>Ga0209414_1000492_pt1 | contig 18645 bp, 11 predicted proteins | sample LakVidmifraction_4_FD_181154 | JGI IMG/M metagenome (GOLD analysis project Ga0209414, IMG submission 181154) | Hypersaline microbial communities from Lake Vida, Antarctica - Brine Hole Two &gt;0.2 micron (SPAdes) (version 2) | ecosystem: Environmental > Aquatic > Non-marine Saline and Alkaline >... | reverse complement strand
GCGGGTTACTAAGAACATGGTTCCCACGGATGCAGGCGATAATTCGACTACATCGGTATAGTAAATCATTAAAAACATGGAAAATAATTTCCAAAACATTGAGGATGCAAAATCCCCAAAACTGTATCCTACTTTTTCTTTAAAGGCTAATTTATCTGACATGATTTAGATTTTCTATTCGTTCAATTAATTCCATTAACGCCCTAGAATTGTGATAAGGGCATTTCCAAAACCCTACCTTATCATCTGAGGATACTGGTTTTCCATCGCTGTCAACTCGCCAAAACCACTCTCCATTTTCTGTATCAATTAAATGGTTTTTGATAAATTCCCATAGGTTATAAATACCAGTTATATACGCTGGTTTTGGATCGATTTCATAAGCGTCCATTAAACCAACCATGGCTTCTGCCTGTGGCCACCAGTGTTTATCTTTATCTAATGTATTATGCTCATATTCATTAAACAAAGAACCGTCGCTATCCAGTCCTTCCTTTAAGGTGATGTCAACTAAATTTAAAGCGACTTTCCTTACGGATTCAACTAATTCTTTGTCGTCAATTACTACTGCTGCTTCGTGTAAAAGCCAGGCGCCTTCTATGTCATGACCAAAAGAAATAGCGGTAGACATTACTTGCCAATCCATGTCAAAAAACAGGTTAAAATGCCCGTTATTTTTATCTATAATGTGGTTTTGAAAAATGTTCAATAAACCGATTATATTTTTTTTAAGATTTTCATCGGGCCAAACGCGATATAAATTTGAATAGGCTTCTAAAATATGTAGATGTGTATTCATTGATTTTGGAGCATTCAAATCTTTTTCGCTTAACCGCATATCATCAATATGAGACAAATTTTCGGTAAGTGCTTCAATATAACCAGAGTGTTTATCATCCCGAAAATTAGCTTCCAATAATTGGTATAATACTTTGGCTTTACTGAGACTTTCAGGGTTTTTAGTAGCTCTATAATATTCTGAAAACCCATAAATTGCAAAACTTTGGGCGTAAGCCTGCTTTCTTTTATTTACCGGATTTCCCAGGTAATCAAGTTCCCAAAAAACACCACCATTTATCGGATCCAAAAAATAATCACTTACATATTGATAACTCATATTGGCTATCGTTTTGTAGTCTTCATTTTTGGTAGTTCTATATGCTGCAGAAAAAGTCCACAGTATCCTTGTATTTAAAATAGTTCCTTTAGGAGCTTGAGGAAATTTTTCGCCATAATGATTTATTTGACCTAAAAAACCGCCGTGATTTTCGTCAATTACTTCTGTACTCCAGAAGTTTAATATATTATGTAATTCTTTTTGAAGTTCTATTTTAAGTGAAGATAAATCTGTAGTGTTAATACTATTATTTTCTTTTCTTTTATTTGATTTATCAATCATAATTAGCAATTATTTAATTTAAAGAATTCTTCGAGGCTTAGCCTCGGTGGTTTGGCTGAAAAGTTTGAAAAACGACGGGTTTTTCAAAACAATTTGAAAAAGTGCACTTTCGGATTATGAGTGAGCATATATTGAAAAGACATAACAGATTTCTTTAGAAATTTCGGAGCGCGATGAGGTACATTTTATATAGATATTCCATGAATTAACCCACGTTCATTTTTTGGTTCATAATGTTCCAAATTATTCTGTTTTAAAGATGATGAGAATGTTAAAAAGAAATAGAACAAAAGAACTATTTCAAAGATATCCAGAAATTAGGATAATACTTTGGCGAGTCAAGCTTTGGACGAGTAGGTTTTACGCAAGTACTGTCGGTCAATATTTCAACGAGGAAGTAATTAAGGCATATCTAAAAAACCAAAGAACGGAGAAAGATTATAAAAAATTACATTCAGGTCAACTACCGTTGTTTTGATACTTTGATGGCTCTGGCACGGGGTAGTTCAGTGTTTCAACCTTTTTATTCTCTTCAATTAATTTATTGATTGTTTTAACAGATAGGTATGAGTAAAACTCGTCCTTAGGTGAATTTATACAATAATCTAATAATTGATCTATGGTGGAAGTAGCAACGTGCATACGTGTATCTGACGAAGCGTAATAAATGTAAACTTTACCGTCATCATCAGTAATCCAGCCATTAGAAAACACTACGTTGGAAACGTCACCAAGGCGTTCTTCTTTGAGTGGTGCAATAAAATGTCCATGCGGTTTGTGGGTGATTTCCCAAGGGCGATCAATATTAGAAATAAACATATATAAGGTATATCTCAATCCAGCTGCTGTATTTCTAACACCGTGGGCTAAGTTTAACCATCCTTTATCAGTTTTTATGGGTGCTGGACCTAAACCATTTTTAACTTCATAAATGGTATGATACGTTTTTGGGTCTACAATTTTTTCTTCTTTTACTTCTGGTTTCTCTATGGTATCTGACAGGCCAAAACCTATTCCACCACCTTTTCCTGTATTGACAAAACCATCTTGTGGTCTTGTGAAAAAGGCGTACTTACCTTGAATTAGATGTGGAAACAAAACTACATTTCGTTGTTGTCCTGAGGTTGAAATTAAATCAGGTAAACGCTCCCAATCTTTTAAATTTTTGGTGCGAACAATCCCAGCATTTGCAATTGCAGTTGAGGTATCTCCTTTTGGAGCAGATGGGTCTTTATGCTCGCTGCAAAAAACGCCATAAATATAACCATCATCATGCTGTGTCAAACGCATGTCGTATATGTTTGTATCAAATTTATCTAATTGTGGAATTGTAATCGGTTGATCCCAAAATTTAAAATTATCTATACCGTTTGGGCTCTCGGCAATGGCAAAAAATGATTTTCTGTCATTGCCTTCAACCCTGGCTGCCAACAAATATTTACCATCAATTTTAATGGCACCAGCGTTAAAAACTGCATTAAAACCAATACGCTCCATAAAAAAGGGATTTGTTTCTTCATTCAAATCATATCGCCAGTTTAATGGGATATGCTCGCGTGTTAAAATTGGATTTTCATATCTATTATAAATACCGTTTACACTAAAAAGCGGATTGTTTTTTTTATTGATTAATACTTCGTGTTGCGAGGTAATTTCTTTTTGTCGTAGGTTAAAATCGCTATGCATTTGCTGTTAGTTTTAGTTGTTTTGTATTTTCACAAAATCATTCAACAATAATATTTCTGGCTTATCTAAAAATTTTTTTGCATCCGCAGCCGCTGGATGACCTGGGTATGGAAAGAAAAAGTGAACTTTTTCATCGCTACGCCATATCATGACATAGCTCAATTCTTTAGCTACAATTGGATCTTGTAAAACAGGACCTAATTTATTAGTAAACCATGTATTATCGGTTACATTTTCGAGTCCCGTTTCTGTAAGGGCGGCAAATTTATTTTTTAATTTTGCTTCTTTAATTATCATATGTAGTTTTGTAATGGCTTCTTCTGTCCCATTTTCCATGCTTAGACCATAGTTATCCATTCCCAATATATCTACATATGCATCACCGGGATACCAGGAATAATACTCTTCAAGTGTATTCCAACGTCTATCTGGAGAATAAGCACTCAACATGTTGTCAACACCCTTTATTTCTCTCAAATAGTGAATAGTGAACTTAAAGAATTCCTTAAATTCTGAAGGTGTACACTGCTTGTTTCCCCACCAAAACCAGTTGCCATCCATTTCATGCCATGGTCTAAAAATAAATGGGATTTGTTTACCGTCTGCTGTTTTAAGGCTTTTAAAAAAAACGGCAACCTTATCTAACTGTTTTTTGAAAGCCTCATGATGTGACCCGCCAGGAATTATATGTCTAACTACATCAGCATCTTTTGTCCAGGCACTTATGCTGTCGATAACAGAATAAGGGTGCCAACTATAAGTATTTATACCACCTAGATTATGTGCTTTAATAGAGAGTTTGCGAATGGTTTCAAAAGGTACGCTATCCAGATTAACGGAATGGTCTAACTCTAATCCGCCTAATTCCCAACCAAATAGCGCTGGGTAATCGCCGGCAACTCTTTTTACATCAGATTCTCCCTCAACATATTTCCAGCCTATTCCATAAGCAAGATCATCTTGATGGCCAAATAGTATTCCTTTGCCTTTAGCAGCGTTCAATTTGTTTTCAATGGTTTTTGAAGAAACCAAATCTTTGTTTTTTGCTACGCCACAGGACATGAAAAATGCCAATCCTAAGAGGGACAAAGATTTGAATATGTAAGATCTATTTTCCTTAAGTTTAATCATCATACATTTTTAACAGTTTGACATCTTCTAAAAACAGTGTTTTAGTGTCGTTTTTAAATTCAATAAAATCATTTTTAACGCTGGAAGAGCTTTCGCTATTTGGTATAAACAAATCATTCTGAGAAGATTTCCAAGGTGCATTGAACCAGGCTAATGCCCAGGCGATTTTAATACTGCTGCCGGCCTCTTTAATTGATTTTAAGACCGTATCTGACCAAAAATCAGGATCGTTGGAAATATAGTTATTTCTCCCTACTTCGGACAATACGGCTACCTTGTTATGATTTAAACTGAATTTTGTTAATTCAATTAAATTTTGTTGAATATTGTTCCCATTGGAGTCGTAAATGTCCACACCTACGATATCTACGTAATCATCACCGGGATAATAGGCGGTGTCGAAACCACTATTGGGTGACCATGCAAATAATACAAGATCTGTTTTGTTTTTTATATAATCTACAGCGAGTTTGTAAAAATCAATATATAGTTGTTTAGAGTGGTTGGTTGCTGAAGACCCCCACCAAAACCAGTCGCCATCCATTTCGTGATACAACCTCCATACAATAGGAAAATTTAAGTCATTGTTCACTATGCCAATTACCTCATCCATTTCACCATAAAACCATTCGCGAGATCCATTTAAGTCGTTTACAACGTCGTACATTAAACTTTTGTCCAATGGATTTGTGATGTTTTGCATGTATATGGAATGGTCATTTTTGCTTTGTTGATGAAAGTCAAATGTGACTACCGCTCCGTTGTTGTATGCGTATTTTGCCTCGTCGATAATTAATTGCCTTTGCTGTGCCGATTTGTAAATCATATAATGTGGGTCTATTCCAAACACACCTGGATGATCTCCTGAAACTTCTTTACTGTCTGAGGTACTTAAATCATTACGAGTTCCATCCAATTTAAATGACATTGGAAATTCCTGGCCAAATATAAATTCATCACTAATTGCAATTTTCGCTAAGTTTGTAAGTAAGTTTTTAGTAAGTTGTGAAGCGTTTGGATCTATTGGCGAATATGTTCCCATAACTTGTAAAGTGATGATTACTTCATCTGTATGTGTTAGTCCAAAATTATCTTCTATAGTTAAGGTTACTGTATGAATGCCTAAAGATAAATCAACTTCTAAAGTCTCCCCTTCTCCTAGCAGTGTAGAGCCTTTGTGCCATTTGTATTCCACTATTTCGCCATCAGCATCGCTAGAATTAGACGCGCTTAATGTAATTTTTCGTGAAGTTTCTGATGCAAGTAGCACGTGTATTTGATCTAATCCAGCATCAGCAACGGGTGCAATATTATCTTCTTCATTTATGGTAACGGTATACACCTTGCTTTCATCACTTCCATCTTTTAAAGTGTATTCAAGCGGCACATCAAAATCATTTTTTGTTTGTTCGGAATTTTGTAGCGTAGACCCAACAAACAGTTGTGCTTTATCTGATAAAGAAAATTTTGCAGTTAAATTGGTGAGAGTGGTTCCTTTTGGAACTGTGGCAGTAATAGATAAATTATCTATTTCAAAATTTATATCTGGTAATTCTATCAATTTAAAACTTAAAATTTTGCCTTCCTTGGTTATATTAATTGTATAATTGGTTTGCGTTCCATCTTCAGCTTTAACAGTGTAAATAACCGCATCGTTAAAATTATTTTTAGTGAACCCAGATGTTTGCACTCTAGTTCCTTCAAATAAGATCGCTTTTTCAGAAATGGTAAAAACTGCGGTCAAACTACTTAAATCTGTTTCAGAATCAACTCTTGCAGTAATGCTATTATCTGCATTGATTGTGAAGTCTTTATCTAATTCCTCTATTGAAAAACTTAATAATTTTGATTCACTGCTTTGATCTAACTCATCTTTAGTACAAGAAAAACCGATGAGTAAAAGTAATAGGAAACCTAATTTTTTATTAATGGACATAGTAGTTTTTGTTTATATATATGGAATATATATGTTTTGCATACTTTTACCGAAATGACTCAAATAAATATTTAATTATTAAAATTTTAGAGAAGTGTATGAAATTCACCTTTTTTATGAGATGGAAAAGTACCCCAAATTGATCAATTATTGAGGTACTATTTTGTCAAACAACAGTACGAATCTGTCTGCGCTTTATTGTTCGAACTAAAAAAGTGTAGCCTTAAGTAGACATTTCAAAGGCTAAATTAAAAAAGTAGTTTATGTGGATTTAACTTCTTTCTTATTTTTCATCATTGGAATTATTAAAATATAAGCAAAACATACCAATAAAATTAAGATACCGCCCACTTCGCCCATATTAGATCTAACTACACCCATAATTGGTGGAATTACAGCACCCCCAACAATAGCCATAATCAATAAACCAGAAATCTCGTTTGCTCTTGTAGGCATTTTATCTATAGCGATAGAAAAAACTAATGGGAAAAGATTTCCCGCTCCTAAACCTACCACAAAAATAGCCACGTAAGCCATAGTTGGAGAAGATGAAAACAACAACAATAAGGTGCCTGCAATAGCCAAAATGGTGGTTGTAACCAGAAAAAATTGTGATTTAAAAAACTGCAACAATATGGCTCCTGCAAACCTACTAATCATGAGTGCCGTAAAATATACACTTATGCCATAAGATGCATTTTCCAAAGTAAGGCCGTGTAATTTCATTAAAAAACCTTGAATATTCGAGTTCATTCCAACATCGGCACCAACAATAAGGAAAATGGCAATGACAATAACAAGAATAAATTTGTCTTTTAATAAACTTATACAGGATTTAAAAGTTGCTGGCACATCAGATTTAATGGTCTCAATAATAGGTGTTGAAGAGAGCCATAATACCGATAACAGTGAAACTACGGCATATACTGCGAATACGAGCCTCCAATCTCCATAGGCAAGAGCCATATAGGTGGCTATAATAGGTCCCAATAGAGAGGTTATCGCTTTCACGAATTGGGAAAGGCTTAAAAAACTTGAAAGTTTCTCTTTCGAGGTGACTTCCTGCAACAGCGGATTTGCAGACACCTGTATTACTGTATTTCCTATTCCTATAAATACAAATGCAATTAAAATCATCAAAAAGGAGTAATCCAAAAAAGGAAGGATCAATCCGAAAAACGTAATCCAAATCCCAATGGTCATCATCTTCTTTTTTCCGATTTTATCTTGTAAAACCCCGACCGGGATAGAAAAAACAAAAAACCATATAAATACCATCGCAGGAATAAATTGCGCAATGGAATCGGAAAGTTCAAAATCCTTTTGAACGTAACCAGTAGAAACTCCAACGATATCCACAAACCCCATGACAATAAAGCTAAGGAATACCGGAAGTATCGTTGAAGTTTTGATTTTTTTTGTAGTCATATATTTTTTTTTAAAGGTTTGGTAATTCTTCTTTTATTTGGTTCCAAAATTGGGGCTTGAACAATTTTGCGCTGCCGATAATAGCGGCATCTTCCATCAATTCTGATATTTCAAAACCAATATCCAGTCCAGCTTCTTGAATTTTATCTTTTATGGTTGGCAGGAAAAACTTACTGGCATTGGAGATGTTTCCGCCTAAAACGATAATTTTTGGGCGGTATTCTCGGAGGAATGGGATCATGAAATCGGCCATGTTGGCACCAAACTCTTTAAAAACTGTTTTAGAATTCTCATCATTTATCTCCGCTATTTCTTTGACTCCTTGCACATCTTTGTTGGAAAGCTCCCTATATCTCCTTAGGCACCAACGAGTGGAAAAATAATCATCACCAATACCTTTTTTATAGGGCTTGTCCCATAAACAACCCCCGGATGGAACATCTTCTGAATTGACTTGAGGAACGCCATCCTTAATAAAACAAGACCCAAAACCAGTGCCCAGGGTAATAGCTATAATTTTGCTGTGGTTTTTTGCCTTCCCCATAGCAGAAACCCCTACGCCAAAAGAGGTAGCATCATTTAAAAACCGTAATTCTAAAGAATCGACATTTTTGATGTACTTAGGCAACTCTTCAGGTATAGAAACATTGTATAGGTTTTCGTATTTGTCGTTACCTTCAAACATAGCCAATCCAGTCTTATAATGGAATGGACCAGGCATGGCAAATCCTATATTTACCTTTCCTGATATTGAAGCACTCTCAATAGTCTTGTTGATAGCTTTACACCAATCCGTAAAAATACTTTCCCGACTGCCTTTGTTATTCACTTTATTGGAATAAGTTGTCCCTGACAGGATGCAGAGATTACCCAGATCAACTGCGGCACTGGTAATATGGCTTCCGCCGATATCGATCCCTATTGCTATTTTATTTTTCATAGACTTCTAGTGTGTTTAAATATTTAATTGCTTCTAAAGTAATAGGTATTACTAACACGCTTCATCTTTTACAAAGGAAACAATGACTTTTGCCGTTCCTTCTCCTTTGTTTAATAGTTTATAATTTCTTGCAGCAGCGGGAATGGCAAAGGTCTCGGCATAATGAAAGGTCTGCGGAAAATTATCTTTAACCGTAAGTTCTATGGAAGTTCCTTCAACCAACATCAATAAATGGCATTGATCCTTGGTTTCTATTTCTATGTCGTTTTCAAATTCATACCGATAAATGTCATAAAAATGATCCTTGTGTGTAGGAAGGTGTATTTTTTTCCAATTATTACCAGTGGCTTCCACAACCGGCTTGGACACCAAAGTGTCTAGAACCGTCTGGCCTTGCCTGTTGAAATTTAGATTTTCAAAGGCACGATCTATATTCAAGGGACGTGGTTTGCCTTCCAGATCCAGACGTTGCCAATCGTACATCTTAAAGGTGAAAATGTAGGGTGTGGCACTAATTTCCAGCACCATATTGTTTTTGCCTGAACAATGTACCGTGCCGTGGGGAATTAAAAACAGATCGTGTTTTTTTGCTTTAAATTTTTGAATATATTTTACTACGTCGATGGTTTTCTTCGATTCAAAACTATCTTCAAGTGCCCGTTTAAATTCGTCAGGGTCTATCCCCTCCTGAAATCCGAGATATACCTCGGCATCTTTGCCTGAATCCAAAATGTAATAGGTTTCATCCTGTGTAAAGTTTTCCCCAAATTCCTTTTTAATATAATCTGGGCGGGGATGACATTGTACGGATAAATTTTCACCTTCAAAAGTGTCCAGAAAATCAAAACGTATGGGGAACTCGTCCTTGAATCTTTTGGCTGCTTTGCCCAATATGTTCTCCCTATCTTGATACATCAACATATCAAAGGATACTTCCAAAAGATTGCCTTCACTCTCGAATAAGATTCCGTTTTCTGGAACGATCATCTCAAAAGACCATGCGTAATTTGGTACATCTTTATTAAGACCGGAAAATTTATCCATCATCCATAGACCTCCCCAAACCCCAGGTTCGAACCAAGGCCGAACCCTAAAATGGTTTTTAGACATTTTGGACAGCGCATTTCGCAATGTTTTACCACTCATCCAGGTAGGATGACCAGTTCTCTGTTGATCAACAATAATTGAAATTTTGGGTAACAGATTTTTCTTTTCTTTATTGAGCACCACCCAATCCACAAAATAGAAATGCTTATACATCTGCTTGGCTTCTTTTGCGGCTGAAAATCCTAAATTTGCTATGGCACCTGTCCGCATCCGATATTGTAATTCGTTTTTGGGCAAATCAAAATAGACCAAAAAACCATCGATCCAGCATTGGCTCGCCCCGGTTCCATAGACCATCTGGATGTCCACATTCCCGTCCAGTTCAATACTGGCAATTATTTCTGCATCAAAATAATCCTGGATATTGATATTTGTTCTGGAACCAAAAACAGGATCGTCTCCGCCCAAAAAAGGTGTGACTATTTTGTGGATTTCCTCTTCCGGCCTTAAAAAGTTTTTTATATCATGAGCCTTAAATGTTTTGCCTTTTTCTTTAAAAAGAGAAGTCAAAGCATTAATAATCTCATCCCAATCCACACCAATATACCCATCCAAAATCAGGGTAGTTTCTGAAATCAATTTATTTGCCAAGGTTTTATAACCTGCATTTATTTTCCCTTCAGATATGTGGTGGCTGGGATAAATATCATAGGTATTGTTTGGATTGCCTATTTTTTTCTCCGGGATCAAGAACTGTTGGGTATTTCTTTCCATACAGATGTTAAATATGTTTGGTTATTATGATTAATATTATTTCCAATTTTCTTTATTTGGTTTGTTTCCCAATTGAATTGTTAACACGCCTCCTTTTGCAACATCTTTATGATATAATCTTGGCTCGCTAACTGTTTTTCCGTTCAGCAAAGCGGATTGAATGAAATCATTTTCAGGAGAATTATTCAGCGTTTTTATTACAAATTTTTCACCTTGATAATATTTTTTATCCAAATGAATAGTAATTTCATCAAAAACAGGACTGCTCAAGTCATAGTAAGGTTCTGTTGAACAACCACTGGTCATTTCAAAAAGCCCCATAGATAGCAGACAGTACAAAGCGCCCATTTGTCCCTCATCTTCTTCGCCAAGCCACGCGGTATAGGGTGAGGTGCTGAAATATTCATTAGCAACCATTCTTGAATATTTTTGAGTAAGCCATGGTTTTCCGGAATAATTAAAAAGAAAAGGGGCTTGTAGATTTGGTTGATTGGTAAGATCTACATAACCTTTTTCAAATCCTTCCTCTAAGCGCCGATTATATTCCTCTTTACCCATTAGTTTTATTAGATTTGGTAAATCCTGCGGAACAAACCAAGTGAATAACCAGGAGCTTCCTTCCATGTAACCCGGGGCGTTCCAACCACCTTCGGTTCCCATGCGCATGGGGTCAAAATCTTTATACCAAGAGCCATCTTTGTGTTTTCTTCTTATATAACCTTTTTCCTTGTCAAATATATTCTCGTAATTTTTTGAACGATTTAAGAAATATTTAGCGTCTTTCTTTTTGTTCAATGCCAATGCAAACTGGCCAAGACACCAATCATCAAACGCATATTCCATGGTATGTGATGCTGGTCCTGTTTCTTCTGGAACATAGCCATATTCCATATAATCTTTCATGTAAATATTCCCAGCAAAACCTCCACAAGGATGTTCAACCCCCGGTGTCATATAATCGTGCTTAATCATTTCAAAGACTTCATTAGGATCAAATTCAGCAATTCCTTTTTGATACGTACTAATCAACAATGCGTTTTGGTGTTGCGCTCCCATGACTAAAGCGTATTCCAATCCAACTGGAGCCTCTGGAATCCAGCCGCCATGTTTTTGTAATTCAATTAGTGAGTTTGCAAATGAGTTTGCGTATTTTGGTGCTACTAAAGTCCATAACGGCGTTAAATCCCATTGTGTTCCCCACATGGCATCACTGCTGTAAACGGCATCGGCAGGTGCTTGCACTTTTTGTACTTTTTCGCACATATCGATGTATTCACCATTCACATCACTCATTAAGTTTTTACCTGTGAAGGAGCGATAAAAGTTAGTGTAGAATTTGGCTTTATCCTCTTCCTTTCCTTTTAACTCTACTTTTCCTAAAAGTGCATCCCATGTTTGTTTGGATTGTGCAACGACTTTATCAAAATCATAATTTAATGCGCCTAATTCTGTCCTTAAATTTAAGCTCGCATTTTCTATACTTACAAAGGAAAGTCCTGTTGAAGTGATTACTTGCTCACCCGCTTCGGTATCAAAATGTAGAATTACTCCACTTTGTCCTTTGCAATTAAACAATTTTATATCTTTTTCTATTTTAGACTTTTTTCTAAAATCTATGCCGTATTTAGTTTGTGTTCCTGTATAGGGTTCGTATTGCCAGCCATCAATACTTTTAATTGGCTTGCTAAATCTAGATTGAAAATGAATGGTCGTTTCATTCGTATTATCATTTTTGAAAGTGATTGCTCCCTCAACAATAGTATTGCTTACCTGTTTAAATTCAACAGCTACTATTTCAGAAGATTCCTCAGTAGGCGGATTAAAATCCAAGAGTAAAACACTTTTATCTGATTTTGGAAATGTAGTACGAATCATGCCGCAACGGTCAGTCGCCGTCAATTCAACCGTTGAATTTGCATCTGTTAAGTGAACGGAATAATACCCGGGGCTTCCTTTTTCGCTTTCTTTTTCGAAACGAGATCGGTAACCTGCGGTCCACATATTTCCGAAGGGTCCGTCAGCCGGTCCTGGAAATAATTTTGCATATTCTTCTCCAAAGTGTAAATCCCCAACAAATGGCATGTAACTCACTCCTGATAAACTATAACCGTGTAAATGACTGAATCCAGAAATACTGGAAACAGAGTATTCATAGCCACCATTCCAAACATTTCCCTGATTATCAGGACTCAGTTTTACCATCCCAAATGGCATTGTAGGACCAGGAAAAAGCATCCAACGCGAGTTAGACGTTCCTGCGAAAATGTTGACATAATCGCTCGGGGATTTTTGGCTTACGGATATTTGTACACAAAAGAAAATGCCTAGTAATAAAAGGATTTTTTTCATTATTTATGAATATCAAGTAGTTGGAAAACTGTTAACAGAGAAAATTTGTTGGTTTAAAACATTAACAAAGTAAGTGTTTTTTCTGTTTTTAAAAAAGTACAGCATAACGGATAGCTTTGTTTAGTGAATAAAAAAAACTCTATATTTTTTTGTTAAAACTTTGACAATTACCATAAACAGTGGATTTGTAATTTTTAAAATTAATACACCCTGTTTGGATTCATATATCAACAAAGTAAAAATCGTATTGGTAATTGAGAAAATCCGATTAACAATTCATTAACATTACTTTTAACTTTGAAAACAGCAAAAACCCTTTTATTTTGTGGATAATATGCCATGGTTTTGTTTTTATTCCGAATTAATTGAATTTACAAAATGTGGTTTTATTTACAATTCAAGGGGTGACAAATTAAACTAATTCTTTAACACAAATTATGAAAAACAAACTATTTGAAAAATTCCTGTTTTTAAGCATGTTTATGTTTTGCAGTTTTGTTCAGGGACAAAGTGTCTCTGGAACTGTGTCGGATACTAACGGGCCCCTTCCTGGGGTTAACGTAGTAGTTGAAGGCACCACTATTGGCGCCCAAACAGATTTTGACGGAAACTTTGAATTGGATAATATCGGTGCAAATGCGGTATTGACCATTTCGTTTATGGGGTATGTTACTCAAGAAATTGCTGTAAACAACAAATCCTCAATCAGTGTGACCATGAAAGTAGATGCGCAAGCTCTTGATGAGGTTGTAGTGGTAGGTTATGGTACCATGAAAAAAAGCGACTTGACAGGTGCTGTTGCATCTGTGTCGGGTGATGTTATAGAAAGAACAGGCGGTAATAGACCCATAGAAGCTATTGCCGGAAGGGTAGCAGGTGTAAATATCACCAAAAGTTCAGGTGAGCCAGGTGCGGGTCTAAAAGTTAGGATTCGTGGGGTGGGAAGTACCAATAACTCCGACCCACTTTACGTTATTGACGGAATTCCCTCTGGAAATAGTATGGAGCATGTAGCACCGGAAGACGTTGCAAGTATAGAGATTTTAAAAGATGCTTCTTCTACTGCTATATATGGTAATAAAGGGGCAAATGGTGTTATAATTGTAACCACTAAATCCGGAAAAATGGGTTCAAAACCTATCTTTTCATTCAATACTTATTATGGCTTAGGAGATGTTGCAAACCGATTTGATATGTTGAACGCTACAGAGCAATCCACTTTAATTTTAGAAGCTGCTGCTAATGATGGTATCTCAATACCTTCAGGTCTTGGATCTCGTATTGATTATGTTTTGGCTAATAACAGTAAAGGAACTGACTGGCAGAATGAAATTTTTCAAATGTCGCAACAACATAATTATAATTTTAGTGTTCGTGGTGGTTTCGAAAATAGAGAAAACGATGTAAATCGTGGTTTGACCTATTCTGTATCTACTACTATATATGACGAAGAGGGTCTTTTAAAGGAGACTGAGTTCAATAAATTTATTTTTAATTCAAAAACAGAATATAAATTTAGCGATCGGTTAAAACTTGGTTTGCAATTGAATATTTTCCATAAAGAAAACACAAGATCCTCTCAAGGTATTTATAACGGGCCTATACCCTTAGCATTACAGGCCAACCCAATAGATTCTCCTTATGATGTTAATGGTAATATTATTGCATTGCAATCGCAGTTTGCGGCAAATCCTTTGAGAAATATTCAAGGTATAGGAGATGGAACTTATACAACAGATTCTTATGGCGCCATTGCTTATTTGGATTTCAACTTGGCAGATGGATTGGATTTTAGGACTACGCTAGATGTTTCAAAAGGGTTCTCTCATGATAAGTCATATAGAGAAAAATATTTTGACAATGTGAATTTCTTTCGTTCTCAAAGTGAACTTTATGAAGGTCGTAGTGAATGGTTCAACTGGACTTCTATAAATGTATTGACGTATAATAAAACATTTAACGATATTCATAAAATAATTGGAACAGCAGGTTATGAAGCGTCTTATGGCGAGAATTCCGGTTTTGGTGGTAGAGGTTATAATATTCCCACAGACAAAAATTTGTGGTATTTGAACATTGCTTCCGAATATGCCGATAAAATAAATTCCTGGCAAGGACAAGGGGGTACTGCATCGTTTTTTGGAAGAGCCTTCTATTCTTTTAAAAACAAATATATGGTTACCGGTACTTTGCGTTATGATGGATCCAGTAAATTCGCAGGAGATAATGTTTGGGGCTTGTTCCCTTCTGTGGGAGTTTCATGGAAAGCAGATGAAGAAGCATTTATAAGAGATCTGGATGTTTTTTCTACCTTGAAGTTTAGAGCAGGTTGGGGACGCGTGGGAAACCAAGCTAGTGCACAAGGTGGCTCAGATGCCGCTAATATTGGGAATTATAATATGTATTATGTATTTAATAATCTACCATCAAAAGGGGGAATTACAACAAACATCCCTACCCCCAATTTAAGATGGGAAGTTTTAGAAACCATAAATATTGGTGCAGATCTAGGTTTTTTAAATAACGATTTAAGTGTAACTACAGATTATTTTATCAAGGACACCGAAGATATGATTACCCGGGTTAATCTACCAGGATTCTATCCAAAAGATAGGCCAAATGCCAATATAGGGACGATGCATAATGCAGGTTTTGAAATTTCAGCCAGTTACCGTAAAAATTATGAAGATTTTGGATTTAATTTTGGTGGGAACATTAGTGTGATTACCAATGAAGTCCAAAAACTAAACTCGGATCCTACGGCCTTTTTGGATGGTGGATTCATCGATAAGCTAGGTTACACTACAAGAACTGAAGCAGGCAGAGAAATCGCTTATTTTTATGGGTATCAAACAGACGGTATTTTCAGAACCCAAGAAGATGTGGATGCATACACACAACAGGTTGATGGTGTTGAAACACTTATTCAACCCAAGGCAAAAATTGGGGATTTGCGTTATATAGATATCAATGACAACGGACAGATAGATGCAGATGATAGAGAATATCTAGGATCTGGACAAGCCGATTTTACCTACGGTTTCAGCTTAGGCGCCAATTACAAAGTATTGGATTTTAGTGCTTTGTTTTATGGTTCACAAGGCAATGAAATTGTGAACGGTATGAGCTCACGTTTGTTTGGGGTTAAAGATTACGGAAATGCTTATGCAAACAGAATGGATAGATTCCATCCTGTAAACAACCCAAATGGCACTCAACCTAGAGTAACCTTATCTGATAATAATGATAACGGTAAGTTTTCTGATAGGTATATAGAAGATGGTTCTTATTTAAAGTTGAAAAATCTTCAAGTTGGCTATTCCATTCCTCAGGGTGCTATAAAAGGGATAGACAATCTCAGAATATACGTTTCAGGTCAAAACTTGATAACTTTTTCTGATTACTCAGGTTATGATCCTGAAATCGGCAATTTAACAGCCGATGCAGGCTCTGATGTTCAAGGTTTAGGAATTGGAGTAGATTTAGGAAACTATCCGCAACCAAGATTATTTACATTAGGTGTAAACTTTAATTTTTAAAATAAAATAGATATGAAACAATTTAAATATATTTATCTAGTTATCGCACTTTCAATGCTCGTTTCCTGCAGCAGTGAACTAACAGATATGGATAACTTAGGTGTTCAAACAGCAGGTGTGTATTTTAATGATCCTGATAATGCTTTAGCAGCCTTAAATTCTGTATATTCCTCCATGGCAAAAGATAAATACTATGCCTTTGGTGATATTATGTCAGATGATGCCCTTAAAGGAGGTAGTAGCCTTTTTGATTGGGTGGATCGTCAAGATTTGAAGGACTTTAACGCTATTTCAAGTAATGGGGTTGCTGCAAATACCTGGGAAATATTATATGAAGGTATTGTGAGAAGTAATGAAATTATCAACACCTTGCCCGAAACTACAATAGAAGAGCCTTTAAAATCTAGAATAATTGCAGAAGCTAAATTTTTAAGAGCATATGCATATTCTAAATTAGTACCACTTTATGGAGCAGTACCAATGGTTTTAAACGATTTGGATCCAGCTGATTTAGAAATTGGTAGAACCTCGGAAACTGAAATATACACCTTGGTTAAACAAGATTTAGATGATGCCATTGCAAATCTACCCCGGAAAAGTGAATATTCGCTTGCCGATATGGGTAGAGTAACAAAAGGGGCTGCACAAGCTTTAAAAGCTAGGGTATTGATGCAGGAAACTGGTTATCAATACAACACTGTTTTAGCCGCTACTGGTGTTGCCGTAAATGTTTCTGCTAACTGGGATGAAGCATATAATTTAACCAAAGAAATTATAATGTCCGGCGAGTATGCTTTGACAACCAACTATGCCACTATCTTTGAACAAGAAGGCGAAAACAACATCGAATCTATTTTTGAAGTACAACACGAGACTACTAATTTAGAATGGGGCGAAAGTGTTGGTAATAAAACCATAGTTGAAATGGGTAACAGAGATGATTGGGGCTGGAGCTTTAATTTACCTACTGATGCACTTTACAATACGTATTCAAACAAAGATCCCAGACGTGAAAACTCTATGTATGGACAAGAGTTTGATGTTTTGTATGGCACAAAGCAAACTTGGCAAAAACAAATCTGGACTTTAGAGCACAACAGTACCAAAGATTATGTTACCAAAACCAGATTGAACAGAAAGTATGCCTTGCAACCTGCTTTACGTAATGGAAACCATAATAACCAGCCTAACAATAAACGCGTTATAAGATATGCCGATGTGTTGCTTATGCACGCTGAAGCAGCATACCGCAAAGGTATGGAAGATGAGGCTAGAGATTATGTAAATATGATTCGCAAAAGGGCTGAAAACTCAACCTATCCATTAGGTTCAAAATTGGGTCAAACCTCTGGGTTTACTTATGATCAATATCCAGGTGCTTCGGTTCCATCAATTGCAAGTTCTGGAGCCACTTTGTTAGATGATATTTGGAAAGAACGAAGAATGGAATTGGCCATGGAAGGCATTCGATATTTTGATCTTATCAGGACTGGACGAATTGAATTGTTACCAGAAACAGCGGCATATCAATCGCACGGTGGACTTTTGCCACTGCCAATTGCAGAAGTGAATAGTTTTGGTTTAGAACAAAACAAAGGATATTAATTTTAATAAATAACATGATGAAATTAGGATAGCAAGGACAAATATTATGTTGCACAACGCATAATTATATTTGGCATTTGCTATCCGGATTTTGTTTACTAAATCATAGATATATGAAAAATATTATATTTAACCTAGTAATGTTTGTTTCTATTATCTCAACTTTTAACAGTTGTGAAAAAGATGAAATAGACTATGACATTAATTGGCCTCAGCCAGTTATAAGCGAAGTAAGTTCGTATTCTCAATCGCTATCAAGTACAATTACTTTAAAAGGTAATTTTACCGAGTTAAAAGGACTTTATTTTGGAAGTGTTTCAGGCGATAATTTAAATGTTGCTGCTGACTCAAAATCTTTAACTGTGGATGTACCGAGAACCATTGACCCAGAAGGTGCTGCTATTGTAGCGGTAAATGAGTATTCTCAACGTTATGAAACTTCTGAAAAATTTATACCTATAATTCCTTCCACAACTATTACTAAGGTAGGCGAGATTCAAGAAGGGATGTCATTTGTTGTTGAAGGAACGAATGTGGATTTATTAACCGGTATTTTTGTAAATGGCACTGAAGTTTCAATAACTTCAAAAGGACAGGATAAAATAGTGGTTTCTGTTGCAGGATTAAATATTAAAGCAGGTGGATTGGCTACCGTTACTTTTAAATCATTGGCAAAAGATGATATTCCAGCTTTTGATAAAATAAATGTCGTTTATCAATTTATAACGTATGAAGAAGTGGTTGTCTGGGATTTCGCAGATGGTACACACCAATATGCAGGCGAACCAACAGCAACGGTTAAAACCGGTGA
>Ga0209414_1000490_pt1 | contig 18698 bp, 18 predicted proteins | sample LakVidmifraction_4_FD_181154 | JGI IMG/M metagenome (GOLD analysis project Ga0209414, IMG submission 181154) | Hypersaline microbial communities from Lake Vida, Antarctica - Brine Hole Two &gt;0.2 micron (SPAdes) (version 2) | ecosystem: Environmental > Aquatic > Non-marine Saline and Alkaline >... | reverse complement strand
GTAACTATATATTCTCACATAACGTAGTTAGTTAAAACTTAGTCTAATCAATAAAGGCTTTTACAAGCCCCTAGCCTTTAGGCTAGTGGGTTATTGACTCAATCTTTTCCTTTATATATTCTAATATTTTCTCACCGTAATTAATGCCAGTCGCCACTTCAAAACTTAAAAAATTAACATTTGAATTCACTTCACATAATAAGGGTTGATCATCGGCATCTAATAGCAGATCTACTCCACTAAAATCCAATCCTAAAGCCTTATGAGCTTTTAACGCAACATTCCTTTGGTTGTCACTTAATTCCCATGGTGAGGCTTTCCCACCTAAGGTAATATTGGCTCGAAAATCTCCTTGACTTTGTCGCTGCATCGCACCAATCACTTCATCCCCAATAATATTTACACGAATATCTCTTCCAAAACTACTCCTAATAGCTTCTTGCATAATAAATTGTTTATTAGATAATGTATCAATCTTACTTTTTAGTGCTTCAATTGTTTCAATCTTATAAACTTGCATTCCAAAAGAGCCATAAGTTTCTTTTAATATAATCGTAGGACCAAGATACTCAAAACATTTTTTATAATACTCTTCCTTTAAATTTTGGTCCTGGTACACAAAGGGAGAGACCATGGTCCTAGGCATAGGAATACCACTATTCCCTAGCTCTAGATGCATCAAAGCTTTATTGTCACAGTTTTTAATACTTTCACTAGAATTAAAAACCAAGTATCCCATCATTTCAAGATGTTTTGCTAAATAAGTATCCTTATCCCAAAAAATAATAAAATCAGGTTTATTATTTGAATTTAATCCTTCTAAACCTAACTGTCCTTTATTATTATATAAAGGAATGATTTCATTATTCTTAATGAGTTTGAGACCAATCCCCATGTGTTGCCCATCATTTTTTAATTTTTTTACAAGTTTTTCATTCTTTTTAATGCGAAGGGCACCGTTATAAATAATCCAACCATTCATTTTATACACCCATTCCTAAGACTCCATAGATTTAATAATTAATGCTTTTCCTGTTTTTATTCTTAATTCAACTATCTCATGTGTAAATTCATTGCTTATCCCTACAGATTCTACTCTTTTCATAACAACTGCCTCTAATTCATAACGGGCATTTTTTATAGAAAGACCTGTAATTTTCGAAGTCATCGGTATAACAGAAAAATATCTATAATTACCCTTTAACAATTGCATAGGCTCCTTTAATAAGTAAACTTCACTATTAATGTCTTTTATTGAAGCCTTAATACCAGCGTCTGATAACTTTTCTAACATATAGATATTTGATAACATATGGTCAATACGATTACCCAGGGCACCAATAATCATAACTTCTTTATATCCTTGGTCTATAACATAATTTATAGCAATTTCCCCATCTGTAGCATTCTTATCAGGACTATATTTCTGTATTTCTGCCCTTGTTTGAAGGGCTTTTTGATAATTAACTGAATCAAAATCCCCTAATATTAAATTAGGGGTTAATCCTAATCTTTCGATATGATTTAAACCACCATCAACGGCAACTATATAATCATCCTTAAGCATTTGGTTTTTTACAAATTCATCATCCTCAATAACACCATTTAAAAATAATACACCTCTATTTTTCATCGTTAGTTGTTTGAAAGGCTTCTGTCTCTGGCACTGATTGGTCTACTGTATCAAAAATCTTTTGAAATTCAATTATATTATCTGCAATACTTTCTTTGCCATTAAAAATTGCAGATCCAGCAACAACAAGGTCTGTTCCAGCATCAATAACATCTTTCACATTATAATCTTTAATACCACCGTCCATCTCTATAATAAAATCAAGATCTAATTGCCGACGGACCTCTTTAAGATAGGCTACTTTTTCAAGGGTATTAGGAATTAATTCCTGTCCACCAAAACCAGGATTGACTGACATAACAAGTACTAGGTCAATATCAGGCAAAATTTCTTCTAATACATTTAATGGTGTGCCTGGATTAACAGAAACCCCTGCTTTTTTTCCTAAATTTTTAATAGATTGAACAACGCCGTGAATATGGTTGGTTCCCTCATAGTGCACAGTTATAATATCAGCGCCTGCTGTTGCAAAAGCCTCTACATAGTCTCCTGGATTTTTAATCATCAAATGAACATCAAAAATCATATCTGTTACTTTTCTTAATGATTTAACAACAACTGGACCAATTGTAATATTAGGCACAAAGTGTCCATCCATGACATCTATGTGTAGATACTTCACCTGTTCTTTTTCTAATATTTTAATGTTTTTTTCTAAGTTTGCAAAGTCTGCAGACAAAATTGACGGTGCTAATGCGATCATTTAAAACCTCCTATTTTCTCGTATTTCTTTAAGTATTAAGACATAAGAATCATAACGACTCCTAGTCATTTCCTTTGCCTCTAATTTCTTTTTAACAACACATTTTGGCTCATTCGTATGCATGCAATTATTGAATTTACACTGATGTCCCCACTTATTAATTTCTTTAAAATACTGACTTAAATTTTCTTCTTTAATGAAGGATATATCTAAATTTGCAAAACCTGGTGTATCTACAACCCAACCACCTTTTTTAAGAGATATCAATTCTGTATGACGTGTCGTGTGTTTTCCACGTTTGATTTTCTCACTAATTTCCCCAGTTTTTAACTGAAGATTCGGTTGAATCATATTCAATAAGGAAGATTTCCCAACACCTGAAGGACCAGCAAATACACTAATTTCATTCTTTAACGCTTTAGTCAATTCTTCTTTTCCTTGCTCACTTTTAGTTGACGTTACAATCACTGTGTATCCAATGGCTTCATAAATCCTTCGATAGTCATCTACAAGTTGATCGTCGTCAATATCTGCTTTATTAAAACAAATGAGAGTTTTTAAACCGGAGTACTCTACAAAAGTAATAATATGATCTAACAAATGTAAATGGGGATCCGGATTTTTTAGTGCAAAGACAATCACTGCTTGACTCACATTTGATACTTTCGGTCGATGCAATTGTGTCTTTCTTGGTAAAATTTCAGCAATCATGGCTAATTTTTCTTCCGGGTTTATCACCTCAATTAAAACAAAATCTCCAACAATTGGTCGATCATCCTCAAATTTAATTTTACCAGTAATTTCACATGTAAAATTACCTTTTTTAGTTCTCACCACATACGTTCCTGCAATACCCTTTAAAATAAATCCTCTTATCATTTTTCTCCTATTCGAATACTACGTTTTGTTGACTAATCATTTGGTCCCCATAATAAAACTTAATAATTGCCGGACCTTTTCCTTCAACAATAACTCTAGCACTACCTTCTGATTTCAAATGTTCTTTTTCATATACAATTTCACTCGTTCCATCAACAATTTTCTCGATTCTAATCAAGCGTTGTTCCTCTGGAAAATTTAGCGGAATGATAAATACCTTCTCAAATAACTCTTCTTCTGGCTCAAGTGGTACATCAGGATTTTTAGCAATGACTAAATCAATGCTACTGTTTTCAGCAATTTCTTCCCCGGATGGAATACTTTGCTCAACAATTTCTCCTGAGGCATAATCTAAGTTTTCGATATACGACGTGTTCCCCACAGTAATATTGATTGGAGCCAATCTATCTTTTGCTTCCTGTAAAGTTAATTTAAGTAAACTTGGTGTCAAAACCAAAGACTCTTCTGGCCCTTTACTAAGAACGACGTTAATTCTTGTATTTACAGAAACTTCTTGCCCGGCTAATGGACTCTGATTAATGACCGTATCATTTGGTAAATCAGAAAATTCATAGTTCGTTTCTCCAATAATTAAACCATTATTTTCAATTTGTATCTTTGCTACTGTGAAATCATCATGGATTACATTAGGTACTGTAATCTTTTCAGCACCTTCGGAGATTACAATTGAAATGGTATAATCTTTTTTAAGACTCTCCCCTTCTTCATGAGACTGACTAATAATATATCCAGCTAGAACAGTTGAAGAAAGTTTTCTTGCACTGGCATCCACTTTAAATCCTGCATCAACAAGTTTTTGACTGCCTTCGACGGCTTCCATTCCAGTAACATTTGGTACACTTACAACCTCATTATCCAATCTTTTTGCAATATCATCTAATGAAATCACTGTAAATACACCAAGTGTAACAATTAAAGCAACGAGTACAATAACCATTATGCTAAAAACACTTGGTTTTTTATGTTTATTTTTATTTTTTTTCTTTAATCCTTTCGACATAAAATCTCCATCCTCTATCTCTGGCAAATATTTTGTTTCGCTTTTTTCTACATTCACGTCATCTAATATAATCTCATCATCTAATCTTCTCATAGCTTTATCTAAATCGTCAAGTAATTCAGACGTACTGGAATAACGTTCATCTGGATTTTTCTTAATTGCTTTTAAAATTATTTTTTCTACACCTGAGGATAAATCTTTATTAACTTCTGATGGCTTTAAAACTTGGCCTTTAATGTGTTTTAATGCAATTGCAATTTCTGAATCACCATCAAAAGGTAAGCGTTTAGTAGCCAATTCATAAATAAGTATTCCTAAAGAATAAATATCCGTTCTTTTATCAACAACACCACCTCTTGCTTGTTCTGGTGAAGAGTAATGAACACTTCCAAGAATTCTTTTAGTGTTTACAATCGTTGATGTTGTAACGGCTCTAGCAATGCCAAAATCTGCAACTTTAACGGAATCTTTGCTATCAATTACAATATTTTCTGGTTTAATATCCCTGTGAATTATATTGTTTTGATGGGCATGTTCTAAAGCTGATGCAATTTGATAAGCAATATCAATTATTTGACTGTTATCTAAAAAATCTGGATCACTTAAGATAATATCTTTTAAAGTTGTCCCTTCTAATAACTCCATTACAATATACTTAATACCATCATCTTCTCCAACATCATATACATTGACAATGTTGGGATGGGACAAACTCGCCGCAGCTTTTGCTTCTTTATCAAATTTATTAACAAAATCTAAATCATCATTCAACTCACTTTTTAACACTTTAATAGCCACATATCTATTAAGCAAGTTGTCCTTTGCTTTATAGACACGTGCCATACCACCTTCACCAATTTTATTAATGATTTCATATCGATTGCCTAATATTTCTTTATTCATTTGTATCCCTCGGTTCCTCTAATTTTATGAGTATTAATGTTATATTATCAAAGCCACCATAAACTTTTGCTTGTGTCACTAATCCTTTAGTCGCTTCGTTAATAGTCATAGTTTTTAGTATGTCTTCAATTTCTTTATGCTCAACTAAGTTACTTAATCCGTCTGTACATTGAAGAATTTTAATCGTGTTATCTTTTTTTATTTGATAGACATCTGCTTTATAATCCTCTTTGTTTCCTAAACAGCTTGTAATAATATTCTTTTGGGGGTGGTTATAGGCTTCAGTTTCTGTAATTCGCCCTGTTCTTAAGAGTTCTTCAACTAATGAATGATCCACCGTAATTTGTTTTAACTCATCTTGATCAAATATATACGCTCTTGAATCACCAATGTTTATGAACAGAATATCCTCTTTGTGAATATAAACTAAATTTAATGTTGTGCCCATATTTCTTAAATAATCAAATTTGTTAGAGGCACGAATAATAGTATCGTTGGCAACCTTTATTGCGTCCAAAAATCCCTCTTTTATTTCATCAAGAGACATATCGGGATGAATATTTTCAAAATAATAATTACGAAGAATATTAATGGCCATTTTACTGGCAACATCACCTGCATTGTGACCACCCATACCATCGGCTACAAGAAAAAGTCGTTCATACTTTTCATCAACAAAAAATTCGTCTTCATTTAATTTTCTTACATTTCCAACATCAGACATTGAAACGTACTTCAAAAAATCACCTCTATTTTTTCAGTAACTTACAAATAAAGAAACCATCTGATGGGTAATCACCAGGCAATATTTGTAAGAAATCTTTATTATCTATCTTTATTATATCAAAGTTTTTATGTTTACTTAAAAATTTATTAATGACATCAGAATTTTCTAAATTTCCAACAGTACATGTACTATAAACTAAATGCCCGCCTTCACGTACTAATTTAGAACTTTCTTCTAAAATTCTATATTGGGTTTTTGTAATTAATCGGATATCCTCTAGACTCCTATTATACTTTATCTCAGGCTTTCTTCTAATAATTCCTAGTCCAGAACATGGGGCGTCAATTAATATTTTATCAAAATACTCTTGATGGGATTTATCTTCCTTTGTTCCATTATAAATTTCACTTTGAATGGATTGAATCCCTAAACGCTTAACATTCTCTTCTATTAATTCTAATTTATTTTTTGATACGTCTCTTGATAGAATATATCCTTTATCCTTAATCAATTGAGCGAGATGCGTTGATTTTCCACCCGGCGCTGCACAGACATCTAAAATATTATCCCCCTCTTTTGGGTCTAAGATCTCACTTACAAGGATAGATGCATCATCTTGAATATAAAAATAACCATTCTTAAATAAATCAATCTGATCAATAGAATGACCATTTAAATCATAAATAATAAGACCCGCTTCTGTTAAATTTGACTTTTTAACGGACATGCCTAAATCTATTAAAGCACCCAATAGTTCTTCACGTGTAACCTTTAATGTATTGGTTCTAACACATAACATTGGCGCCTTTTTATTGAATTTGAAAATATCTTCTGTCTTTTCTTGACCATATAAATCAATAAAATAATTTACTAGCCACTTGGGATAAGAGTACGTTAATGATAAATACTCAATTAAATCCTTCTCGCTAATAGTTAATTGGTCTTTTTGTCTAATAAAATTTCTTAAGACACCATTGACAAAACCAGATGTTTTAGAATTCACCTTTTTCGCAATTTTTACAGATTCATTAACGGCGGCTGAATTTGGCACTTTATCTAAAAATAATATTTGATACATTCCAATTTGTAGAATATATATTATTTCTTGATCCATTTTTGCAAAAGGCATTGAAACCATCTTTTCAATATAATAATTCAACAATAATTTATTCTCTAAACACCCGTAAACAATTTTTCTTACTAAATTCTCATCTCTTTTATCTAAAGAATTTTTCTTAAGATAATCATTAATAACTTTATCTGACACTTCTCTATTTTCCTCTATTGACATCAGTATCATAAAAGCTAACTTTCTTGCATTAACATTTTTCATTTTTATCTCCTCCAACTATATGTATTTTACCACATTACTAAAAATATAAAAACAACAAAAAGATGATTCATGAAGAATCATCTTTTCATCAATTATATTTATTAAATTTTTATGCTGCTTCTTCCCAATCATCAAAGTGTTCCATTGTGAATCCAGTGAATCCGTAAATTACTGAAACAACTGGATTTATTAAGTTCAAGTACGCATATGGAAGATAAGCAAATGGATGTACACCTAATGTTGCCCACATATAGGCTCCACAAGAGTTCCATGGTACTAATGGAGAAGTTAACGTACCTGCATCTTCTAATACTCTAGATAAATTCTTAGGCTTTAAGCCACGCTTAGCATATTCATCTTTGAACATCTTTCCAGGTAATACAATTGCTAAATATTGATCTCCTGCAGTTAAGTTCATGAAAATTTCAGTTAAAACAGTCGTAAGAACCAATTGACCTGTCGTCTTAGCCATCTTAGCTAATCTTTCAACAATCACTTCTAAGAAACCGGCTTTGTCCATGATGCCACCAAAGATCATAGCCGATAATATTAATGAAATCGTCCACATCATACTATCCATACCGCCACCATTAACTAAGTCATTTACCATTGCTAAACCTGTATCTACGTCGTATCCATAGTGAGCCGCGCCAATAACAGTTGTCATATCAGCACCTTGAAAAATCATAGCAAAGATTCCACCTAATAGTCCACCACCAAATAGTCCTGGAATAGCGGGTGTTTTGAATGCTACCATTGTAATTACTAATACCGGTGGTAATAATAATAACGGTGTAACAGTAAATGTGCCAGTAATTGCGCCATTAATGGCAGCAATTTGTTCTATATCTAAAGCACTACCGGCATAACGCATACCGATTACTGCGAAAATTACTAATGTAATGATATAACTTACACCTGTTGTATAAATCATGTGTCGTATATGATCAAATAATGTTGCACCTGCTACAGCTGGTGCTAAGTTTGTTGTATCTGATAATGGTGACATTTTGTCTCCAAAATAAGCACCTGAAATAATTGCACCTGCGATGATTGGTGCCGGGATACCTAACCCTTGACCAACACCCATTAATGCAATACCAACTGTTGCTGCTGTTGTCCACGAACTACCAATTGCTAATGAAACAACTGATGTTACGAGTAGCGTTGCTACTAAGAAAATACCTGGTGATAAAATTTGTAGTCCATAGAAAATCATTGTAGGGATGATTCCTGCTGCTTTCCAAGTACCTACAACAATACCTATAATCATTAAAATAATAATTGCGCCCATTGCAGAACTAATTGTATCTACAATACCTTCTTCTAATTCACTCCACGTAAAACCATTATAAACAGCAACAACTGCTGCTACACATGCAGCTAATAATAATGGAATATGTACATCGGCTCCAAACAATTGCATACCAGAAGCAATTGCTGCGATTAGAAATAGTAAAATTCCTATGGATTGAACGAGACTTCCTCTTTTCTCGTTTTCGAGACTTCCTTTTTTCTCATTTGACATTTTTCTCCCCTTCCAAAAACTTAAAAACTTATATGTTAAGTATATGTAATAAGATACAAAAAAAATCAATAAAAATTAAAAAAACTTTTTAAAGCTATAAAATTTATGATGAAAATAGGATTTTATTGTCATTCGTCAATGCGTTCAGCCATAATTATTAAATTATTAATAAAACTTGTCACATTTATCTTTCCGCCTTTATCAATTTTTTTTCGAATATAATCCATTTCTAGTTTAATATTTTGAAAATCGTATAGATTACTAGAATACCGTGTAAACTTAACATTCATATAATCCTCTACACCCAAAGCTGCAATATTAGTCAATCCTTTTGATAATGCCCGACGTATTCTCTGTTTTATAGCAGTTGAGTTTTCAAATATTTCATACATATCACTAATTAAATAATCATTTAAGTCCTCATTTTCAATTTTTAAACATATTTTTATAATCTCATCGGACCCTTTTTCTCCAGCGATACCGATGTCATTTAATATATAATTTAAATTCTTTTCGTAACTAGACCCCGCTTTTAGATTTTTTTGACTGCCTAAAATACTAATAATACTATTTAATTTTTTAATATTTTCAAGATTTTTAATGACATTCTCAATAACTTTAAGCACTTCGATTTTATTAATTGGTTTACTAATAAAAAACTTAACCCCTGCTTCATAAGCACGACCTATAATCTTCTTTTCCGATACTTGAGAAATCATTATAATTTCTGTCTTTAAATCATTGATTTCTTTCACAAAATTTATACCATCTAAATCCGGCATTAACAAATCAATTAAAATTATATCTGGATGCAGGTCATAAACTGCTGTCAATCCTTCTAAACTGTTAGTGCTTGTACCGACAATTGTTCCTAAATCAGATTCTTCGATAATATTCTCTAAAACTTTTATAATGTTTATATTGTCATCAATAATAAAAAAGTTCACCATTATCCTCCTCAAAATTAGTAAATTTCAGTTTAATTGTTACTTTTGTAAATCGACCTTCATTGGAAAGTATATTAATAGTGCTATCAAACTCTTTTTCTACAATTTCTTTTACCAAACTTAAGCCTAAACCACGATGAATTTTGCCATCATTTGTAAATTTTGTTGAAAAACCATTATTAAAAATATAGTCAATATTTTTTTCCTTGATACCTAAGCCATTATCAAAAACGCCAAAAACTATTTGATCTTCCACTTGATTACAGGTAATATTTATTTTTTTGTGTTTTTTTTCAGTTGATTCTAATGCTTCTATTGCATTATTAACAATATTTCTAAGGACCGACATCAAGTAATAATGTTTTTTTACATTGAAGTCTTTACAAATATCGAAAGTTATTTCTATCTCTAAATTATTTTTTTCAATATATTTTTTAGTATTTTGCTCAATAATATCTATTATTTGAGACAATTTCATGCTCTCATAAATATCTCGATTAAATTCTAAACTCCCTAAGCCATTGAGTATACCAATATAATTCTTTTTAATTTCGTGGACATTCTGTGCAATTTTTAAGGCTCTCTTCTTATTTGTTGAAACCTTTTCCTTTTCAATATCATCATAAAGTATATAGGCATCTGTCATAATATTTTCAATGTATTTAACATTATTATTCATTAAATATACCTCTGATTTAATATCAGAAAAGATCCCTATTAAGTCATTATATTTATTTCGATCAATTTCCTTTTTAAATAAACTTCTAAAATAGTAAAATGCCAATAGTAACCCAAGAGAAATCAATCCTCTTACAAAAGCGACAACAATTAATTCATTTAAGTGTTGAATTACACTGAAATTCCTTGAAACCAACTCTCCAATATTTGCAAATATGTCTGCAAAAAAAACGATCATTAACCAATTAAAAATTGGTTTATCTTCTTGTTTGTAAAAGAAATAGAAAAATATTAAGGCATACACTAAATCAAATACAATGATATTAACATTATCAATATAAACCATAAAATCAGTAAAGAGAACGTTTAAGTTCACGAAACCTCTAAAAAATAATCCAGCAAGGGCAATAAAAAAACCAGTGTACAAAGGATTCAATTCTTTATCAATATAATAAAAGACAGGTAAAATAGCAACAGCTAAAGAAATTCTAAAGGCGTCACCAAAAATATTAATATACAATTGAGTGGCAATGGCATCCACTACTGCTATAAAAAGCATGCGTTTAAACTTACTCATATAATCACCTTTATTTGACTACAAAAAAATGCACTACTGAACAATAGCACATTTTTTGATTGTTAATCTCTACTACCTCTAAGAACTAACAATCGAATTAATTGACCAACAGAAGCAGCGGCAGCGGCTACATAGGTTAATGCAGCAGCATTCAACACTTTTTTAGAATGAGGAATTTCGTCGCGATAAACTAACCCTTGATTTTCTAATTCAGCCAACGCTCGTGAACTTGCATTAAATTCAACTGGCAAGGTTATTATCTGAAAAAGAATAACAACAGAAAAGACAATAATACCTAAGTCAATCAATCCGGTAATACTAAAAATTAATCCGCCAATAATAATAAACATAACTGAACGGTTTGCAAATGAAGCGACAGGTGCTAAAAGACTTCTAAAGGTTAAAGGCCCATAAGCTTTCGCATGTTGAATGGCATGACCGACTTCATGTGCTGCAACACTTACAGCGGATATAGACTGACCAGAATAAACTTCAGGTGAAAGTCTAACAGTTTTCGTTCTTGGATCATAATGATCTGATAACTTCCCACGATTAGACCTTTCAACAGATACGTTCCCTAAAGCATTTCTCTGAATAATCCTCTGTGCTACTTCATACCCTGTTAAACCTCTTTTATTATTCACTTTCATATATTTATTAAATGTGCTTTTTACTTTGTGTTGTGCATAAAAAGTAAAAATTAAAAAAGGTATCATCACTAAATAACTACTGTAATATCCCATAATTTAACCTCCTAATATGGTACCAACTTCAATAGCATTCCCATTTAAAAAGGATTTTACAGACATCCTTTTTTTATTTGGCAATTGAATTGAAGTCAATAATAAACAATTTTCTTTTGCCTTTACCAGTATACCTTCTTCACTAACTGAGAGTATTTCACCTGGTAAATGCTTACTTTTATTTTCTATTACTTGTGTTTCATAAATCTTGATTTTACTCTTATCAACTATTGTATAAGCTACTGGCCATGGATTAAACCCTCTCACCAAATTATGCAAATTCTCTGCAGAGTCTTTCCAATTCATCCGAGCCATTTTCTTATCAATCATAGGTGCATAAGTTGATAAATCATCCTTCTGTTGAGTCGGTACTGATGTCCCTTTTTCAATGGTCTTCAAAGTCTTTTTAAGCAAATCAGCGCCTTTTACTTTCAAAAGATCATGTAATTCTCCGGCAGTCATTTGATGATCAATTTCAACGGAAACTTGATCTAGCATATCTCCTGTATCTAATCCAAGAGCCATCTGCATAGTTGTCACACCTGAAACCTCATAACCTCTTACAATAGCCCAATTAATAGGTGCAGCACCTCTTAACTTGGGTAACAAAGATGCATGAACATTGACACACCCATGCTTAGGAATTTCTAAAATTTCTTTTGATAAAATCTGTCCATAAGCAACAACAACTATTAAATCTAGATTCAGTTTTTTTAAGTACTCAATGGTGTCATTATGCTTTATATTCTTTGGTTGATACACCTTTAATTTGTGTTTCAACGCTTCTTTTTTTACTTGGGTTGGTAAAAGCTTTTTTCCTCTGCCACGTCTACGATCCGGTTGGGTGATAACTGAAACAACATCACCATATTCAATACACGCCCTTAAGGATGGATTTGCAAATTCTGGTGTACCTAAAAATGCAATTCTCATCTTAAATAACCTCTACTTCTGATGCAATATCAGTATATAAGATGCCCATTAAATGATCCGCTTCGTGACATATTGCTCGGGCTAAAAACCCCTCAGCTTCCATTTCAAAGGCTTCACCTTTAATATTTAAAGCTTTGATTTTTATCTTTTCAGGGCGCACAACCATGCCGACCTTACCTGGAACACTTAAACACCCTTCTTCACCATCAATTTTTCCTTCTTTATAAGTAATCTCAGGATTAATAAATACTTTTATCCCCGTTTCATCATAAATATCAACAACAAATATCTGTTTCAATAAACCCACTTGAGGTGCCGCTAAGCCAACGCCATCAGCATCATACATGGTTTCTATCATATCTTCTACTATTCTTACTATTTTTTCGTCCACTTCTTTTATAGGTTTTGCTTTTTTTCTTAAAATTGGATCTTCATCAATACGAATATTTCTTAAGGCCATTCCTACCCCTCCTATACTAAATTTCTTGGTTGTACATCTACAGAAATGAAAACATTAAACTTGTTTTCGTCTATAATTTTCTTCACACTATTTTTAACACCTTTAAATTCATCTTTGGGTATTTTTAAAAATATTTGATAACGATACTTTCCGCGAATTTTGCTATGCAAGGCCTTTGATGGCCCAAATGTTTTTACCGATTTTAAATTAATCATTTTTTCTAATAATTTTTTAAAGCGATTGGTCTCTTTTATTAAATCATTTTCATGGGCACTATAAAATATAATATTTATTAGGGATAAAAATGGCGGGTACTCAAAAACCTTTCTTACTTTCAATTCTTCTTTTAGAAAACTATCATAATCGTGATGGCTAGCAGATATTAAGGCCGGATGGTCTGGTTCATAAGTTTGTAAAATAACCTCACCTTTTTTTTCGCCTCGACCAGCTCTTCCTGCTACTTGAGTGATTAATTGAAAAGCACGCTCAGAAGATGAAAAATCTGGAAAATTAATAATTAAATCTGCTGCCAGTATTCCAACTAAGGTTACATTTTCAAAATCAAATCCCTTTGTTACCATCTGTGTCCCTATTAGTATATCATAAGTTTCATCTTCAAACTTCTGTATTATTTTATTTAATGACCCTTTTTTTCTAGTGGTTTGACTGTCTAATCGACCAACTTTTGCATTTTTAAAGGTCTTTTTAGTAATTTCTTCTACTTTCTCTGTACCTATACCAAAGAGTTTAAAATACTCACTGCCACATTCTGGACATACCTTCGGTATAAATGATTTATAGTCACAATAACTGCATTCTGCAACATTTCTTTTTTTATGATATGTTAAAGAAATCTCACAATTGGGACATTCTAGTTTAAACCCACATTTTCGACAAGAGACAAAAGAGGAATAGCCCTTTCGATTAAGAAAAATAATGGATTGCTCATTTTTTCTTAAGCGTTCTTCGATGCCTTTATGTAACTTCTCACTAAAAATTGTTTTATTGCCTTTGGTTAATTCGTCACGCATATCTACAATTTCAACTGGTGGCATTTCTCGATTATTTATTCTACTGTCAAGCTTTAATAATTCCATTTCATTGGCATTGACTTTTTCATATGAATCAATTCTTGGTGTTGCTGACCCTGAAATTAGTACACCTTTATTGGCTAATAAACGAAATCTTGCAATCTCATAGGTTTCATATTTTGGATTTCTTGTTGATTTATAAGTGTTTTCATGCTCTTCATCAATAATCACCATGCCTAAATTTTGAACCGGGGAAAAAATAGCTGATCGGGCACCAATAACAATTTTCTTACGTCCATTTTTTATGTCTTTCCATTGATCAAAAGCTTCACCAAGGGATAATTTTGAGTGCAATATAGCAACCATATCTCCAAAGCGATTAACAAAGCGTTCAATCATTTGAGGCGTTAAAGCAATTTCTGGCACAAGAATAATAACAGATGCCTCATCTTTAAGAACTTCTCTTACTAAGTGCATATATATCTCTGTTTTACCGCTGCCTGTAACACCATGTAATAAATAACTTTTTAAGAACATATTTTTGTAACCTTTCAAGATGTTTTCGTAGGCTTTTTCTTGTTCTTGATTAAGAGTCTTAAAGACATCGCTTTGAATTTCAAAGTGGTGATCTATTTGCCGTTTATCTCGCACAGTAATTGTTTCAGCAATACCCATTTCAATAATTCGATCTATAACAGACTTCGCTATACTCAACTTTTTCTTAAGCAATGTTAAGTCTTCCTTTTCATTACTCTCTAAAAGAAAATCAATTAACCGCAATTGTGCTACATAACTACCTGGAATACCATCTCTAATTTCTAAAATCTTTTGATTATCAATAACCTTAAAGATTAATTTTTTTTCTTTTTCTGAAACAACACTTGAAAATTCATAATTTTTTTTTATTAAATTTTTATCTTCTAAATTTTTTAGATATTTCGAAATATTTTTAAAGGCTTTACTAATTGAAGATTTATCAATTTTTCCATTTGATTTAATAAATTCTAAAACCTTATTTTCTTTCTCTGTTAAATTAAGGGCATCTTTCTTAAACGCATATATTGTCTTTCGTTTCAACTGAGTCCCAGAGGGGACAATTAATTGCAAGGCTTCTGTATACGTACAAAGGTATTCCTCACGAATATAATCAATTAATTCTATGTCATTCACCGTAATAGAAATATCATTTTTTAAAAAATGTTTTATTTTTTTAATTCTTTTATACGTACATTCATCTGTTGTACTAAAAATAAACCCTTCTCGAAGAACATTACCTCTTCCGAACGGCACTAAAACTTTAAGGCCAATAATTTCTTCACCTAAATAACGATCTGGTATTCGGTAGGTAAATAAATTATCGATGGCTTTTGTTTTACTAATTATTATTATTTGTGCGTATCTATTCACATTATCACCTAAATAAATGAGAGTAGATTTATCTACTCTCTAATAAACCAACTATTTTGTTTAAAATTTCCTTTGCTACAGCATCCTTAGACATTAGTTCTAATATATTTTGTCCTTTTTTATCAAATATAATAACTTCATTCATGTCTGATCCAAATCCAGATGATTTTTTTGATACATCATTTGCTACGATAAAATCTAGATTCTTTTCTTCTAATTTCTTCTTTGCATATTTTTCAATATTCTCTGTTTCTGCAGCAAATCCAACTAAAATTTGGTTACTTTTAGTTTCACCTAAAGTTTTCAAAATATCCTTATTTCTTGAAAGTTCAATTACTAATGGACCTTTTTTCTTCTTAAACTTTTGATCATAAGATTGTTTAGGTTTATAATCACTTACAGCAGCTGTCATAATAATAACGTCTGCATCTTTTCTCTTCATTACTTCAGTGTACATTTCATCTGCTGATTCTATTGAAATAAATTCTGACACCTCAGGTTGATCAAGACCCGTTGGACCAGAAATCAATTCAACTGTAGCCCCTAGACTATTAGCTGCTTTTGCAATAGCATACCCCATTTTACCAGTAGAGCGATTTGTAATATACCTTACCGGGTCAATTTTCTCAACAGTTGGGCCTGCTGTTACTAAAATACGTTTACCCTTTAATGTCTTCTGCCTCAATAAGATTTTTTCAATTTTTTTTGTAATATCATTTGAGTTAGCTAATTTACCTAAACCTATATCGCCACAGGCAAGAACACCTGAGGCGGGATTAATAAAGTCATAGCCAAGATTTTTTAATTTTTTTTCGTTTTCTTGATATATTGGATTAGTGTACATATTGGTATTCATTGCTGGTGCAATAAGTACTGGTGCCTTTGTCGCCATAATAGTTGTTGTTAACATATCATCTGCGATACCATGAGCAATTTTACCAATAATATTCGCTGTTGCTGGTATAATAACAAATATATCTGCTTTTTGAGCCAATGCAATATGCTCAATATCCCAATACTGAACTTCTGAGAACATGTCATTAACAACTTTATTATGAGATAAGGATTGAAAAGTTAAAGGTGAAACGAATTCTGTTGCATTTTTAGTCATGATGACATTGACATTTGCACCAAGTTTTACCAATTGGCTTAGAACATCAACTGCTTTATAAGCAGCAATACCCCCTGTTACACCTAAGACAACATTTTTGCCCTCTAATGGTTTCATTTCTCCACCTACTTAAATGTCTTCTGGATCTATAATAGGATTTAATAATTCAATTGTACCTTCTGCGATTTCTTTAATTGCAATGGATACGGCTTTAAACTCTTCTCGATCATAAGTTGTTTCTTTGCCATCAAATAACTCCCTTGCTCTTTTAGAAACCCCCATAATAATTTCATATCTTGATTCATATTTTTCTAATAAATCATCAATTGATGGATTAATCATTGTATCACTCATATTCCCACTCCTTATTTATCTTTTAAATTTTTCAATTATATCATCGACACTTTCAACAACTCTGCTTTTTTCAGCTTCAATTATTGAAATTAATGTTTCTGTTGCCCCACTAACGATATCATTTACAACAAAATAATCATATTTTTTTATGAATTCTATTTCTCTATAGGCAGACGTAAATCTTTTTTCAAGAGATTCCTTTGTCTCGGATCCTCTATTGATTATTCTGTTTTTTAGCTCCTTCATAGATGGTGGCAAGATAAATACAAAAATACCTTCCGGAAATTTTTGCCGTACTTGTAAAGCCCCTTGAATATCAATTTCTAACAAAACATCTTCCCCTTTTGCTAATTTTTCAATTACAAAATCTCTAGGTGTACCATAGTAATTATCATAAACTTTTGCATATTCTAAAAATTCATCATTTTTGATTTTTTCTTCAAAGGCTTCTTTTAATATATAATTATAATCTACACCTTCAACTTCTCCATTACGTGGTTCTCGCGTTGTTGTGGAGACTGAGGGATGAATATATTTTTTCTTTTTCATTAAGTTTTCACAAATTGTTCCTTTACCTGCACCAGAAGGCCCAGATACCACTATCAATAGTCCTCTTCGTTTGATCATCAATTCACTCCTACTCAATGTTTTGTACTTGTTCTCTGATTTTTCCAACTAAACTTTTTAACTCGACTACATAATTTGTAATGTTTATATCCGGTGATTTAGAACCAATAGTATTAATTTCTCTATTGAACTCTTGGGCTAAAAAATCCATTTTTCTGCCCATAACGCCACCTTTATCAAACATTTCTTTAAATTGATTTAAGTGACTCTTCAGTCGAATAATCTCTTCATTGATATCTGTTTTATCAGCATAAATTGCAATTTCTTGTTCTAAACGCTCTTCATCAACATTAATATCTGTTAATAATCCGTTTATTTTCTCTCGCATACGCATTCGATGGTTTACTAAAATCTCAGGACTCATTAAATCTAAAGCCTTTAAGTTTTTTTCTATTGATTCTAAATTGTTTTGAATATCTTTTTCAAGTTTTTCACCTTCAACTTGTCTCATCTCAACCACTGAATCTACTACAGAATTTAAGATAAATTTGAGCAAATCAAATATTTCATCTTCACCAATTTTATTGTATTCAACCGATAAAACATTATCATACCTAACAAACTGATTTAAATCAATGTCGCTTTTCATTTTATATCTTTTTTTGATTTCTGTCAAAGTGTTATAATACTGATCCAGAACCTTAAAATTTGGCTTTATGTTCAATTGGTCATCACTCTTTTGAGTTAAATATATATTAATTTCGATACGGCCACGTTTCAAACGTTTTTTTACATACTTTTTTATACGTTCTTCAACGGGATTTAAAGCAGATGGTATGCGTGTGTAGATGTTACAATACTTATGATTAACAGTTTTTATTTCAACGGAAATTTTATAATCCTCATTTTCAAAATCATCTTTTCCGTAACCAGTCATACTATAAATCATGGGACTCTCCTTTTTTATAACTTATATTTTCTTTTTGCCTTCATACTTAATAATATCATAGGACAGGTAAAAAAGCTAAAATAATATAGGATATTTTCTACATTAAAAGAGAATATATTCAACTAATGCCATTATTTCTTAAGCATTTATATTATAATTTTGTATTATAGGTTTTTTCATATATAATAGATATATTGGAAATTTTAATGTGAAC
>Ga0209414_1000489_pt1 | contig 18703 bp, 18 predicted proteins | sample LakVidmifraction_4_FD_181154 | JGI IMG/M metagenome (GOLD analysis project Ga0209414, IMG submission 181154) | Hypersaline microbial communities from Lake Vida, Antarctica - Brine Hole Two &gt;0.2 micron (SPAdes) (version 2) | ecosystem: Environmental > Aquatic > Non-marine Saline and Alkaline >... | reverse complement strand
TCTCTCATTTTTATTTCTGACGTTTCTCGCTTGTTGCATGTTTCTTTTATGTGTTTCTTTTAGACATACTGTTCAATTTTCAAAGACCACTTGTTTCTCTTTTTTTACTTTTTTTCACAACTATTACAGAATATCAATAATTGTTTACGCCGTCAAGAACTTTTTTAAAATAGTGCTTAAAATCGTTTTTTTCAATCACTTGCGACATTAAATATTTTATCAATTCAACTAGTCATTGTCAAGGATTTTCTAAGCTCTTTTTTTATCTTTTGTTGTTTAAAAAACTGTTTTTGCGACATCTCTAATACTACCTTTTTGTAAAGTTAATGTCAAACATTTTTTTAAGTTTTTTCCAAAAGAGTTTATGTTCTTTCTTTGCGACTTCTCTATAATAGCACTAGTAAAATATGAAGTCAACACTTTTGAAGAAGTAAAACTTTTCTGACAATTTGATGAAGCTCCAAAAGGAGCCTTATCACTTCATTTTACTAATCCTATAATCTCTTTAACGGATAAATTCTTTTTCTTTTCTAGGTATTTTTCTATACCCTCTAAAACATTTAAACTTTTTTTAGGATTAATAAAATTCCCTGTTCCAACAGCTATTGCTGTCGCACCGGCAAGCATAAACTCTACTGCATCAGCACCAGAAGTAATGCCACCCATGCCTAAAATTGGAATATTCACCACACTCGCCACTTCAAAGACCTTCCATATGGCTATTGGTTTAATTGCTGGGCCTGAAAAACCCGCTACTTTCCTTTTAATAACTGATTCTTGTTGATCAATATCAATTGCCATGCCAGTCACAGTGTTGATCAAAGATATAGCATCAGCACCACATTCTTCAACGATCAATGCAATTTCTTTAATGTCTGTGACATTTGGTGATAGTTTTACCATTAGATGCTTTGTTGTACTTTTTCGAATAGCCGTTACTATTTCTCTGACAACTTTTGGATTGGTTCCAAAAGCTAAGCCGCCATCTTTTACATTAGGACACGAGATATTTAATTCAATTGAATCAATATCTTCTTTATCTAAGATCTTTGCCATCTTTTTATATTCTTCTACATTACCACCATTGATGTTTACAATAATTTTTGTATCAAATTGCCTAAGATAGGGAATGTATTTACGAATGAAGACTTCTACACCGGGATTTTCCAATCCAATAGAATTCAAAAGTCCCATTGACGTTTCATGTAATCGAGGCGGCGGATTTCCTTTTTTAGGTTTTAAGGTTAGCCCCTTAACAGAAATAGCCCCTAAGGCATTCAAGTTCATGAAGGTTTCAAATTCTTCACCAAAGCCAAATGTCCCTGAAGCTACTGTCACTGGATTTTTTAGCTTTAAACCATTCAGATCAACACTCATATCAATTTTACTCATTGAACAACACCTCATCTCCACTAAACATCGGTCCATCTGTACATACTTTTTTATAACCATTCTTTGTCTCACAAGTACATCCTAAACAAGCGCCAATGCCACACGCCATTTTTTCTTCAAGTAATAATTGTGTTTCTACATTATATACCTTTGAAATTTTATTAACTTTAGCCATTAAGACTTCTGGCCCACAGGTAAACACCCCATCAAAATTACCCTCTGATAGTATTTTTTCTAAGGCGTCTGTCGGATAACCAAAATAATCTCCTTTAGATTTTGTTTCACTGAAAGTTATTATTTCTCCGGTATACTTTTTAAAATCTTCTAGATCGAAACACTCATCTTTATAACCTAATACTGTAGTTGTTTTAATATTTTTATTTGATAAAACTTTTAAAGCAGCTTTTAAAGGTTCGATGCCAATGCCCCCACCAAGGAGTAATACTTCTTTATAAGTCTCTTTTATATCAAAACCATTTCCCAAGGGGCCTAACAAATATATTCTTTCGCCAGGTTTCAATTGGCGGATTCTTTTTGTCTCTATACCAAGGGTTTTAATACCAAACTCTAGTGTATCTTCGTTAAAGTTACTAATACTAATGGGTCTATTTAATAAAGGATAGTCTCCAATACTTTTAATCATGAAAAATTGCCCCGCTTTTACAACAATATCCTTGGGCTTTTCTACAAGTAACTTATACACCGCTTCCGTTAAATATTCTATCTTTTTAATCTTAAAAGTATCATTCATTTTTTTCATCATTATCTCCAGTACTCTTTATTGACCTTGGCCAAAGCATCATTGATGGCTTCATTCATTTCTTTTACAGCTGCTCGTGCTCCTTCTTTAACGGAAGACCCTAAGGTTTCATAGTTAAAAATTATACCCCTTGAAGAATTCACTAGGGCGCCAAGACCATCTTCATTAAATGCTCTTACAACATCCTTTGCCTTTCCCCCTTGGGCCCCATAACCTGGGACTAAAAAGTAAGCTTTTGGCATTTGCTTTCTTAAAGCTATCAGTTCTTCAGGATAAGTTGCACCAACAACCGCCCCAATTGGACCATAGGCACCATTGAATTCACTGTTCATACCCGATACCATTTCTGCTACACGCTCATATATTGTTTGACCATCTTTAGAAATGTCTTGAATTTGTTTTGATGACGGGTTAGATGTCTTCACCAATACAAATATACTTTTATCATATATTTTAATGTCCTCAATAAATTCTTTAATACAATCTTCACCTAAATAAGGGTTAACGGTTACATTATCTACTTCAAAATCATCAATAATCTTATCACCATAGGCTACGTGTCCTAAATGTCCATTTGAATATGCCTTTGATGTAGAACCAATATCTCCTCTTTTAATGTCTCCAATAACAAATAGATCTTTTGACTTTGCATATTTTTTACTTTCTACATAGGCTTTCAACCCTTCAAGACCATATTTCTCATAAAAAGCAATTTGCAATTTTACAGCCGGTGCACTATCAAAGATACCATCAATTATATCTTTATTGAAAGCAAATAAGGCTTCTGAAATAGTCTTACCTTTTTTATATGCTCTTGGTATTCTTTCAAGTCTTGGATCCAATCCTACAACAACTGGTGATTTTTTTTGAATAATTCTTTCTTGCAAGCCTTTAATATTCATTATTTTCACTCCTTTGATATTTAATTTTTCCTGATTTAATTGTTATTTCTACAGAACTTTTCACTGTGTGACCATTAAAAGGTGTATTTTTACCTTTAGAGATGAATTTATTTGAATCAATTATTTCATCTTTAGATAGATCAATGAGAACTAAATCTGCACTATCTCCTAAGCCAATTTTGCCTTTATCAATATTCAAAATTTCAGCTGGCCTATTTGTTAACATGGCAATAATTTTCTCAATTGGAATATTTTCTTTTACAACTAGAGTGGTATAGGCTAAAGGAAAAGCGTATTCAATGCCACTTATCCCAAAGGATGCTTTCTCATATGAAACTTTCTTGCTTTTATCTTCATGAGGGGCATGATCTGTTGCAATAATATCTATTGCATCATTTCTAATGCCATCAATCATTTTTTTACGATGGTATTCCGATCGAATAGGTGGATTGACTTTTGTATATGGACTCTTCATATCAATCATTTCTGATGCTAGAGAAAAATGATGGGGCGTGATTTCGCAAGTTACCTTTATACCTGATGTTTTCCCTTTAATAATGCTATTTAAAGATTTTTCACAACTAATATGAGCAATATGAATTCTTTTATTATATTTTTGAGCGACTTTAAGATTGCGTTCAACAATAGAAGATTCTGCAATACATGGCCAAGGCCCTTGAGTATATTTTTTACTAATACTAAAGTCCTCACAATGAGAGATAATGAAGGATTTCTTCGGCAATGCTTTAAAAGCTTTTTCTAAAACTGTTTCATCCATAATCGCCATGCCATCATCCGAAAAAGCAAGGGCATCATTTTTTAAAGCTTCAAAATCAACTAGTACATTACCCTCTTGATTAAGGGTAACACTTACAATGGGTAATACATCCATTAAAGCTTCTTTTTTTATTTTTTCTTTTAACTGTTTTAATTTAACCACTGTGTCGGTAACGGGAATCGTATTAGGCATTGTTGCTACAGTCGTAAAACCACCTTTTAAGGCAGCCTTTGTTCCTGTTAACAAGTTTTCTTTATCACTCTGACCTGGTACTCGCAAATGCACATGGGCATCAATAAAACCGGGGCATAAGATCTTTCCATGACCATCAATCACTTGATCATATTCTTCTTTCGTTTGAATAGCTATTTCATTAATTAATCCGTTTTTAATGCCTACATTAAAATAGCCATTAATATTGTTTCCTGGATCAATTACTTTTGCGCCTTTAATTAGTAAACTCATCTATTCCCTCCATCAAAAAAACCTCTTTATAAGATAAAAAAATCCCAAAGAGGTGTATACTTGATAATCTAAAAAGGTCTCGCGGACCCCATTAGGATTAATATTCATTTTCTATAATTTAACACATTAAAAAAAAATTGTCAATAAAATATGAAATTTAGTGATTTTTCTAATTGACAATCAATATAAATATTATAAACTATAAGATGAGAGCAAAGTAAGGAGTAAAATATATGATATCTATTTCATGTTCAAATATAACAAAGTATTACGCCGTGGATTTAATTTTAGATGGTATTAGTTTCAGTTTAAATGAAGGAGAACGCGTTGGACTTATTGGCGACAATGGGTGCGGCAAAACAACGCTTTTCAATATACTCACAGGAGAAATCCCTCATGATTCTGGGGATGTCTTTTTATCTAAAAATAAAACTGTTGGTTACTTGAAACAAAAAAATAATTATGATGAGTCTTTGAGTATCTATGAAGCCTGTGAACCGACTTTTCAAGAACTCATTGATATGGAAAAAAAGCTGCGCTTATTTGAAAAACAAATCACTAAAGATCCAAGAAACGACACGCTTCTTCATGATTATTCAGATACCATGGATCTCTTTCAAAAACTCGGTGGGTATACTTTTAAAAGCAAAATCAGAGGTGTTCTAAAAGGTTTAGGGTTTTCATCAGATGAGTATGATACACCTGTAAACATTCTAAGTGGGGGGCAGAAATCCAGATTGCAATTGGCACTGCTACTACTAGAAGAACCTGATATACTTTTACTTGATGAACCGACAAACCATTTAGATTTAGAAACAACAACCTGGTTAGAGAACTTTTTGATAGATTATCCAAAAACTATTTTAACCATTACACACGACCGTTTCTTCTTAGATAGTGTTACCACTAAAATTTTTGAAATTGAAAACCATCAACTCATTGAACACGAAGGCAATTATACTGAGTTTCAAAAATATAAGAAAGAACTTGTAAAAGTTCAAGAACATGCCTATGAAAAGCAACAAAAGAAAATTCAAAAGCAAGAGGAAATTATTAGACGCTTCAAAGGTCGGGGCACTGAGAAATTAGTTAAAAGAGCCCAAAGTAGAGAGAAAATGCTTGAAAAAATTGATCGCGTCGACGCGCCAATGGATCATAATCCGACACTAAAATTAAAATTTGAACCCAACATAAAAAGCGGGGAAGAAGTTTTAAAAGTAAAGGATTTAACTAAATCCTTTGATGATGACCTTTTATTTAAAAATCTTAGCTTTGATATTTTTAGAGGCGAGAAAATTGGCCTTATTGGCCCAAATGGTGTGGGAAAAACAACGCTCTTTAAGAATATTCTTGATGAATTAGAATATGATTCAGGAAAAATTTCCTTAGGCCACAATGTTCATACAGGCTACTTTGATCAAGAACAACAAAAACTAAACCGGGATAATACTATTTTTGATGAGATTTTAGAAATTATTCCAAAAGCAACAAATACTGAAATTAGAAACAAACTCGGTTTATTCCTGTTTACAGGAGATGATGTTTTTAAGACAATTGATGCTTTAAGTGGGGGCGAAAAGGGGCGTTTATCCTTATTAAAACTGGTTTTATCTGATTCAAATTTTATATTATTAGATGAACCAACAAACCATTTAGATATTCGTTCCAAAGAAGTTTTAGAGGAAGCCCTGAACAACTATAATGGTACGTTATTAATCATTTCACATGATCGTTATTTTTTAAATAAGGTCACAAATAAAACCTTTGAATTTAATAAAAATAAAATTCAAACCTATCTAGGCAATTATGATTACTATATTCAAAAGAAAAACACAAATGAAAGATTATTCAAAGTAGATGAAGGACCAACAAAAACAAAGACAGAATTAAAAAAAGAACATCAAGAAAGAAAAGAATCAAATAAAGTAATTAAACGTAAAAAGGACCGCTTAGCTGAAATCATATTAGAAATTGAGTCATGGGAAAAGAAATTACATGAAAACGAAAAAAAGCTGTGTTTAGAAGAAATTTATTCAAATGGCGAAAAAGTTAAAGAAATCAATGATGAAAACCAAAATTTAGAAACTACCATCAATAAGCTTTATGAAGAATGGGGTAGTTTAGATAAATATTTAGAGAACTTATAGGATTAAGGAGAGATATTATGGACAAAACAAATCAAGAATTAGTAAAAGACATTATTAACTTACAAATGGGTAGAAAAGCCGGTACTGAAATAGCAATCAATGCCAATTTATCAGATGATTTAAATGCTGATTCATTAGATGCTGTTGAAATCATTATGGAAATTGAAGATGCTTTTGATATCGAAGTCCCTGATGCAGTTGCAGAAAAAATTGAAACAATGGAAGATATTTTAGATTATCTTGATGAAGTACTTTAATTAAAAAAAGTGGGCGGTTTTTTTATAAATCACCCACTTTTTTTAATTGATTTCTAAATTTGGTATAGCTATTGTTTCTTCACTTCCTAAAATACCCTGTGCATATCGATAAGCACCGGCACATCCAATCATCCCAGCGTTATCTGTACATAATACCTTTGAGGGATAATAAATCTCAATACCTTCTTTTTTACCCATAACATCTAAACCTTTTCTTAAACCAGTATTGGCAGCAACACCACCGGCCAAAACAATTTTTTCTAATTTATAATCTTTGCACACTTCTTTTGCCCGATTGACAAGTACATCGACAACGGCTGCTTGAAAGCTCGCAGCAACATCTTCAACATTTATGACTTCATTTCTCTGATGCATCATATTTATATAATTTAAAACAGCCGTTTTCAAACCACTAAAACTAAAATCATACCCTCCCACCTTCGCTCTTGGAAAATCAATGGCAGTCGGATTGCCCTTTTGAGCCAGTTGATCAATAATTGGTCCCCCAGGATAACCTAACTTCAATCTTCTCGCCACTTTATCAAAACTTTCACCTGCTGCATCATCTCGGGTCCGTCCAATGACGTGAAATTCACTATAATCTTTTACCTCTACTAAGTGGGTATGGCCACCGGACACAATTAATGATAAAAAAGGCGGTTCTAATGAAGGGTGTTCAACAAAATTTGCATAAATATGCCCTTCAATATGATTGACTGGCACCAAAGGAATTTCTAATGCAAAACTTAAAGCTTTTGCATAGGATAAACCGACGAGTAAGGCACCGACAAGGCCTGGCCCATTTGTCACAGAAATGAAATCTATATCCTTAAAGGTCATCTTAACGGAATCCAAAGCTTCATCCAGGACTTGGGATATCTTTTTGACATGATTTCTTGATGCCACTTCTGGTACGACTCCCCCATATTTCTTGTGTATGTCAATTTGCGAATAAATAATATTTGTTAAAACTTCTCTTTTACCTTTTATGATCGCCACTGAGGTTTCGTCACAACTGGTTTCAATAGCCAAACTAATTAGACTCATTTTCTCTTCCTTTCCTAATTCACTAAAGCACTAGCAGATGACGCCACAAGAATCAATAAATACATTAACGATGGCAATAATACAGCCATTGATGCTTTTTTATAATTTAATTCATGCACCAATCGAATACCTATAATACTCACAACTAAGTATCCAATGGTGAACATGTCAAAATAAGACAATAAAGCAAATTGTATACTTGTTGCTTCCAAATTATTAAAAAATACAGCTGGGGACAAGGTTAAATAAACATTCCCTGTCATGCTTTTTAAAAAAGCTCCAATTAATTGCCCTAAAGCAACAATGAAATAGGAATAAACTAAAACACTTAAGGATGTTTTAAGTTTGGCTTTCCCATTACTTAACATAGCAATACCATGGACTAACAAACCTTTAAAAACTGGATTGGCTAAAGCACTCAGTGTGCCCACAATAATACCCGCTCTAAGAGCGGCATCCACATTACTATCCGTTATTACATAGTCCGGATTGATGGCAACAAGTGATTTCATTTGATTGATCACTTGGATTCTCAATAAATCTTTTTGAATAAAGTAAACCACTGCAAAAATCACCATTAAAACAAACCCAGGTTTTAGTATATTTGCTTTTCTTTTTAAGTCTCTAAAAGTCTCTTCCGGACTCATAAAAACCGCAATCACTCGATTTACAAATGATAATTTTTGTTCTTCCTTTTCTTCAACAACAAAATCATTTATTATTTCATTTCCATTTTTGTCTTTTTTATCCATATGTCCTCCTTACTCATATCTTAATGCATCTATTGGATCAAGTTTTGCTGCTTTATTTGCTGGATAAAGTCCTGCAATAATTCCAACAAAAGTTGAAAACACCGTCGCCGCAATGATTACACCCAAACTGGTTTCAGCTGGAATATTGATGACTTGAGAGGCAACTTTTGACAACACAATACCTAAAGTTGTACCGATAATACCACCAATCCCTGATATAACAACGGCTTCTATTAAAAATTGTATTAATATATCTTGACGCGTTGCGCCAATGGCTTTTCGTATACCGATCTCACGGGTACGTTCAGTAACAGAAACCAACATAATATTCATTATTCCAATACCACCAACAAATAAAGAAATCGATGCAATGGCACCAACGACCATGGTCAGCATTTGCATAACATTATTTATAATCTCTAATTGTCCTTCAGCGGAAAAGCCCATGTATTTATCCTCCCCTGTATTCCCATGTTTTCGAGATAAAACTTTGACCATCTCATCAATAACTTCTTCTCCATTCACTTCATTTTCTAAATTAAAATCCATCCCTGGAATATATTGACTCGCATTTATTATCTTCGCCCCCGTACTATAAGGAATATATGCTTTTCGTCGCACCGGACCCATTGAAGGAATTAAAGATTTAGGGGGTTCAAATATTCCAACAATAATAAAGGCATGGCCAATACCATTGACATCAATTATTATTTTCTCACCTAATACATCTTTTCTTTGGAATCGATCTAGGGCTAAAGCTTCTTCTATAACAATTATATTGCGGCGAGCATTTATATCATTCGTATTAATAAAACGGCCTTGATTGATTTCAAAGCTTTCAATGTTATTATACTCATCACTAACTGCTTCAATTGCAATATCAATGGGTTCTTTATTGTCACCCATGTCGTAAGTACTACCACTAAAATTATAGTCTATTGACTTTGCAGCAATCTTATCAGAAAAAACATCACTAATCAATTGATAATCTTCAGATGTTAAACGGTCTTGATCATAAATATCTTCTTGATAATTTGTCATAATAAAAATTCTATTGGAACCAATATTATTAAACTCATTTGAAACAGCACCTTTTGTTCCATCACCAAGGGCCACAACAATTATTACAGAAGAAATCCCTATAATAATGCCTAACATGGTAAGAATCGATCGCATCTTATTAACCCAAAGGGCCTTTAAAGCAATTTTTATACTTTCTATAAAATTCATGAGCCCACCTCATTTTTTTTGCTGCCCATGTCTATATCTTTTATGATTTTACCATCTTCAAAAGTGATTTGACGATTGGTCATAGAAGCAATGTCTAACTCATGAGTAACAACGATGACTGTTACCCCTTCTTCATTTAATTTTTTAAAAATATTCATAATTTCAACAGTCGTCTTTGAATCTAGGTTGCCTGTGGGTTCATCGGCTAAAATAATCGCCGGATTATTAACAAGTGCTCTTGCAATGGCAACCCTTTGTTTTTGACCACCTGACAATTCATTTGGTTTATGATTCATTCGATCGGATAACCCAACACGTGCCAGGGCTTTATTAACTCTTTCTTTTCTTTTACTTGCCTTATATTTCCCATAAATTAAAGGCAATTCCACATTATGAAAAGCCGTCACTCTTGGCACTAAATTAAATGTTTGAAATACAAAGCCTACATTTTTATTTCGTATTTTAGCCAGCTGATCTTCATCAAAAGTATCCACACTATGTTCATGTAAATGGTATTTTCCTTTCGTTGGCCGATCAAGACACCCTAAAATGTTCATCATAGTAGACTTGCCTGACCCAGATGCGCCAATAATCGAAACAAATTCTCCTGCTTCAATGGTTAAATTGACCCCACGCAGGGCTTCAACTTTTATTTTTCCCGTATCATATATTTTCCATACATCTTTTAATATAATCATTTATTATCACAAGCCTTAATTTATTATTTCAATTATTTCAACTAAGTTGCCATCTTCTAAATCTAATGGTGGATCTAGTAAAATAGTATCCTCTATAAGAATTTCTTCTGATATTATTTCCGTTCTTAATGGGCCATTAATGCCTCTTTCAATAATTATTTTTTTGGCTTTACCGGCTTCTAATTTAAAAATAATATGATTATTGTCTTCATCTTTTATCAACGCCTCATAGGGTACAACTTTTGCTTGAGCATTTGAATTGGTTTCAATCTCAATATTTACAGTATAATTTGGTTTATAATTATTATCTGAAATAATATCAATTTCAACGGGAACAATAGATGACTGTTGAGATGCAATTGCTACTGGATTGATTTTACTTACTTTTCCTTTGTATACACTATCGTCACCATTTCTTGAAATGTCAACTACTTGACCCACAGTAATACTTTCAACATCATACTGACTGATCTCTGTTTTTACAATTAAATCATCAATTGTTTCAATGACTAAGCCTACATTATTTGACAGGACATATTCACCAAGTTTTAAATTGTTACTTGTTACGACACCATCAAAGGGGCCTTCTATCATTGTATCCTCTAATTTATTTTTGAAATCAGCCAATTGTGCTTCTGACTCTTTTAATTGTAATTTAGCAATTTCTAGGTCAATCCCGTTACCATAACCTTCATACTTCTTTTTTGTACTGGTGTAATCATTCTCTGCTAAGGCTAAATTATTTTTATAATTATTAAATTCCATTTTACTAATCCCGCCATTTTTATAGAGTTCTTCATTATTTTTAAAGATTTCTAAAGCTTTCTCATAATTTAACTTACTATTATTATAGGCCCCTTCATAATTAACAACGCCAGAGATTCTTAATTTTTGAATGTTTTTTTTATTTATTGCAACTTGCAACTCAGTACTTCTGATTTGACTGCATAAATCTTCCTGGTTTAATTTAGCAATAAAATCTCCTTTTTTTACTGCATCACCAACCTCAAAATTTAATTCAATCACCTTTCCAGACTGACTAAAATTTAAATTTCTTTTTTCCCTAGAATCTACTTGCCCGGAGGTAAATACAATAGAAGATAGCGCTTGTTCCTTAACTTTATAAGCTTTTAAGTAATATTTATCATCCCCTGTCTTTACAGATTGGTTCAGGGCTGCAACTATAGTGAAACCAAGAATTATTACTATTACAATCAATACACCAACCCTTTTTTTGTTGACTTTAAAATTTTTATTCTTCATTACTGCCTCCCTTTAACGATAGGAACATTTCAATACCATCTTCAGTTTTATAATATTTTTTTAAGATTTTACCCTTATTGAAGCCTATTTTTTTATAAAGTTCAATCGCTTCTGTGTTTGTAATTCTCACTTCTAAACTCATGCGTTGTATACTTAATTCTTTTGATTTTTCTATGACAAACTCTATCAGCTGGGTCCCAATACCTTTTTTTCTAAAAATTGGTGCAACAGCTAAATTTGTAATATGTATCTCATCCTCAAATAACCAATAGCCTACATAAGCGATAATTTGATCATTTAATTTAAAGGTATAATAGGTTGCCTTTTCATTCACTAATAACTCATAAATAAAGGCATTAAAAGTCCAGCTTGTACTAAAACTTTGCCTTTCAATTTTAAGAATCTTTTTTAAATCACTAATTTCCATTAATTGAATGGTACCCGTCATATGATCACCTTTATTCTTTTAAAGTCATCTCCGCTTGAGATTTTCGAATATAATTTGCTTCAACGCTGTCGTAGCTTTTATAATTTTCTGGTTGAATCTCTTTTGCAATGGCACCTAATGTTTTGGCAAAGGGAAAATTATCTTTTAACCCTGCTAATTGAATGGTTTCGCCTTTACTTGCAAGGATATAGTCCTTGTTTTCAGTGACACCGCTACCCACTAAGATTATTTCTTCAGAAGCATTGTTCCATTCTTCTAAAAACTCATCAATCATTCCCATCTTAGCAACATCTTTTTTAACAATTCTTCCCTTTTTAAAATAAAAGGCTTTAACAAATACCTTTTTACGTCTACCATCTATAACGGCTATAACCTTCCCCTCATAAGCTGATAAGTTCATGGCCAAAGAATCCAAAGTGGAAATCGTTACAATTGGGATATTCAACGGATGAGCCAAAGCTTTAGCTGTTGTTAGTCCAATGCGTACACCAGTAAAAGAGCCTGGACCATTGGATACAGCAATTAAATCAATATCCTTTATTTTCAATGATAAATTATTAAATATATACTTTATAATAGGCATTAATTTCTGAGAATGCATCCGTGGATGATTGATTGTAATTTCTCCTAAAATACCTTTTTCATTTGAAATGGCAACACTTGCAACAACAGATGATGTTTCAATGGATAAAATATTCATAAAATTTCTCCTTCAATTCCATACTTCTATAATTCTATAATTCAATGTCTCTTGATAAACCTTCAATATAAAAAATTCTTTCCTCTATGGTCTCCCCTAATTCTATAGTAATCCAGATACTATCCTTAGGAATTAATTCTTTTATTTTACTCGCCCATTCAATAATTGTAATGGCATCACTGAAAAAATATTCTTCATAACCGATTTCATAGAGTTCCTCAATTGAATAAATTCTATACACATCAAAATGATTGATTTTTATTTGATGATCATATTCATTAACAATACTGTAACTCGGGGAATTAACATACCCCTGATAGCCTAGTGCCTTACACAAATACTGGGTAAAAGTTGTCTTCCCTGCACCTAAATCACCATCTAAACAGAGAATTGCGCCAGGTTTTAATGCTTTAGCAATGCTATTAGCAATGGCTTTTGTTTTCTTTTCATTTTCACATAATATTTTCATAAACACCTCAATTTAAAACAGTATATCATAAATAGTCATTTTTTTAACGCATGCAAAATAAAATTAAGCTTCTTGAAAAACACTTTATTTAAAAAGCCATCTAAAAAAGATGGCCTTTCCTTAGCATTAAATTTGTATTGCCTTTTTTAACGCAAGTTTTGCCACATTTAATTCTTCATCTGTTGGCTTAGCCGTTAATATATATTCTTGAACCCAGTAACTCATAAGCATAATGGGTTTGAAAATTTTATACTGCCCTTTAAATACTTCATAAGCAACCATATATGCAATTAAGAAATTTGAATCTGTAAAAGGACTAAAAAAACTCATAAAATAAAAGATTATGAAGGTTTCAATCACTAGTAAACTCCCGCAATGGGTAGATACTCTAGAGATATTTTTTAAATCATTAAATTCTAAATCCTTATATTGGGTATAGTAATTGATAACCATATGCTCTGCTCCATGAAAATTTGAAAGCCGTGTTATTCTTATGATAAGTCCTACCCCTAAGATAATGCCTAAATAAAGAACTTTCTCATTGTTTAAAGCTGAATTAACTTGGTCTGTCAAAGGAGTATCTATGACTATTAATAAAACGATTGCTACAATATATAATACTAAAGCTTTCAATAGTTTTTTTCTATTTCGCCTCAGCACATTATAAATTAAAATAAAGCTGCGTAGAAAAGGTATTTTCGAAATAATATTTAATACCTTAGAAATATTATTCTCACTTTTTTTGAATCCACCACTTCTTATTTTATATTGATGATTTTTTTTATCAAGAAGCACTTGAGCAAAACCTTTATTGCTATAAATACTTACCCCATTCAAATGGGCTCTACCAGCATTTATTTTGATAGGATCCATTTATTCTACTTGATTCTCAATCACTATGCCATCAACAATTGTATAAATTGCATTGGCTTGTATGTCCAGTGGGTCTTTGTCCCAAACAACTAGATCCGCATCTTTTTTCGCTTTAATACTTCCCAGACGATGGTCAATTCTCAAAATTTCTGCTGGATATATTGTAATGGCCTTTAAAGCTTCTATATAATCCATACCACTTTTATACGCTAAAGCTGCACACATATTTAAATGTTGCAATGGTATAACTGGGGCATCCGTCATAAGGGCTACTTTAACACCAGCTTTATTCAATATCCCTGGTGTTTTAAAAGACTTATTTTTCAGTTCAAATTTTGAGCGTTCTCCAAATGTTGGACCAACAATTGCAGGATAATTCTCTTCAGCTAATATATCTACAATAAGGTGGCCTTCTGTGCAATGGTCCAAGGTTAAATCTAAATCAAATTCCTTGGCAATACGAATAGCTGTTAAAATGTCATCTGCTCTATGGGCGTGGGCTTTTAATGGAATGTCCTTATTAATCAATGGTAACAATGCCTTTAATTTAAAATCAAACTTCCCATCATCCCCTCTTCTAATCTTAGTATTATACTCTAAGGCCTCATATAAAACTTTTCTCAATTCTGCTGCTGTTGCCATACGCGTGGATGGGGACTTCTTTTTTTCATTATAAACTCTTTTAGGATTTTCGCCAAAAGCACATTTCATCGCCGATGGGGATTCAATGATCATATCGTCAATTCTTTTGCCAACAGTTTTAATGGTTGCAAATTGACCACCAATAACATTTGCACTTCCGGGTCCTGTGGATACCGTCGTTACACCACCAGCAATTGCTTCTTTGAAGGTTCGGTCCATTGGATTAATCCCATCAATGGCACGTAATTCAGGGGTGATTGGATTGGTCATTTCATTAACATCCATGCCCTCAAAACCAATAGAATCTTCAATTAACCCTAAATGACAATGGGCATCAATTAAACCTGGCGTTACAATCTTTCCTTCTAAATCATAAATTTCAACTTTTTCCTCATCTATTTCAATTGATTGCCCAACTTCTACAATTTTTCCGCCATCAATTAAAATACATCCTTGATCTATTACTGGTCCTTCCATGGTATAGATCTTTGCATTTTTTAATAAAATCATATTTTCTCCTTCTATAAGAATTTCTTTTCTTCCCATTCAATTTCTTTCATTTCATTCATTACTTTTTCTAATGACAATTCAGGATGTATTGTTTCCTGATCTGATATGGTAATAAAGGCCATTGTCGTGGCGATTTTTGCTATTTTCTCTATTGGCATATTTTTAGTATAACCATAGCCAATACCTGCAACAAATGAATCCCCTGCTCCCGTCACATTACGAACTTTAGGATTCAAACTTTTCAATAAGCCTTGGGTTCTACTATTTGAATAAAATACGCCTTCTTTGTCAAGGGTTATGAATAAATTTTTAACACCTAATGTATGAATTTTTTCAGCGGCCACTAAAAGATCTTCATCACTTTTTATTGTCATCTTAGCAATAACTTCTGCCTCAAGTTTATTCGGTTTAATTGTATGAAACCCACCAATTAAAGATAATATTTTTTCTGTTTTATTGGCAGAAATTGGATCTAGAATGAATTTTGTATCATTTTTATAGGTCTTTAATAGAAATTCAAGGTTCATAGGATTATCCGCATCTAGAAAAACATAGTCCGCATTTTTTATGATATCAGATTTGCTTTTTAAATAGTCTACATCTAAACGATTAATGCTACTCATATCATTGATGCCAGAAACCATTTCACCGTTCTCATCTAAGACCGCTAAATACGTTGGTGTCCGTCGATTCTTAAGAATTAAGGCGTCTGACATGTCATACCCAATATACCGTGAATGCTCCATCATTTCTCTTCCAATTTCATCATCACCTAAGACGGAAATGAATTTTGTATTTACTTCCATTCGGGCTAAATTTTCCGCTATGTTACGACAAACGCCACCAAATGTCATTTTAATTCTCCCAGGTATTGAATCATGGGATGCATATGTGTTATCACAGAAACCAAATATATCAACAACAGAAGCACCTAATACCAGTATATATTTCCCATTCATTTAAATCACCTAAATTTTTCTCATACTTAATGCAATTCTTTGTCGATCAACATCTACATCAATAATTTTCACATCTACAATATCTCCAACTTTTACAACATCCATTGGGTTTTCAACGTACTCATCGCTCATTTCAGAAATGTGAACGAGACCATCTTGTTTGATACCGATATCAACAAAGCATCCAAAGGCCACAACATTTCTGACCGTTCCCTTTAGAACCATGTCAACAGTTAAGTCTTCCATACTTAAAATGCCACTTTTAAATATTGGCTGGGGCATTTCCTCTCTTGGATCTCTTCCAGGCTTCACAAGTTCTCTGACAATATCCTTTAACGTTGGTAAACCAACATCTAAAGTCTTAGATAGTTCAGACAGGCCCCCTTCTTCTTTAATGCGTTGATTAATATCCTCTAGGTTTCTTTCTTTTACATCTTCTTCACTATAATTTAACAGTTTTAGTAATTTCTTTGCACTCCTATAACTTTCAGGGTGCACACCTGTATTATCTAATATATTCACACCATTTTTTATTCTTAAAAATCCGGCACATTGTTCAAAGGTTTTAGGTCCTAATCGACTCACCTTTAACAGTTCTTTTCTATTTTTAAATTGGCCTTTTTCTTCCTTGTATTCTAAAATATTTGTTGAAACAGTACTGGAGAGGCCAGAAATATAAGATAATAATGTCGGAGATGCAGTATTTAAATCAACACCCACACTATTCACACAATCTTCCACGACCCCCGTTAATGAATACGTTAATTTTCCTTTGTTCAAATCGTGTTGGTATTGTCCAACACCAATACTCATTGGGTCAATTTTAACTAATTCTGCTAAAGGATCTTGTAACCGTCGTCCAATTGATATTGCCCCTCTAATGGAAACATTAATCTCCGGAAATTCATCGTTACCAATCTTTGAAGCAGAATACACTGAAGCCCCATCTTCACTAACGATTGTATAATAGACTTCTTCCTCTAATTCAGAAATAATTTCTGCCACTAAACTGGCTGTTTCCCTAGAAGCGGTCCCATTGCCAATAGAAATAATATCGATTTTATATTTAGAGATGATCTTCTTTAATACTTCTTTGGATTCTTTAACTTGATTTTGTGGTGCATTGGGATAAATAGTTGTATAATCTAACAATTTACCATAATGATCTAAGACTGCTATTTTACAACCTGTTCGAAAACTCGGATCAATTGCCAATACATTAACCCCATCCACTGTTGGAATCATAAGCAGGGATTTTGTATTTTTAGCAAAAACGGATATTGCTTCCTCTTCCGCCGCTTCCGTCAGTATGGAACGAATCTCCCTTTCAATTGATGGGGAAATTAAACGTTTATAACTGTCCTTAACCGTCTCAATTAAAGTCTCGTAAAAAATTGATGCCTCATTCTTAATTACTCGATTATTTAAAAAATTACATAAAGCATTATCATTTGCCACAACACTTACCTTTAAAATGTCTTCATTTTCGCCTCTATTTAACGCCAAGACTCTATGATTAGCAATTTTTTTGACTTTCTCTTGAAAATCATAATACATCTTAAAAACTTGCTTTTCATCCTTTTCTTCATCTTTTGCTTCTGATTTAATCAAGGCATGACGCATGACAAAATTTCTAATGTATTTTCTGTAGTCTGGATTGTCAGAAATCATTTCAGCAATAATATCCATTGCTCCTTGAATTGCTTCTTCAACGCTTTCAACACCTTTTTCTGAATCAATAAATTCTTCTGCAATTTTTTCTAATGATTTCTCTGACTTTTCCTGGGAAATAATAATCTGACTAAAAGGTTCTAACCCTTTTTCCTTCGCCTTCGTTGCTCTGGTACTACGTTTTTTCTTATAAGGTCTGTATAAATCTTCTACTTGCTGAATAATTTCAGCTTTCAATATTTTCTCTTTTAGTTCTGGTGTTAACTTCCCTTGTTCATCTATTATTTTTATGACATCATCTTTTCTATCCTTTAAGTTTCTTAAATAAATCAAACGCTCATCTAATTTTCTTAAGACGACATCATCTAATCCACCAGTCATCTCTTTTCTATACCGAGCAATAAAAGGAATTGTATTCCCCTCATCAATTAATTCTACTGCTTTTTTTATCTGACTCTTTTTAACTTTTAATTCCTTTGTTAATTGATCAATAATTATTCCCATTTTTATGACCCTTCTTCTTCCACTAAAAAACGTCTAAGATTTCTTAGACATTTTTAAATATGCATTAATAAACCCATTAATATCTCCATCCATTGCACCGTTAACATCACCGACTTCATAATTTGTCCGATGATCCTTTACCATACTGTAGGGATGAAAAACATAAGATCTAATTTGGCTTCCCCATGAAATTTCAGAGTAATCCCCCATTAGATCCTCAATGGCCTCTTTTTGTT
>Ga0209414_1000487_pt1 | contig 18734 bp, 18 predicted proteins | sample LakVidmifraction_4_FD_181154 | JGI IMG/M metagenome (GOLD analysis project Ga0209414, IMG submission 181154) | Hypersaline microbial communities from Lake Vida, Antarctica - Brine Hole Two &gt;0.2 micron (SPAdes) (version 2) | ecosystem: Environmental > Aquatic > Non-marine Saline and Alkaline >... | reverse complement strand
CTTTTGCTGCAAATTATAAACTAAAAACACAAACAAATTTAGCATGAGGAAATTATTAGCTCTAGCATTGTTTTTAACAACTGCTACAATTTTTGCTCAGGGAACTATTACCGGAACGGTAATGGATGCTGACGTCAATTCGCCATTACCGGGTGCAAACGTATCGGTGGTTGGCACAAACACCGGAACAATGACAGATTTTGGTGGGAAATTCACCCTTGAAGTTGATTCAGTGACAGGAAAAATTCAAATCAGTTTCCTGGGCTTTGAAACTCAAACTATTCCTTTTACAGTTAACAACGGGCAAACCGTGGACCTGGGGGAAATTATCTTAAGTCCTGCTCAGGATGCTTTAGGTGAGGTGCTTATAAGCACTTACTCCATCGCAATAGATAGAAAAACACCTGTAGCAGTTTCTACAATACGTGCGGAGGTAATAACGAATGAATTGGGTAACCAGGAATTTCCTGAGATCCTAAAATCTACTCCTGGTGTTTATGCTACAAAAGGTGGAGGTGGTTTTGGAGATTCAGAAATAAGATTAAGAGGTTTTGAATCAGAAAACATTGCTGTGATGATCAACGGAATTCCCATAAATGACATGGAGAATGGTCGTGTTTACTGGAGCAACTGGGCTGGATTATCTGATGTCACCCGTTTTATGCAGGTACAGCGTGGCCTGGGAGCTTCTAAAGTTGCCGTTCCTTCTGTTGGTGGTACCATAAACATTGTTACCAAAACAACAGATATGGAACAAGGGGGAAGTGTTCTTTATTCCCTTGGAAATGATGGGTATCAAAAAGTTTCTACAACTCTTTCTACAGGCTTAATGGATAATGGATGGGCTGCTACTGTTTCTGCAGCAAGAACTGTTGGAAATGGTTATATAGACGGAACCGAGTTTACAGGGTTTTCTTACTTCCTGAACATTGCTAAGGATTTTGGGGAAGATCATCAGCTCTCTTTTACTGCTTTTGGTGCTAAACAAAGGCACGGGCAACGTCAAAACGCAGAATCTCTGGCAGTTTACAGACAAAGTGAAAGCGGAACAAGGTTTAACCGCGACTGGGGATACAGGAATGGAGAAGTTTTGAATACAGAAGACAACTTTTTTCATAAGCCACAAATTTCCCTTAATCACTTCTGGGATATTTCAGCAAAGACAACTTTATCTACAGCTGTCTATGCATCCTTTGGAACTGGAGGTGGTGGTGGATACGGTGGTGTAAATAAATTTGGATTAGATTCTGAATACCGTCAGGGATATTTACAGCCTATTAACTTCGATAAAATAGTTGATGATAACGTAGAACGTGGTGCATTAGGATCTGAAACTTATTTGAGAGCTTCCAGAAACAACCATAACTGGTATGGTGTTCTTTCTACTTTATCTACAGAAATTTCAGAATCTATTGAATTAATTGGAGGTGCAGATTTAAGGTACTACAAAGGAGAACATTTTACTGAAGTAACAGATCTTTTGGGTGGACAGTATGTTTTTGATGATGACAATGAAAATAATACGGCTTTTGATGCACAGGTTGGTGATAAAATTGATTATTATGATGAAGGAACTGTTCTTTGGGGCGGTCTTTTCGCACAAGCTGAATATTCAAAAGACAACCTTTCTGCTTTTATTTCTGTGGCTGCATCTAATACATCTTATAAAAGAAAAGACTATTTTAGTTATGTGAATACAGATCCATTAAGAGAAACAGATTTTATCAATTTCTTTGGATATAGCGCAAAAGGTGGTGCTAACTATAACCTGGATTCAAGAAATAATATTTTTGCCAATATTGGCTATTTTGAGAAAGCGCCGTTTTCAAATGCTGTTTTCCTGAATTACGAGAATGATATTAACGAAGATGCCAAAAACCAAAGGATCTTTAGTGCGGAACTTGGTTACGGTTATCGTACTTCCAATTGGAAAATTGACCTGAATGTTTATAGAACAGAGTGGAATGATAAAACTCTTGTACAAACTTTTCGTAATCCAGATGAATCAACAGGGTCTGCAAACATCCTAGGGCTTAATGCACTTCACCAGGGAGTTGAACTTGAATTTTCTTACAGACCAATAAGTAACCTTACCCTTACAGGTATGGCTTCTTTAGGCGATTGGACCTGGAGAAACAATATAAACGATGTTCAAATCTTTGACGAGGAACAGGAATTGGTCGATACAATAGATTTGTATATTGAAGACCTTAAAGTAGGAGGATCTGCACAAACTACTTTTGCTTTGGGTGCAGATTACGAGATAATGCAGGGAACAGGGATTAGAGTAGATTGGAATTACTATGATAATCTTTATGCTGATTTTGATCCTAATACACGTAATAAGCCAGAGCTTGGTCAATCTTTTGAAGTACCTGCTTTTGGATTGGTAGATTTTGGGCTTACCCATGATTTTGATTTTGGTGACTTTGAAGCTACCTTGATTGCTAACGTAAATAACGTCTTTGATACTGAGTATATTTCTGTGGCTAGAGATGCCGGGCAATATTTCTACGGTTTTGGAAGAACCTTCAATGTAGGTGCAAAATTTAATTTTTAAATAAAACAAAAAATGAAAAATTCGATTTATTTCCTAATGCTATTCATGGGCCTAATGTTCACTGGTTGTGAGCCTATGGAAGATATACATGAAGACCTTGATGCGGAGCTCAATAATACTCCCATAGAAGGTGTTGCAGATTATGCATTAACAGATGAGGATTATGAAACTCTGGATCTTACTTATGGGAACTTTAGTTCTCTTGATGATGCAAGAGCATTGATCCCTGCAATCTTAGAAGCTAATTACCCAGTTTGGGGAAAAGGTTCTCTTGCAAACGTTTCTTTTAAATTATACTCACCTCTTGTTATTAAAGAATATTCCGTAGCCACTGCAGATTATAGCGCGGTAGGCCTGTCAGAAAATTATTTCACAGGAATGGGTGACATTGAAGATTTTCTTGCATTCCAATTTCCTCAGGCTTCAGAAGGTACTTATGCAGATTTGACTTACCGTACTCTTGCAGAGGAAATTTCGTATTCCTTTGACAACGATGATTTTGATGTAATCGGAGAGGAACTTAGTGATACTTATCCTGAACCTGCAGCAGGTGCAGCTCAATACAACAACTTTGACAGAAGGGAAGATAGAAGTGCCTACTGGAATGATGATATGATCCTTGATGCTATTAATGTTGTTCTTTCTGAAAACTTTGATGGTGTGGAAGGACAAACCTATGAAGTTAGCTATGCCATTTATAATGGATCACCAGGAATTGAAAGTATGAATGTTAAATTTGATGGTAATAATTATATTGCTGTTGGAGGAACTACTTATATATTTAACAACGATGATTATGACATAGCTGGAACTGAATTGGGTGAAACTTACCCTGGTCCTGCCGGGAATGCTGCACAGTACAACAGCTTTGACGTAAGAGAATCCAGTGACAACTACTGGAGTGAAGATATGATCCTTGAGGCTGTAAATGCAGTTTTAATGGAAAGATATCCTTCTGCCATTGATGGGGATCAGTTTGCAGTTACTTATAAAGTATATAATGGAACCGGAACTCCAATGCTTACCAAATCTGTAGTAATGAGTAATGGTGAGTTTGTAATTGATGAGACATCTTCCATTTCAACAATTATGGTGAATGATGTTTTTGCTAATGCCAATGGTGACTGGCAAACTCCATTCACTTTGCCTGCGAATTCTTATCAGGAAGAGTTTGGACAGAGATATGGAAATTTTGGTGATGAAGACGAAGCTCTTTACAAGATTGCAATATATCTGGAATCTGTATATCCTTATGCTGAAGAAGGATTTTTTGTACCTGTATCCTATCAGTTTTACAACGGAAGTGAAACGGTTACAGAATATTCGAATTTTGTTTTCGAAAATGTGGAATTCAATCATATCCCTAGTGTAATAAATCAAACCCTACAATTTGGGCACAATGGAGAAGGTTGGGAGCCTGATAATACAAAAGTTTATACTTTAGCACCTGCCGATTATCAATTTATCGGGCAGCAGTTTGCAGATCAATATACTGATCCTGCCTGGAGTGCTGGTAACTACAATAATTTCGACAGAAGGCCGGGTAATAGAAATGAATGGACAGATGCTATGCTCCTTGAAGCGATGGACGTGCTGCTCAATGAAAAACTTGCACCAAATGCTGAAGAAGGTCAAAAATATGTTCTTACATTCAGTATTTATAACGGTAGTAATACTACAGAATCAATGAGTGTTATAAAGGTTGGTGGTGAATGGGTTCTTAATTAGTAGAACAAATTAAATATCTGATAAACCAAAGAAACCGCCTCCCATAAAAGGGGCGGTTTTCTTATCTTCACAAAAGTGAACATAAACAAAAATTAAAATATAATGATGAATTTTTTATTGGTAAAGAAAATTTATAGAACCGTTTTTCTGGTGACAATCATCACCTTTTTAGGTTGTAGTAAAGATGACGAAGGAGTCGGTCCGGAAAAACCAGGAACAAAAGAAGAAGTTCCAATTGCTGTAGATGATAATTTTACTACTGCGGAAAATACTATTATCAAAGTTTCTGGCCTGCTGGACAACGATACAACTTTTGATTATGCCAGGATTACAGATGTTGATTCTGAAAGTGCAGAAGGAGGATCTATAGTAGATAACAGAGATGGCACCTATGCATATACTCCACCACAGGATTATACAGGTTCAGATTCATTTAATTACCAAATTTGTGATAATGCAACTACTCCAAATTGTTCAGGTGCATCAGTAAAGATTACCATTACTGCAGCAAGCCCTGTTGCCGTGGATGATAATTATGAAACTCCGGAAGAAAATGAATTAATTATCAGGAATTTTCTTGACAATGACCAGTTATTGGACAATGCCGCAGTGATTTCTGTAAACGGGGAAAATTCCAATGCAACTGTTATTCTGGAAGAAAATGGTACTATTACTTATTCACCTTCCCAGGGTTTTGCGGGAGTAGATACTTTTACCTACACTATTTGTGATGATGACGAAACGCCGTCTTGTGCGACTGCAACAATTACTGTTACTGTTGTAGATGAAGGTTCGCCTGTTGCTAATAATGACCTTGCTATTGTCCAGGCGGGGGTTACCTCTGCAACAATAACAAATCTTCTTGAAAATGATGTTCTTACAGATGAGGCCGTACTTACCTCGGTAGATGGGTCTTCCTCAACAGGAAGCGTTATTTTAAATGGGGACGGAACAGTTACCTATAAACCTGCAACAGGATTTACAGGAGATGATTCCTTCTCTTATTCTTTATGTGATGACGATTCTCCCAATACTGCCTGTGTTACAGCAACGGTAACCGTAAGGGTAGTTGACCCTGTGAGCTTTAATATTCCCTCAAATCTTGAAGGTTATTATTCAAATGTTGTTTTCACACAGGATCCTGATTTACTTTATCTGGAACTTTCGGAACTTACCAATGAGAAGCACGTGAATCTTCTTGAATACTATATGAGACACGATTATTTGTATGATGCAGATGCCGATCTTCAAAATCCTGAAATGGTGGTTTTAATGTACACCGGTGAACTCCGGCCGTGGCAGGAATACCAAGAGGGTGATCTAAGCGAAGGAGAAACCTTTAATACTGAACATATTTACCCTCAATCTTTATTGTCTTCAGAAATAGCTAAAAATGATATGCACCATATGAGGGTTGCAGATGTTGATATTAATTCCATGCGATTAAACTATCCATTTACATCAGGAAGTGGTGATGCCAAATTGATAGGTGGAAATAAATGGTATCCCGGTGATGATTGGAGAGGAGATGTTGCACGAATGGTAATGTATATAAACCTTAAATATGGTGAAGACTTTACATCTGTTGGTGGTTTAGATCTTTTCCTTAAGTGGAACATAGAAGATCCTGTATCAGCCTTTGAACTGCAAAGACAGGAGATAATTGAAGGAGCTCAGGGCAACAGAAATCCTTTTATTGATAATCCTTATTTCGCAACCCTTTTATGGGGTGGAACCCCGGCAGAAAATACGTGGGATTAAACTCTGAAGTACGATAAACTTAAACCGCACCGGATTTCCGGGGTGATTTTTTATTTAAAAAAACTATATTTACCCAAAAATTATTATTATGTACGAAACTATTCAATTTATTCACTCCTACTGGGCATATCTGGTAGTTCTTGCTTTAATTACTGCATCGGTAAATGCCATTGCCGGTTTTGCGGGTAATAAGGAATACGGTGCTGCCAATTTTAGAATAGCGCTTTTCACCCTTATTGTTGCTCATCTACAATTGCTAATTGGCCTTGTGCTTTATTTTGTAACTCCTTATTTCAGGGCGTTTAGTGAAGTTGGTATGGGCGGAGTAATGAAGGATCCTACATTGAGATTATACAATATTGAACATCCACTGGTGATGATTATCGCAGTTGTATTGATTACCATCGGCTATTCAAAGCACAAAAAGAAGTTGACCTCAAAGCCAAAATTCAAAATCCTGGCCATTTTTTATACCATAGCACTTATTTTAGTACTGTCCCGAATTCCATGGAACATGTGGTTCTAAAATTCAGGATTCAAGGTTCAGAATTCAAGAATATTTATTATTCAATATAATTTAGCTCACTCTCTCCCTAGCCGGAGTTGGAGTGGGCTTTTTTTTATAATTCCCCGTTCCATTCTTTATTGAACTGTATTAGGTATTCTTCCATAAATTTATGCCTGTCTGCGGCAATTTGTCGTCCGGTTTGGGTATTCATCCTGTCTTTTAACAAGAGGAGTTTTTCATAAAAATGATTGATTGTTGGGGCCGAAGAAGATTTATATGCCGCTTTGCTCATACCCATGTCCGGCTTGATCTCAGGATCATAGAGCGCCCTTCCTTTAAACCCCCCATAATTGAACGTTCTGGCAATTCCAATGGCTCCAAGCGCGTCTAAACGATCAGCATCCTGAATTACATCCAGTTCAGGCGAGCGGAATTTCTGTTCTTCGTTGCCTCCCTTAAATGAAATGTTTTCTATTATCCTTACAACGTGTTCTGTAATTTCTTCTGAAACGTCTTGCTCTTTTAAAAACATCCGGGCTTTGTCAGGGCCAATCTTTTCATTTCCATGATGGAATTTTGAATCGGCTATGTCATGAAGCAATGCGCCCAAGGTGACAATAAAATCATCGACATTTTCATTTTTAGCAATATGTTGCGCATTATTGAGAACTCTTTGAATATGAAACCAGTCGTGTCCGCCTTCGGCATTTTGAAGCGTCTGTTTTACAAAATTTTTGGTGTTTTCAATAATTTCGGCCTGGATCATAAGAATGTTTTTTATAAATCTCACAGGTCAATAATACCCTTAAAAATGAGATTAAAGTTAAGACCTGAAAGGTTTCTAAAAACCTGTCAGGTCTTATTGAAATATTGGAGTTTAAGATTATTTTTTTCAAAAAAAACCATCAGGTTTTTAAACACAGTACCTGTGAGGTTTAGTACATCCTATTCAATATCAGCGATAATAGTTTGTTCCACCTGTTCTATTAAATTTAATGGCATGTCTGAATTTGCGGGAATTGGTTGGTGAACCTTTAATTTTATATGAACCCCTAAGCCCAGTGGAAATTTTCCATATTCAAAGAGTTTCCAGGAATTGTTGATGGTAACGGGAACCACAACCGCCTCCGGCATTTTCTTGAGAAGGATCTGAAGTCCCTTAACTGCAAATCTTTTAGGCCTCCCGTTTCTGCTTCGGGTTCCTTCCGGAAATATTACCGCAGAGTGTTTTGTTTTATTCAAATATTGTGAAAATCGCGTGAGAGCGATAATTGCTTGTTTGGAATCTTTTCTGTCTATTAAAACAGAGCCGCCATGTCTCAAATTAAAAGAGATACTCGGAACTCCTTTCCCCAGTTCTTTTTTACTGACAAATTTTGGATGGTGTTTTCTAAAAAACCAGATCATTGGCGGGATATCGTACAATCCCTGGTGGTTGGCCACAAAAATACAAGGCCGGTCCAATGGGATTTCATGCGGGTTATCGACACTGAAACGCGTGCCTAAAATATTTAAACTCCGCATTAAAAAAAGGTTAAAAATATCCACCGATTTTTTATGTGCTTTATATCCTCCCAGTTTCAGGCAAATCCATTGAATTGGATGAAAGATCAGTAAGTTGAGGAAGAAAAAAAAATAGCATAAAATTGAAAGGGGATAAGCGAGTACTTTCTTCATTATAAAATAGATCTTCTGCAAAAGTACATGTTTAAAAGAATATTATTGAACATATACGGTTATTCAACCTGAACACATTTTCCGTTTTCACAGGCAAGTTGCGTGGGTGGAGTAACAAACATGCAGTCACTAATAACGCCGAACTTTCTATTATAGGCATCTTCGGCTTTGGTGTAATTTTCAGCCATTGCGGTAAGGGCTTCAACATCAATCTGGTTTGAAAATAAGAGATAACCCTGCGGCCCTCCGCAGGCTTTACTTCCGTAGGCCAAAAAACTGCATTCTCCGGTTTCTGAACAACTATCGGCATTTATAACAGAATGGATCTCTGCCAGTTGTTTCTCCAAATTCTTCGTTGTAATTTCCTGGTCATCTTCTGCCTGTTCACAACCTGAAACACTTCCGATAAATAAAAAAAGCGCAAGGAACAATTTCATAAAAAGGATGTTTTGATGAAAGAAGAAAGGTACTAAAAATGGTGAATTTCAGCAATAAAAAAAACCGATCTCAGGAGAGACCGGTTTTTAATTTATTTTAAGATGAACCCGGGATTAACAAAATTCGTTAAAAGCACCGGTTAAATTTGCTGCGATCATTTCTGCAGGCCGTCCTTCAATATGGTGACGTTCTAACATGTGAACCAATTCGCCATCTTTAAACAAGGCAATAGCAGGTGAAGAAGGAGGGAATGGGATCATATAGCCACGCGCTTTATCGGTTGCTTCTTTGTCAACTCCCGCAAAAACGGTTACTAAATTGTCAGGTCTCTTATCATTTTGTATTGAAATTCGGGCTCCCGGACGCGCATTTGCTGCCGCACATCCACAAACTGAATTTACCACGACAAGGGTAGTTCCCTTTTTTTGCATTGCCGCATCTACCTCTGCTTCGGTATGTAATTCTTGAAAACCTGCTTTAGTTAGGTCTTCTCTCATCGGTTTTACTAAATCTGCTGGATACATATATATGGAATTTTTAATAAACATTTCTAAAGAACAAATATACAGAATTATCTTTACTTAGACTCATCTCAAATAACTATGCAGTAATAGGTTGGATTTATTGAAAAGGTCCAATAACTTTATTGGCACACATTCCTTTTAACTTCTTCAAAATACTATCTTTGGCACTCAAAAGAAGATATTTCATGTTTAAATGGGTTTTGGCCGTTCTAGGCTTTATGTTTTTTAGGTATCCGGGTGCTATCTTAGGATTTATTGTAGGATCTTTAATAGATAACTGGAATAGGTCTTCGGGAGGGTTTAGTAAAGTTTTTTCGGGTGAAGGTCAACAGGTCTCCCCCGGGGATTTTGAATTAAACCTTCTGTCGCTGGCTTCCCTTGTTATTAAGGCAGATGGAAAAGTTTCCCAATCTGAAATGGACTTTGTACAAGCCTATTTTGTACAGGCCTACGGGAAGGAACGTGCCAATGCCACCTTCAAGACCTTTAACGAGGTGATCAAAAACCGGGAAATATCTCCGCAACGTATTGGTTTATACCTGCAACAGCGAACCAGATATGAGGTAAGACTTCAGATTCTTCATTTTTTATTCAACATTGCAAAAGCCGATGGATCTGTTTCGGAAGCTGAGTTGAATCAGCTTTCTGAAATTTCCGAATGTTTGAAATTAAACCGAAGGGATTTTGAGAGCATTAAGGCTATGTTCTTTAAAAGTGCCGATAATGCCTATAAGATCCTGGAAATTGAAAAATCTGCGACCGATGCCGAAGTGAAATCCGCCTTTCGCACTATGGCCAAAAAATACCATCCGGATAAACTCCAACATATGGATGAAGCCTACCAAAAAGGAGCCCAGGAAAAATTTACCAAGGTTCAGGAAGCTTACGAGCAAATTCAAAAGGAAAGAGGTATATAAAATTAAATTCCCAACAGGATTATTGGAAATTTCAGAAGCCATTACATAATTCAAAAATATATTTTTAGATTAATCTAAAAATATATTTGGAACATCTAAAATATTTTTGCAATTTTGCATTATCAAATTTAGATGGATGAAGACCAATGCGCTAAGATTAATTTTATCGATAAGTTTTATTTTTGTCGGCTTATTTCAGGCTCAAAGTCAGGAAAATTCAGTTTCGGAGGATTTAATTACGGACAGGCCCGATCAAACAGAATCTCCTTCCCTGGTTTCCAAAGGATCTATACAGATTGAAACGGGATTTTTCTATGAAAATTTGGAAAATCAAAACCTAAAAGAAAAAATCTATGGCTATAATACCAGTTTATTGAGATATGGATTGCTCGATAATTTGGAATTACGACTCGGTTTTGATTATTTAGAAACTAAAACAGAACTGAACAGCCTGAAATTTGGGAATCGCGATGCTGGATTTAGCCCGTTACTTGTTGGCGTAAAAGTGGGAATTGCTAAAGAAAAAGGACTGCTTCCTGAAATAGGCTTGTTGGGTCATTTGAATTTGCCTTTTTCTGTGTCAAAAGAAATTCGGCCTGAGACAACCGGGGTAGATTTCAGGTTTTCATTTAGCCATACTTTAACCGAAAACTCCGGTATTTCTTATAATCTTGGTGCCGCCTGGGGAGAGGATTCCCCGCAAGCCTCTTATTTATATACACTTGTTTACGGATATGATATAAATGAAAAATTTGGTCTTTATCTTGAAGTTTACGGGGATTTACCCGAAGATGACAGTTCAGACCATTTTTGGGATGCCGGGATTACTTATAAGCTTAAAAAAAATTTGTAACTGGATGCCTTAATTGGTACTGGGATCGATAATTCACAAAAATTAATGTTTGGTGGCGGGATAAGTCTCAGGTTACCAAAATAAATAAAGAGTATGTTTACTTTTTCAGAAGAAAATTATTTAAAGGCCATCTATCACCTGGAGCGAAAATTTCCTATCGGGGTGAGCACCAATGCGCTTGCCGAAGAAATGGAGACCAAAGCCTCTTCAGTTACCGATATGATCAAGAAACTTTCGGAAAAAAAACTGGTAAATTATAAAAAATACCAGGGGTTTAAGCTTAGTAAGTTAGGTATGGAAACAGCGGTTTCTGTAATAAGAAAGCACCGGCTGTGGGAGGTTTTTCTGGTAGAAAAACTCAACTTTTCCTGGGATGAGGTGCATGAAGTAGCTGAACAACTGGAACACATAAAATCTGAAAAACTTATTGACGAACTGGACCGGTTATTGGATTTCCCAAAACGTGACCCTCACGGTGATCCAATTCCTGATGCCGAAGGTAATTTTACAGTTTTGAATAAAGTCTTATTATCTGGTCTCAAAAAGGGAGAATCCGGAATTTTTGTTGGGGTTAAAGATTCTTCAACAACATTCCTGCAGTTTCTCGATAAAAGGAATATTGCTTTAGGAAGTGAAATAAAAATAATTGAGAAGGAACCTTTCGATCAATCAGTACTTATAAAAATTAATGAACAGGAATTGAGGGTTTCAAACCTGATTTCCGGAAATATTTATATTAATACAATTTAATTTATTATGGACGATATAATTACATATTTAAGCAGTATTGACCCCATTTTAGCAGCATTTTATGCTACTCTTTTTACCTGGGGAGTAACCGCATTGGGAGCTAGTCTGGTTTTCCTTTTTAAGACTATTAAAAGATCTGTTTTTGACGGAATGCTCGGATTTACCGGTGGGGTAATGGTAGCTGCGAGTTTCTGGAGTTTATTGGCGCCCGCGATTGAGATGAGTTCAGGAGAAGGATTTACCAAGGTGTTTCCATCGGTAATCGGGTTTGCGCTTGGAGCCCTGTTCCTGTTTTCCCTGGATAAGATATTGCCGCACGTGCACATCAATTTCAAGATGAAGGATAGTGAGGGGATAAAAACTCCCTGGCATAAATCTGTATTATTGACCCTGGCCATAACGATGCACAATATTCCTGAAGGGCTGGCCATTGGAGTACTGTTTGGGGGAGTCGCGGTAGGATTTGAAGGAGCCAGTATTGGGGGAGCAGTGGCCCTGGCCATTGGAATTGGATTGCAAAATTTTCCGGAAGGTTTAGCAGTAGCGGTACCTTTGAGAAGACAAGGATTAAGCCGATGGAAAAGTTTTAATTATGGACAGCTTTCAGCAATTGTTGAACCTGTTGCCGCAGTTTTGGGAGCCTGGGCCGTTATTACTTTTCAACCGATTTTACCTTATGCCTTGGCTTTTGCAGCCGGAGCAATGATTTTTGTAGTGGTGGAAGAAGTTATCCCGGAATCTCAACAGGAAAGGTTTACCGATATTGCCACAATGGGATTCATCGGCGGTTTTATCCTAATGATGACACTGGATGTAGGTTTGGGTTAATCCCTGTTACATATCAGGCTTTTGATCGTCTTTATTACAAAGGATTAGTATGAAGTATTTGTTTTTATTCGGAATTTTAATTTGTTCAATTTCCTTATCAGCCCAGGTTCAGGAAGAAAACAGAATTTTTAACTCGGTTTTGCAAGGTGGGGAACAACTTGAATTTGGTGATAAATCCATCCGGTTTAAAGAAGTTATTTCCGATTCCAGATGTCCAAAAGATGTTACTTGTGTTTGGGCAGGTGAAGCCAAAGTTTTGATTGAAATATTTGAAAAGGGCAAACTCATCAACGAAAAACAGGTGGTTATTAGCCCATATATCATAGATAAAATCCCTTTACAGTTTTCGGCCGGAGGTGGAATCTACTCCATCACTGCATTTAAATTGTTTCCTTATCCCTCCACAGCTTCTAAAAAGAATACAATGGATTATGCCCTGGAAATGGAGGTAAGTGAAAATTTATAAGATCGGGGGAGAACAACTAATCAGTATTTAAAGTGCCTAAAATCTGGAGTACTTTGAGTTAAAAGAAAAAATAAAGGTGGATTAATCTTAATCAAAACAGCATTGTTTTTTTCGAAAATCAGCAGTTTCTATAAACAAATTAAAAAATTTACCGTTTTGTATCACCCCTGAAATTAGAGCCTCTATTACTTTAGGCACTCCAAATTTTATAAACTGATTAGTTTCATATTGAGGAATCTCTGGTTAATGGCACCCACAATCTGGAGCTCCACAGTCTTTGTCAGATTTTTTCTTTGGCTTAAAAAAAGCCGGTTTCCAAATAAATTTAATTATTATAAACCCAACCGCGAACAAAAAGGTTAATAAGACTAATATTTCCTGAAGTGATATCATAGTGTTTAGGTCGTATTTTTTTTAAATTACTTACTTTATTTTAAAATCTGAAAGGCAATTAATGCTACAAGATAAGCAAAGGAGCTCATAACTACCAATTGTAATAAAGGCCATTTCCAGGTATTTGTTTCTTTTTTCACAATAGCAAGCGTACTCACACACTGCATTGCAAAAGCATAAAACAAAAGCAGGCTAATTCCGCTGGCAAAGGTAAATAGTGGACCGCCTAAAATAGGATTTGTTTCGGCTGCCATTCGCTTTTTAATAGTTTCTTCTTCATCGCTGCCCACACTGTAAATGGTGGCAAGTGTCCCAACAAAAACCTCCCTCGCCGCAAAAGAGCTTACAATTGCTATTCCAATTTTCCAGTCATAGCCCAAAGGTATTACGGCTGGTTCTATTCCCTTTCCAATTATACCAATATAAGAATTCTCTAATTTAAATGAAGCGATTTCCTCCTTAAGATGTGATTCTGAAATGTTTTCTGATTGATTTTTCAACGTAACTATTTCCTTCGCATTATTAAAATTTTCTCCCGGGCCGTAACTGCCTAAAACCCATAAAATAACTGAAATTGCCAAAATAATCTTACCCGCCCCAAAAACAAAAGCTTTCGTTTTTTCAATTACATTTAGGGCTACATTTTTAAAAATTGGAATTTTATAACTCGGCATTTCAATTACAAAATAACTTTTGCACTTAAGTTTTAGAATTTTGTCTAGAATCCAGGCAGCAGCAAGAGCGGTTCCAAAGCCTATGAGATAAAGTAACATAAGGGTTAAACCTTGTAAATTGAGACCCAAATAGGTCTTATTGGGAATAACAAGGGAAATAATTATGAGATACACAGGCAATCTGGCTGAACAGGTTGTAAAAGGCACTACCAAAATGGTAATGAGCCTTTCTTTCCAGCTTTCAATATTTCTGGTAGCCATAATAGCAGGGATTGCACACGCTGTGCCTGAAATAAGTGGAACTACACTTTTCCCGCTCAGGCCATAGCGACGCATGATCCGGTCCATTAAAAACACTACACGGCTCATATAACCGCTTTCTTCCAAAATGGAAATAAAAAGGAACAGAAATGCAATTTGTGGTATAAAAATCACAATTCCTCCCAATCCGGGAATAATGCCTTCAGCTATCAGGTTGGAAAAAGGACCTATGGGTAATGAGTTTTTTGCCCATTCGCTAAAATTGGCAAAAGTAACATCAATAAAATCCATGGGAATAGTAGACCAATTGAAAATCGCCTGAAAAATAGTGAGCATGATAATGGAGAATATTAAATATCCCCAGACTTTATGCGTTAAAAGACGGTCCAATTTTATCCTTAAATCGGTCGCGTTTTTTAAATTGATCGTCAAAGCTTCTTTTAAAAGTTCGTTAATAAACTTGTACCTTAATATTGTTTCCTTTTGTTGAAGGCGTTTTAGATCACTATCGTTTTTAATATTGAAATTTGCATCTTTGGTAAGAGTGCCCCTGTCGATATTTCCAAAATTTGCATCATGAGTAATTATCAGCCATAATTTGTATAAAGCCTGGTTGGGAAATGTTTTTCGCAATAGGTTGAAATATTCCGGGTCCATATCCGAAGCATTCAAACAAGGTTCAGTAGAGCTCTTTTGGTAATTCAGGATCTGCTCTTTCAGATCATCAATCCCGGTACCTTTTCTCGCGCTTACCAGAACAATCTTGGTTTTTAGTTTTTCTTCTAAAAGTTCAATATCCAATGAAATCCCTTTCCTTTTCATCCTGTCGGCCATATTGATGACCAGGATAGTTGGAATTTCCAGATCCTTGATTTGGGTAAAAAGCAACAGGTTACGTTTGAGGTTTTCAGCATCGCTCACCACCACTGCAACATCGGGAAAATCCTTATCGTTTTTATTCAGTAGGAGATCTATTACCACATTTTCATCCAGGGAAGAGGCATTTAAACTGTAGGTGCCCGGCAAATCTATAATATGGGCTTTGAGTCCGCGGGGTAATTTACAGATGCCATCTTTTTTTTCTACCGTAATCCCGGGATAATTTCCAACTTGCTGGTTAAGCCCGGTAAGCTGATTGAAAACTGAAGTTTTACCGGTGTTAGGGTTTCCAATTAATGCTACATTAATTTGTTTACCCATAATATTAAATTAATTCGATTTCTATTTGAAGTGCAGTCTCTTTCCTGATGGCTAAATGGCATCCGTTTATATTGAGATACATTGGGTCTCTAAATGGGGCAGTTTGTACGAGTTCTACGATATTTCCAGGTAAACAGCCCATTTCCAGAAGTTTTAATGGAACGGTATCTGTTGAAAAATCCTTTATTATTCCCCGCTGTCCGAGTATTAAATGAGCAACTGTTAGCTTCATTTTTATTTAGATTGATTTTAAACAAGGCAAAAATAGCCTAAATTTTAATCTTAAAAAAGTTTAGGGAATAAAACTATTTTTTTTGATATTCAGATTTGAGGATTTTTATATCAGACATTAACTTCGCGATGGCTTTTGATTGTGTTCCGTCATAGAATCCACGGATGCGTTTTTCCTTATCTACCAGAACAAAATTCTCGGTATGTATCATATCATAAGGACCTCCATCTCCATTGGTTTTTGTTACCAGGTATGATTTTCGGGCCAAATCATATATTTGTTTTTTATCTCCTGTTACCAGGTTCCATTTAGAATCCATCACTCCCTTTTCCAAAGCGTATTTTTTGAGCTGTGCAACAGTATCTGCCTTTGGGATGACGGTGTGTGAAAGCAAAAATACTTCGGAGTCATTTTTTATTTGTTCCTGAACTTTCAGCATATTATCGGTCATAATTGGACAAATAGTGATGCAGGTGGTAAAGAAAAAATCGGCTACATAAATTTTTCCTTCATAAAAATCCTGGGTGATGGTATCTCCGTTTTGATTATAGAGTTCAAAATCGGCGATTTTATGGTATTTCCTGATGTATTGAACCGTGGTATCCACTAATTCGGCACTTACCATATCAGGTTGAAAAACCGGAAGTTTTTTTTCAGGTGATTTTAATGTATAAATACTATAAACGATAATTACCGAGAGAACAAACAATACAATTCCCAGGGTTTTAAACTTTGCAAAAAACTGGAGCATAGAAATTTCTTTGTGACAAAAATAACCTCTAATACTCAATTAGTAGCATTGGAAGTATTAAAATTTCGTTCAGAGAGGAGAGAGGTGTTGTTTATACTTTTTTAGGAATTTTTAAAAGGTTACTTTTGTGCGATTTAAAAATTGAATTATATAGAATGGATCCATTTATAATAAAAGCAATACAATTACTATTAAGTTTATCACTGCTTATTGTTCTACACGAGATGGGACACTTTATCCCGGCCAAATTATTTAAAATTCGTGTCGAAAAATTCTTTTTATTTTTCGACGTAAAATTCGCCCTTTTCAAAAAGAAAATTGGCGGAACCGAGTATGGAATAGGATGGTTGCCTTTGGGAGGTTATGTAAAAATATCCGGAATGATCGATGAAAGCATGGATAAGGAGCAAATGGCTCAACCGCCACAAGCCTGGGAATTCAGAAGTAAACCGGCCTGGCAACGTCTTATTGTTATGTTGGGAGGAGTAACTGTGAACCTTGTACTCGGATTCCTGATCTATATGATGGTACTGTTCGTATGGGGAAGCAATTATGTGGGACCCGATGATATGCCTCGTGGATTTGCAGTAGCCCAGGAATTTAAAGAATTCGGATTTCAGGATGGGGATCGTATTTTAGAGGTGAGTGGTGAAAAAATGGAAAACTCCTTAGATATAAACCGACATCTTTTTATGAGGGATATCAAAAATATTACTGTTTTACGCCAGGATGGAAAACAGGAAACTATCGCTGTTCCGGAAAATATAGGATCAAGAATGTTCCAGGAAGGAGTTATGCAGCCTTTTGTACCTATTCAAAATGCGGTATTGGATAGCGTGTTGGCGGACAGGGCAGCCGCGGCAGCCGGCTTGCAAAAAGGGGACAGCCTAATTTCCCTTAATGAGCAGGAAATTGGTTACTGGCACGAACTTGCACCAATAGTGGGCGCAAATAAAGGTAAAGAAGTAGAAGTCGTCTTTAAACGCGGCGATAAAATTATAAGTTCAAAAGTTACTCCGGATGATGAAGGATTGATAGGAGTAACTTCAAAAAGGGATTTTAATATTCAATCCCGCGAATACGGTTTAAGTGAAAGCGTTAAATCCGGTTTTGATTATGGGTATTGGACCCTGCACGATTATGTAGCCCAATTTAAATATGTGTTTACCGCTAAAGGAGCTACCCAGGTTGGTGGTTTTGGAGCTATTGGAGGCCTGTTTCCTGATACTTGGAACTGGCAGGGATTCTGGCTTGCCACTGCGCTAATTTCAATTATTTTAGCCTTTATGAACATACTTCCCATCCCGGCACTGGATGGTGGGCACGTAACGTTTTTGATGTATGAGATAATTACAGGGAAGACTCCCAACGAAAAATTTATGGAATATGCCCAAGTGGTAGGATTCTTTATCCTGATAGCATTAGTGTTATTTGCCAATGGGAATGATATATATCGCTGGTTGTTTGAATGATAGAATCCTTTTTTTTTACAAGTTCAAAGCGAAAGAAAAATTCCCTAAAAAAAATGAAGTTTTCTTTTGCTGTCACTTAATTTTTGATTTATATTTGCAACCGCAAAAGAAAAGCATTTTCCTCCTTAGCTCAGTTGGTTAGAGCATCTGACTGTTAATCAGAGGGTCCTTGGTTCGAGCCCAAGAGGAGGAGCTAGCAATTGCAAGGCTTCAGAGAGTTTACACTCCTGAAGCCTTTTTTATTTGCACATAATTTGCACATAAATTTTTTTTCTTTCTCTTTTCCCTTCTATTTAATGTCATTTGAATTGTTGTGTTTATCCAGTTCTTCCCTATTGTGTTTTTTGGACTTTTTAAATACTGGGATGCACGAAGCGGCAAAGCCAAATAATTGACCCTACTCTATATCCTTTTTTCCGGAGCTAGCAGTGCTCTTTAAATCAACCTCAAATCTTTAATGATCCCAATAAGATGGGGGTTGGTATTTGCACCAAATTCTTCCCGCAGCTCTTTTAGGCGTTTTTCAATAGCACTCTTACTGCTGGGTTTGATATTGTTATTTTTTAATTCCTTTTCTATTTCATCCTGAGTGAGGCCAGTGGACAGATGTTTTACTATACTTATTTCAAATTCATTCAGGCTTAACAGGTTATTTTGTTTCAGGGCAATTTCAATAGCAGGAGAATTATAAGTTTTGCCCTGGCTTACGTGCAGTATAGAATCTTTCAGGTCCTTAAGTCC
>Ga0209414_1000485_pt1 | contig 18852 bp, 22 predicted proteins | sample LakVidmifraction_4_FD_181154 | JGI IMG/M metagenome (GOLD analysis project Ga0209414, IMG submission 181154) | Hypersaline microbial communities from Lake Vida, Antarctica - Brine Hole Two &gt;0.2 micron (SPAdes) (version 2) | ecosystem: Environmental > Aquatic > Non-marine Saline and Alkaline >... | reverse complement strand
TGGCACGCGCAATCTCAACGAGAACATCATGCCTGCGATCGAAGGTCGATACATCCAAGCCGGACAGCTTGGTTACGGCAGCCGCGACGGTAATGCCACACCCTCGGGGATGATGACCGACACCGCGCGCGCCATTCGGGACACCAGCGCAGACATCCTCGGTCAGCAGACGCAGGCGATGCAGCAAGGTTACACGCAAGCTGCCGGCCTCGCCAGCGGCGATCTGTCGCGCCAAGCAGGCCTTGCTACGACCGCAGGAAGCCTTGGCGGGCAGGATCTGTCGCGCACCTTGGCAGGCGCTGGACAGTTGGCAAACATGGGCGCGCAGTCGCAAAGCCTCGGGCTTACCGGCGCAGGCGCGCTCTCCCAAGTTGGGGCGACGCAGCAGACGCAGGCGCAGCGGAACATCGACACAGCCTACGGCGACTTCTTGCGTCAGCAGGGCTACCCGCAAGAGCAGATCAATGCTATGCTGCAGACTATGGGAGGCGTTAAAGCTGGCGTACCGATCGGGAGCACAGAACAAGGTATCGTTCCGATACCGGGTTATGAACAGCAACCGGGAACTTTGCAGACTATCGGCGGCTCGCTGGCCGGTCTTGCAGGCGTTATCTCCGCGTTTAACGGGAAATAGAACATGGCGTTTGATATTGAACCGGAAGAAGAAAGCACCGCCGAACTCGGCGGCCTTTCGGCGTTGGCAGGCGCTGAGATAGACCTGTCGCAACTCGGGACTAACCCTAGTGGCGTTCTGCAGTCCATATACAAGCAGCAAGTCGGCGCGCAGAAAGCGCAAGAGCGCGGAGACGCCGAGCGCTTTGCCGCCGCACGCGAACGCATCGCTGCGCAGAACCGTGGCCCGTCGCAGTCGGAGATCCTCCTCGCGTTGTCGAGGTCCATGCTCGCTCCTATGCGCTATCGCGGTTTCGCCGGCTTTGCGGACAATATGGTCACCGGCGTCAGCGGCATCACCGCTGGGGTCAGCAAGGCCCGCAAGTCAAGGGAGGATGCCCTTGCCGCACTGGAAGACAGCTACGCCGAGAAGACCGGCGGCTACGGCGTCACCCGCGCCAGAACTGCGGCCGACCTCGTCAAGACCGCCGCGCCACTATTAAAGCCCAAGCCAATACGCTCCGCCATCGGTCCTGACGGCCGTGTTAAAGATCTGGACACGGGCATGGTTATCGGCCCTGACGATCCTGATCGTCCTAAAACAGGCGCTATGGAAACGCGCGGAGGCGTGCTGGGCTATGTCAACGAGAAGGGCGCGTGGACGCCTCTACCGCAGCGCAGCGAGAAAGAAACCTTCCGTCCTGCCAGCCCAGAAGAAGCGTCCGCATACGGAGCGACAACAGGGCAGATATCGTCTTCCGGCCGCTTTATCCCAAGCGCTGCCAAGTCTGGGCCGAAGCTGTCCGCAACGGCAGAGCGTAAGGTGTTCGAGTTGCAAGACCAGATCGCCAGTGGCGCTGATACTTTGATCAGCCTTGATGAGGCCCTGAGCCTTAACTCGCAAGCATATGAAGGCAGCCTGTCTGGTTGGCGCAAGACCTTGGACCAGCTTTTCGCAAGCGACGACCCGCGATATGTGGCCACCGAGAACTTTGACAACATAAACAAGAGCGGCGCGCTAACCAGCCTTAAGACCATCTTCGGTGGCAACCCGACGGAAGGCGAACGCGCGATCCTGATGGAACTGCAGGCGATGTCTGACAAGCCAAGGGCAGTGCGCGACGGTATCCTTCGTCGCGCTCGCGCGGCGGCCGTACGTCGCATCGACAGGAACAAGAGCCGGATCGAAATTATGACAACTGGCGGCGATTACTCTTCCGGTGCGTCACCTAAACCTGCAGCAAGACCTGCGGCAGGCGGGCGCGTCATTCGGTACGACAGAAATGGGAAGCGGATATAATGGCTCCGATTACAGTTAAGCTCGCCGACGGTACCAACCTCGAGTTTGAAGAGGGCACGGCGGACGACGTAATCGATCGCGTTGTACAAGAGCACATCGCCTCGGCCCCTGCGCCGGCCGCTGGTGCCGAAGCCGCGCCGGCCGACGCTGTGCCCTTCGATGACGCTGTTCCAGAGGCGCTGCCCGAAGGAGGAGACGTCGCCGGATATGAAAGCGGCCTTCGTGAATATTACCAGAAGCTGGCGACGAGTAAAGGCGCTTTTGACCCTAGCATAGTCTCGGGTATGGCATCGAAGTACGGTGTCGGCACCATAGCCAACCTGTCCGCAGTTGAGGATTTCTACAAAAAGTACGGCACACTTAACCCTAAACTTGCCGAGAATGCGAAGGAAGCGCCGCCGCCTGTAAAGCAGGACGAAATCATCGGTACTGTGCCCCAGTCGGGCGACATGACGCAGCGCGCGCGGGCCTTCGGTAAAGGTGCGTTCTTTGATTTTGCAGATGAGGCCGAGGCCGCAGCGCGCATGCTCGCCAGCGGGCAGATGAGTTCGGATGAATATTACCGCGTCAAGAACCAGATAAATGCGGACTTCAACGCTTGGGCTAAAGCCAACCCCGCAGAGGCGTTGGGTTATGAATTAGCCGGAGGCATTACCAGTACTTTTATCCCCGGCGTGGGTCTTGTTGGCAAAGGCGTTCAGGGCATAACGGGCCTAAGCAAAGTTGCCAGCGTTGCTGGTCGGGCTGCCGGCACCGGCGCGCTTAGTGGGGCGCTCAGCGGTCTTGGTCAAGCTGAAACCATGAAGGTATCAGATCTGGCTCCCTCCTTAATTGAGAACGCTGCACTTGGTGCCGGCTTCGGCACCGTGTTAGGCAAGACCGTCGAGATCGGCGGCCGTGGCCTAGCCAACGGCGCACAGCGTCTGCGCGAGCGTTACGGCAAAGGCCTCGAGGTCTGGGACGACACTATCGGCGATTACGTTCGCGTCCCTCAAAGGGCGACGACACCGGAAGAACTGCGCGCGTCGGAGGCCTTATACGCAGGTGCCGGCAGTCGCGGCCCACAGCGCGCAATCGGCGAGACCGCTTTGGCCAACAGATCCGGCGTGAGCACGCGCCTTGGCAACGCCACGCCCGAGATGGCGGCGCTTACTGAAACTGTACTCGCCAAACCGAACGCCGGCCGTGAAGAGCTTATCAAAGGCGTACTCACCGACCGCGCAGCTACCGGCGAGCGCGTCACTCAGCAAGTTGAAGATGCCATACCCAATGGTAAGGATTATTTCGACGAGGAAGAGGCGATCTCAGCCCGACTTCGCGCTATTGGTGACAATGAGTACAAAGCCGCATACGCCGTAGGTGAAGTGCGTGACCCTGACATTGACGCCATCGTTCGCAACCCAGCTCTCGCCAGTGTGTGGCAGCGTGCGGAGAGCCTCGCACAGCTAAAAGGTTCCAAGCTCAATATGGAGATGGAGCCGGTACTGGATGCCGGCGGGTCGTTGATTGGCTTGCGGCCGACTGGCAACTCGATACCGAACGTCGAGGCGTTGGATCTATTCAAGCGCGCCCTTGACGACAAGATAAACGCCGGCTTTCGCGGACAAAACGGCCTTGGTAAAGCCGAGGCAAGCGCGTTGAAAGATCTGCGCAACGTCATGGTCGGCAAACTCGACACTTTAGTTCCTGCATATAAAGCTGCGCGCGCTAAGTACGCAGGCGACATGGAAGTGCGCGACGCCCTGCGCTACGGTCTCGATGTCTTGAAAGGCAAGATCCGTCCGGCAGAGCTGCGCAAAGAGTTGGCAAACATGTCCGTTGCCGAACGCGAGGCGGTTAAATCCGGCGCGATGGAAGCGATGTTCCGTACTATCGAAGGCTCCTCGGGTCGCAACCTTGCCAAGCAGATCGCAGGAACAACGGAGAAAATTAAAAAGTTAGAAGCCGTCATGGGTCCGGCTGAGTTCAAGTTTTTCGATCGGGCCATGCGTCGCGAGAGCGAAGTATACCAGCGCACCTCTAAAATAATCGGTGGATCCCGTACGGCTCCCTTGGCTGAAAGCATGCGCCAACTTGACGATGCTATCGCGGGTGGAAACCTCGATGATGCCGTCAACTTCGTTCTTGCAGGCCCAGTCGGCAAGACGGCCGCGCTGGCGCGCTGGGTCGGCAGACTGAACCCGCGCAAAGAATTTGGCGATCGGGTGTACACGCAGCTGAGTAAAGCCCTTGCCGCACAAAAGCCGGAACAACTGCGCGAAGTTCTCGACATGCTCCGCCGCTCGCAGAGCTACGCTCAACTCATGAACAGCGTAAAAGACGAAGCCACAGGGCGCGTAGCTACTGTAGCTGGCAACGTGCTTCCGTCCACACTCGAGGACAAAGGTACTAACCCGCCGCCCTTCAGCCAGATCGCGTCACCGGACGAAGAAGAGCTACTGGACGTGCCCGAAATCGAAGAGGCCACTGTTGCAGAAGACCCATCTGCAGAGTTTCCGTTCCCCGAAGACGTCGTAGAGGACGTTCCGCAACAAGGCACTGTGATGATGAACGGTCGTCCTGTCATCCAAGCCGATGGTGGTCGTTGGCTTTATGCAGACGACAGCACCGAAGCCGACGGCGTACCTATGGGTTACGCCGAGGGCGGTTCCGTTCAGCGTCTTAAGCGGGGCGGTAGCGCAGGCTATGACTACGGCAACGCCGCTCGCACATTCGGACAAGGTTTGACCTTCGGCACGGCCGACGAGATCGAGGCCTTTATGCGCGCCGGACTAGACCGCAAGGCCTACGAACGCGAGCGCAACTCCATCCGCCTGTTGCAAGAGCAATACGCCGAGCGCAACCCCAAGATGGCGATGGCCCTCGAGGGTGTGGGCATGGTCGGTGGCTCAATGCTCGCTCCGTCATTAGGCGGCGCGCGTATGCTCGCCAACGCTCCGCGTGCGATGCGCTTTGCAGCTGCAGGTGCCGATGAGCTTGCGCAGGGCGCTGCCTATGCTGCAGGTCAGGCCAAGTCCATGCGCGACATACCAAGGGCCGTGCGCGACGACACTTTGATCAACGCCGCGTTCTTCGGGGGCACGTCAGGCGCAGCCGGCGCAGGCAAGTACGCCGTGCGTAAGGCGGTAGGTACCGGTAGAGGCTACCAAACAGCGTTGGCGGTCAAGCGTTTACTCGGCAAACATTAGGAGACGCCGGCGGCTTCCCGCGCGATCCAAGAGCTATGGATAAAGACGATTAGGAACAGTTTCAACGGCATTTTGAGGGGTACGCTGTCGGCGGCCGCGTGGCCGCTAATCGTTGTTTCTCAAAAGGCAAATCTGCGGTATATGCCGTTGACCGAAAAAGGAAGTAAGTATGGCAAAAGGAATAAAAAGGCTCGCTGTTGAAAAGGCGATAAAGGCGGCCAGCGATTACATCCCCGACGCCATCGAAAGGCCACTGCGCAGGGCTCTGAAGATCGATGCACCTAAAGTGGAGAAGAAAGCGCTGGCAGCCAAGAAAGCTGCGCCTGCTAAACCTGTTGCGCCCAAGCCCGCTGCGCCGGCTATCGTCAAAAAAGTATCGGGTGCCAACAAGCGCGCGCCTGCCGCTGCCGGTTACGACCGCGGCGAGCTTGCCCGTCGGTACCCTGTAACGGCGAAACCAGAGCTGGCCGTCGACAAGAAGTCCGGCAAGGAGTTCCTGCAAAAGACGTTATCGCCGGAGGCGGAAGCCTTGGGTCTCGCCCGCCGTGAAGCCCAGCGCGATATCGAGCGCGGCGAGTTCACCCCCTTCTTCGACCCCAAGTCCCGTTTCTATGCAGATCCTAAGCCTTACAACTTGCAAGGCAACACCCTCGTCGACAGCGTCGCCAAGCGGCCTGACACTATCGCCAAGTACGAAAACCTCGCCCGAGATCCTGCCGCCATCGACCGTCTTCTAGGCGCGTACAACCGCGGCACCGAGATGACCGGCGGCGAGGACTGGTACGCCATGGGCCAACTCGAGGATGCTTTTCTACAGGAGTACGGCCCCGAAGCGGGCCGCGAGATGTTTAAAGAGCGCTTCGCGGACAGCATGGCCGCGACAACAGGCGGCGCAGATCCCACCTCGAACCTGCTGATGGCCTCCTACGGCAACAACCGCAAAGCCGCTGGGGAAGAAATCCCCGTCGCGGGCTACGACCTGCCGTTCCCTATCGGCGGGCGCTACGCGTCGACCAACACGGCGATGTTCGACAAGCTCATCGGCAAAGGCCAAGGTCTGTCGACCGAGAACCCGAAGCGCTTTAACTTCTCCGCCAACTTCCTCGGCGACACCAGCCGCGCGACCATCGACGAGCAGATGAGCGGGCTATTTGACCCGAAGATGACCATGCCGCCGAAAGGCAGCTACGGCGTGTACGAGGCCGCGCTCGGGGATCTCGCCAAGCGCTACAACGTCAACCCTGCCAATTTCCAAGATGTGGCGTGGGCCGGCGGCAAGCTGGCGAAGACGCCCAACTTCGAACCGAAACCTATGATCCAGATCGTCAACGAGGCCATCGAGCGCACCGCGCGCGTCACCGGCCAAGATCCTGAAGAGGTCGTTTACGAGGGGTTGGTCAAGGCCCGCCGCCCGATGTACGCCCAAGGAGGTTATGTTGAGCAGGCGTAAGCGCGCCTTAACCGCGCTGGAGACGCTGTACGAGTAGTACGGCGCACCCGTCGTCAAGGATGCCGCTAACGTATTCGACACCACCGAGCTTCAGCGCCGGATCCAGAAGGGTCCGCGCGGCTACGCTGAAGGCGGCCTTGTCGTGGGTTAGTCGTCGTCCCTCGGCGGATCGGGGTCGTAGTACCCGCACCGCGCAATCCACATCGCGTTGTGGAACCAGCGGTGGATGGCCTCTACCGACACGTCACCGCTGGCGATAAACGCCCGCGCCCAGTCGAATGCGTCCGTGCTGTTGGGGTTTGATGGTGAGTACCGCGGATCGGTGGTCTCTAACCCCACGTCTACGCGCGCAGCCACGTGTTGTGCTTTTTCACTCATGTAAATCTCCTCTTCATCGCTTCCAGTAATATTTCCTGTACGCTTCGTTTACTCGACAGGCGCTGCATAACCATCTCGTCCACAGTGTCGCGGACCAGAATAGGATAGATCAGCACCGGCCGATCGTACCCCGCCTGCTTTTGACGCATAGGTCCGATACGTTCGATAATCTGCATATGCTCCTCGAGGTTCCAGTTCACGCCAAAGAAGGCGAGGATGTTACCCCCATCGGCAAGGTTCAACCCGTGTCCCGCAGAGGCTGGGTGTGCCAGCAAGATGTCGATCTTGCCCGCGTTCCAGTCCTTGATCGTCTGCGGATCCGCGTCGAGTACGCGCGCGTTCTTGAAGCGGCGCTTGAGCCGTTCAAGGTCGTGCTTGAAATTGTACGCCACCAGCACTGACGCCCCGTTGGCCTCTTCTATGATGCTCTCCAGCGCATCCAGCTTGGCGTTGTGGATCTCCTCCCAACCCCCATTGTCGTCGACGTAGATAGCGCCGTTGCAGATCTGCAGCAGCTTCTGCGTGCGCACCGCTGCGTTGGCCGCCTCAACATCATTACCCTCGAACTCGGCGAACAGATCCTCCTCCATCGACGTGTACGCCTGCCGCACCGATGGTATGAAGTCGGCAAACACCGGTATCACATTCGGCTCGTCCACCTGCAGCGCGCGCACTGTCAGACAGATGTCCTGCAGCTTCTCCTCTATCTCCGCCTGCGTATGCTCGTACGGCACCAAGCTATAGCCATCATATCCCTTGCGGAACCAGCGCTGCTCGAAGGCACTAAACGTGCGGCCGAGGCGCTCGCCCTTGTCGAGGAACCACACCTGCCCCCAGAGATCCTTCACCCCATTAGGCGCTGGCGTCCCTGTGAGGCCGATAAAGCGGCTTCCCTCACCGTGGACTACCTGACCTAGCGCACGTGCCCTAGAGCCTCCCTGACGCAGCCTGAAGGACTTCAGGCGGGTGAACTCGTCCGAGATCACGGTCTTGAACGGCCAGTCCCCCTTCAGCTGCTGGATCAACCACGTCAAATTGTCGTAGTTGGTGCAGTAAATATCCGCCTCTCGTGCCACTGCGCGCTCGCGTTGCTTCGGCGTTCCGGTGATGACACTGACGCGCAGATGCGCAAGGTGGTCCCACTTCTCGACCTCCTCGGGCCACGTCGTGCGCGCCACCCGCAAGGGGGCCAGCACCAAGACAGGGTAGACCGGCTCGACCATGTCGAGCGTGTCCAACGCCGTCAGCGTGGTCACCGTCTTGCCTCCGCCCATAGGCATCCACAAAGCAGAGCGACGTAGACTGAATAAGTGCTGCATCGCCTCTGTCTGATAATCGTGCGGCGTAAATGTCCTACTCATTGATTGGCCTTGCGAGCACCATTGGCCAGCCGTTCGACGACGCGCGCCAGCGCCTCGCATCGTGGCACACCTTGTTGGATGAAATGCTGTGCGCGGGTCTCGATCTCGTCGGCCAGTGCAAAACCCATAGCTTGCGCCTCTCGTGCAGTTATTCTTTTCATAATATCCCCCTTGGACCGGTTATACTTGAGGTCAGGCTTACGCCCAACCCCATTTCTCTGCACAGATAGGACCGATCGCGCGATCGATGCTCTCTTGATTGGTGAGCTTGCGACCGCAGCATGAGCACTGGCCGGTGCGCTGGCCATAGGCGGTAGCCGCAGCCGAAGGGTAGGCGCAGACGGCGACGATGCGCGCCTCGGTGTCGCCGTCGCAGTCGCGGCTGCGCGTGAACTTACCGTCGGCAATCTTGCCGAGGTAAAGATCGCCGGTCTTGGCGTAGATGGCACCGGCGTTGCGGCCAGTGGCCGACGCGAGCGAGAACGTGAATTCGTCAAGGCGCAGCTTAGGGAAAGCAAGACCGGCGGCCTTGGCAGCGGCGAAGGCTTCGGCGATGCGCGAAATCTCGACGTCCGCCTTGTTGGCATCGCGCGCTGCGTTTTCAGCAGCCCACTGCGCCTTGCGGGCGGCCGACTTGGCGGCGGCGTTACGGACGGCGATTTCCTGACGCTCGGTCAGGGTGCCGTACTTGATCAACGCGGCGAGCATGTCGGCGTGGAAAGTGAAGTCACCCTTGATCGGCTCGGACAACCACGCAGCCTCGACTGGGTTGGCGGCGAGCCACTCGGCAGCTTGATCGGCTGCGCTAACAGCCTTACGGTTGCGGGCAGCTTCTGCGCTCACGCGGCCCTTGGCGCGCGCTTCTGGTGATGACTTGAAAGTCAAGGTGCCGTGGCCCTCGCACTTGAAGCAAGGTCCGCTTACGCGGCCGGCGTAGCTGCGGAAGCGTCCGCTGCCCTTGCACGACGGGCAAGTCTCAGTGAAGTTGGCGCGCAATGCGCGGGCGGTCTCGCCCTCGGCCAAAGCCTCGCTGCGCGCCTCGGCAGGCACTGGGCCGCCGAAGATGTCGTTGATGGCGTCGTCAAAGTTGTCGTCGTGTGAGCAGTTAATGGCATTGCACATGGTAGATACTCCGTTGCTGATGCACTCTAATTGCACATGCAACGTCAGCTTGCAATACCCTTTCGCACTTTTTCTACAATTATATCGATGTCTTCTTTCGAATGCGCGATGAACACCGGCACGCCGTAATTGCGCATGCGCTCGATCTCGCGCTCCTGCAGCTTGTCCACGCGGTCGCCAAAGGCCTTTATCTCGATGAAGGCGGCGCAGGGCCACGTCCACCACACATAGCAGTCTGGGCATCCCCTGCGGCCCTCCCAGCACACTTTGCGGTACTGACCGCCACTTTTCTGCACAATATGCTTCAGATGGTCCTGAAGGCGTCCTGCGGGCGTCATTTGATTGCCGCGTAGCAGCCAAAGTTGCCCCAGCGCCAGATGGGGTCGACCGACCGGAATAGGTGCAACTCTTCCATCAGGCCGGCCTCGGTTTGCTGCTGCATGACCGGGGCCAAGCTGACGGCTTTGTCGACGATCTCTTTGTCGGTGAAAGTGCCACGCTTGAACGTCATCAACTGCGCAGACAGGTCAAGCGTGAAGCCGCCCAGACCGCTGAATAGATTCAATACGTTGAGCATGTCACTCTTTCCGGTATCTGTAGGTTTCAAAGCCAGCCGCCGCCAGAGGCAGGCCAATCGACCAGCTCGGGTTGACCGACATCATGCCGGCAAGGACGCTGTCGGAATAGCCTGTGTGATCCGGCACCTCGCAGACCAGCTCATCATGCACGCGCAGGACGACTGGGTAGTCATTCTCCTCGGCGCGGCGCATGCCGGTCATGAAGACGTCGCGCGCCACGGCCTGTACAATGTTCTCAACCAGCTTGCCGTAGTACGTCTCGAGCGTGTCCCACTTGCGCGTGTACTGGTTCGACCCTTCGTACACCAGCTTGCCGTCGTCATCGATGTGCAAGTTGCGGTATGACAAGAAGCGACCGCTTGGCAGGCGACAGCGTATGTAGCGCACGCCGTCAGGGCCAACGACGTTATCAAAGCGGATCATACCGCGCACGTCGAAACTGTCGTTCGGCTCACGCACGGCACAGCGCGCCGCACCCTCGACGTCGTACCAGAAAGACGTGGTGGCAGGGTGGGCCTTGCGCCACGCCTTAACGATAGCGCCAATGGCCTCGTCGTCCATAGCGTTGAACACTTCGCCACCCATTTTGCGGTACGCGCCGACGCCCCCACCATAACCTCCAGCAAGCTCGGGAACCTTTCCTTGATCTTGGCGTTCTTGCTTGGTCACTTCAAAAGGATCTTTGTGCAGGATCCGGCCGGCGGTGACTTTATAAAGGTCTGCGCCGTCCCCCCTGTCGTAGGCCTTAAATGCTTCGATCTTCCAGTGCTCGGCAGCCATCCACGCCAGCACTCGACCTTCGATGTTTGACAGGTCGGCGATGACCAGTTTTTTGCCGGACCCAGCAACGAGCGTGCCCCGTACGGCAAAGGCGCATCGTTCGCTGACGTTCTCGTAGATCACGTCTTCGCAGTCATCCTTGAACGCCCTTATTGTGGCCTCTTGGACGTCACCATCGAACCAATCGGGTGAACGTGGTAGGTTCTGGGGCTGGAAGATCTTTCCACTGTCGCGCCCTGTACGTGCGGCACCGCAGAATTGTATCGTACCGCGCAGACGATTGTCTGAGGACGCGGCGTCCATCAGCGCCTTATACTTCGCCGGCGAGGTCGCGGAGGCCTGCAGCCGGATATGCAACAATTCACGCGTCGTGGGATCCAGATCCGTCTTAATCAACTTCTCGACGGTGTCCTTCGTCATGTCCGCAATCTCGACGCCGCGCTTGTCGCGCAGGTAGGTCAAGAAGGCCTCGCGCTGCGTCGTCGAGGGTACTTCGCCGTCGGTTAGAGCGGCAGTACGAGCGGCCAGAGATCCAGAAGCTCGTCGAAAAGCGCGGATTGCGGATTTGGCGAAGTCAACATCGACGGCGATACCACGGTCATTAATTCTTTGGTCAAGCCGCCAAAGGTAGTGCTCACCGTGTGAATGGTTCCAATCCGGCATTCTTCCATATATGTTTCGCATAGCGTCCACGTCGAGACGGGCGTATTCGATGAATTGCTGCCATTCATTTGGATGCGTTTCCCCCGAAGCGCGCCTTATTTTCCAGTTCTTTGGACAAGGCTTGGTGAACAATTGTATCAGCTTTTTACCCGATTTGTCTTTAGCAATATCAACCGGCACGCCAAGAACGTCGCACAGGCTCCCGAGCGAGGCTGGAAGGCTGTGCGAAAGCGCGCGCACCATCGTGTCGTCGATCTTCTCGATGGGCACCTGTACGCCTTGATGGCGCAGCACAGTGCGGTCGAAGGCGCTGTTATGGATGACAACGCGCTCGGCCTGATCAATCAAGCTCTGCAGCGTCACCGCCCAGTTCGCGCCTAATGCGGTCTTGCAGTCCCACACGACCGTTGGCTCGTCGTCGATGGCAACGGCCACCAGCAACACTTCGGCCGCCTCGGCGTAACGATGCGCGCCGCGTTTGATCGATATGTCGCTGTAGGTTTCGAGGTCTAAGAATAAGATTGTCATGCTGATACGTCCTCTGTTCGGGTGAGCCGCGCGCTTCGTGTATCAGCAACGCAGGGAGACCCGCACCCGCGCGCGGCTCGCCAGAACAGAGGGTGCGTCGACCTCCAACGGTGGCTTAAAAAGCCGACGCACCGCTCGTTTAGGGCTAAAGTAGATCCATGCCAAGCGCTGATTTGTAGGTAGCTAAGATAGCCTCCATTTCAGCACGATCGTCATTGGTCATCTTGCGCAGGCGGATAACCTCGCGCATGATCTTGGCGACGTAGCCTTGGCTCTTGGCTTCTCTGAACACATCGGTGATATCATCCCCAATGGCCTTCTTCTCTTCGTTCAAACGCTCGATGCGTTCAATGAACAGGCGAAGTTGTTCAGCCGAGCTGCTCTCGGAATTGTGTCCGATATCGCTCACAGGTAGTCTTCTACGTCAGGCTGCGCCTTAGCGAGATCCGCCCACTCGTTCGCTTCGGCCGGTGCCGAACCGCCACCGACGCTCTTGCCTTCACCGGTGAGCATGATGCCACGCAGCGTGCAGTTGACGCGGCGACCCCATTTGTTGTCCTGCGCCCAGACTTCGAGCGAGGCGTTCACGATCGCGCCGCTGAAGGCCTTGCGTTCGATATCACCCTTAGTCGTGATGTAGTCGCCATATTGGTCAACGACAGTCGGCTGTGTCTTGGCGTTGCGCGTCGACAGGTAATAGCAATCTTCGAACCCAGTGTAAGGCTCGCCGGTCTTCTTGGAGCGGTAGATCTTCTTGACGAAGCAGAGCTTGGCGTCCTCGGCGAGCATCGCAAGAACATTGGCTGCCTTGTCCTCCCACTCATTCTCGGCCTCGGCCAAGATGGCGTCTTCGATCTGCTTTTGCTGATCCGAACCGATAACAATCGGGAACTTCGCACCGTAAGCAGGCTCACCCTCACCGAAGGATTGCGGCTCAGCAATCGCTGGGAAAGCAAGCGTGAGGTCTTCAAGTCGTATAATTATAGCCATTTTCAATTGTCCATTTCTGTAGTTTTATAAAGGTCTTGGAAAGCATCCTTGACCAGTGACACGACCACTTGTGGTCGCTTGTCTGCGGCGGGTGCCACAGACAGCTTGCCCTCGGCTCTGGTAACCAGCTGTTCAGCCTTTGCCAGACGCTTCGGGTTTGCCTTTAGTAGCTTCTCGGCCGTTGTCGGGCTGATAAGCTGAAACTTGTACATTTCTTCTAGCTTCAGGCGGAAGCTCTTGAAGAGCTTCTCGACCTCGGCCTCGTCGCGCCACGCCCGATTGCCGCGCCGCCCTTCGACCAGCTTGTAACCATCAACTACCTGTCCTGCAAGCAGTCTTCGCTCCACCTCGGCGCGAACGGCCTTGCACCAATCCTCGACCAGTTCGACCTTGCTCATGGCCATTGGCAGGTAATTGTCGCCCACCTGCATGTCCACCTTTTGCGGCAGGAACTCAGCAAAGTCGTCGACCGTAGCAGCAGAGCCGCCGACGATCTCGGACATCTCGCTCAGCAGCTCAGGGCAGTCAGCCTTGGCCTTGCAGAAGCGACACTGCTTCTCGCCGGCGTTAAGCAAAGCACAGTCCGCGTCGACCAGCGCTGCGGCCTTGGATGCCTCTTCAGCGAAGGCCAACAAATCGGCAAGGGGGATCTCCCACTCGCTGACGTGGTTGAGGCGTGGCATGTGGATGACCATGCCGACGCGTTCAAAGTCACAGACCAAGCTGTACTCTTCGACTGCGCCAAGGGCATACAGCTGCAGTTGCGGGTTGTTGTCCGCGCTCACACGCACGCCCATGCCGTACTTCAGGTCGATCACCTCGATTGCCTTGTTCGGGATGTCGATGATGACGACGTCGCTTGTGCCGTGCGCACCTTCCTCGCCGGTAACGTGACCGATGGGCAGACGACACTCAACGTGCAAGATCTTACCAGCGGCACGTCGCCGCACAAACGCGACATAGTCGTCGACGTGCTCGGCCATACCCTCGGTGATTTCCCACAACACTTCCTCGCCATGATCGTCGTAGCGGATCTTCTTGCCGACATAGTGCTTGGCCAGCGCGGTGGGGTACTCGAGGACAAGCGCCGCCAATTCATGCGCCGCTGTCCCCTCCCGTGAGTATGCGTTGCTGTTGTCGGGATATGTAGCCTCGAGCTTTACACTGCCGGGGCAGGCCATCCAACGATGTGCGCCGGAGGCTGATAAGACTGCGTGCCCGCTCATGCCATCTCTGCCCGAAGACGCTCGACCAGTTCAGGCCACAAGGTTGGGTCCATCATGGACGCACGCTCCACGCCGAACTCGGCAAGGATCTCGCCTGTGCGTTCTTTGGATACTTTCTGCACGAACTGGATGACGACCGGCGCGACTTCGGTTTCGAAGTTGAGCACAGACACTGGGCCTTCTGGCTTGACGATCTCCGGCTCAGGCTTCACGGCCTCGGCAACCGGCTCAGGCTTCACGGCCTCGACGATTGGCTCCATATCAACGCGCGCCGGAAGCAGCCGCGCCTTGGCAGGCTTTGCCGCCGGCTTTGGCTTCTCAAAAGGAATGGCCTCCGAGGCATCAGAGCTGACATGCACCACCTTAATTTTATCACGCAAATCCTGTAACGCCTGACGCGCGCTATCATCTGCCGTTTGGCTTGCGCTGTTGCGCAGGCTGGCACCGATGGCCAGCAGCTTGTCAGCAACTTCGGGGATGCTGTTTCCGGTTACTTCGATCTTAATCACGCTTCATGCTCCTTTAATTTACTTTCCAACTTTTCAATCTCGGCCTGCAACAAGTAGACCTTGTCGTCATACTGGTTGATCTCGATCTCGTACGCCTCTTTAGAGCTGGCGAGGGTCTCGTCCTTGTCGTCCAGCAAAGCCAAGGTTTCTTCCAGCCGTTCGGCCAGTACCAGCGCCAACTCGGGCGTAGGGCGGTAGCGACCGGCCTCTATTAGCAAGCTGTCGTCGCACTGACGATACGTGTTGCGATCTTTTAAAAGTTCCACGGTGTGGCTCCTAATACGATGGCCAAGCGACGTGCGTCGCGCTTGCCGGTTACAGGGTGGGCCGAAACGCGCGTGCGCCGGCCGTCTTCAATTAAATTGATGTCCAGCGTCGGGGAGCTGGTGCGGCCCCCCGACGTGTACTCAGCGGCCAGAACGCTGACAGGCTCTCTCTCCCCTGTCACGCCTTGCGCGCCGAAACGCGAACTACAATGTAGCCCTTGGTGGTCTTCTGGTTCTTGCTGAACCAGCGGCCGTCGACGCCCAACTCGCGGAGCTTGGCCTCGGCTGCCTTGGCGCAGAGCGACTGGCGCTCGGCGACTTCGCTAACCGCAGCGCGAAAGAGGTCACCCTCGTACGCGCCGACGCCGTCTTCCTTGATGGCGTCTTCGAGTAGCTTGGCCGTTGCGGTCAAGCGCGCGATGTCCGCCTTGAGTTCGCCGAGCCGATCGACTGGGCTGATATAGGGAATGGTGGAAACTGCTAGGTTGCTCATCTTGGTTACTCCTTGGTTGCTGATGACCCCTAGTCGCATATGCAATTCGGCATTGCAATAGCTATTTGCAGTTTTTTACTCGTAGAAGATTATTTTTCCACCATCCATGCGCAGCGGTCCGTCCTTCTCCTTGCTGAGCATCTGAATTGCGCGGGTAACGACCTGACGACGGGTGTCGCGCTTGCCGATCTCCGGCGCAGGCAGCATGGCCACGGCACGGTCGATTAGGTCCACCGCGCTGACTATGCTCTGATCGCCAAATATCGTCATCACTTCCAACACGTGATTTTCTACACGCCCGCGACGTTTGATGCCGAAGCGATCCTTTGGCTCTTCACGCGCCGGCGCGTCGGCCTCAACGGCAACGCAGCTGGTGATGATGTCGCCATCAAAGTCTATGCCCACGTCCACGCTCTCGAGCTTGAAAGACCAGCGCGTACCGTCAACGCCATCCTTGAGCTTCTCCAGCACCAGTTCCCTGCTGCCGTTCTCATGGCGCACGACTTCCAGCTGGACGTCTGCTGCACCCTTCAGACCGGACCAGCCGCGCGAACCCTTGCTCAGATCCTTACCGGCGTGGTGTACCAACACATTCATCGCGTCGGTGGCTTCGTGGATCAGCTTTACGTTGCGCAGAACGCGACCCATGTCCTCGGACGTGTTCTCGTTAGCGCCCGGCGAGACCTGAGCGAGCGTGTCTGTCGCTATGATCATGACATTACCGAGCTGTTTGATCTCTGCGATCAGCTCGGACACGTCATCTCCATCCATGTAATTGGGCGCAGCGGTGATGATGTGCATGTCAACGGTGCGCATGTCGATGTTATAGTAGCGCGCATAGGCCTCTATGCGCATGCCGATGCCGTTGCCGCCCTCTGCCGCGACGATCACGACGCGGCCTTGCTTGACCTTACGCCCGCGCCAGTCGACGCCGCGCGCGACCGCGAACAATAAGTCGAGGATGAGGAACGTCTTGCCTGACCCCGAAGCACCGAAGATGATGCCAAGCTCACCCTTGGGCAAGAGGCCCTTGATCAGCCACTCAAGCGGCGGCAGTTGCGTCAATTCAAAAGCCGGCAGCGGTGTAAAGCGGTTGCGCGTCTCTGGGCTGAGTTGCGCTTGGATCTTTTCGGCATTCTGAAGGACGCGCTGCGTGGTCACAGCCTCGGGTATGCGGTACCCAGCATCCTTGGCCATCTTGATCACCGAGCGCATGGTCACGGCGCGCTTGCCCACGGCGGGGCGCAGGCTGTCCCACTGGTAGCGCAGGCCGTCAGTGCCGGGGTAACTATCGCCCTTGCTTGACCACTCATCCCACAGCTCGAAGCCGGTGTCGTCGCCGTCCGTCTCGTGATGCAGCGCCATAGCGACACGTAGCCACGGCTCACGGCCCATACTCGGGTCGAGGTTGGACAGCAGCGCGTCCATCTCGGATACCGTCAGGCTGAGCTTAGGCTCTCGCCCTAGCATGAAATCGTCAGGATCAAAGGCGATCTGCGACGTCGAGCCGAAGCGTGTTCCGCAGTACGAACGTGTGAAGTCGTCCACGTCCGCGATCTTGTCGTGATATCCAAGGATCTCGCAATTGGGCAGGATGTAACCGGTGAAGGTGACAAAGCCCGAAGAGCTGAACGTCTCGAAGCCGAAATACCCCCCGGACGTGCCCGACTTGTGGTTGCCAAGGTTGCCCTTCAGCACAGCACGTATGCCCTTGCCGCTTGGGCTGCGCTCGGCGTACGTGCGATCGACCATCTTGTGGATGTCTGCCGAGAACGCGCCGTCAGGCTCGATGCAGTTGTCGAAGTCGAGGAAGACATAGCCGAAGTCGGCCAGTGGTGCAAAGCCCACGCCGTCATATCCGCCGCGCACGGCAGCCTCGAGGGCCACCTCGAACGTGGTCAGATGCTCTCGGTCAAAGGCACTGCCTTGCTGGCCATGTCTGCGCGTGCCGTTCGCCCAGTGCGGGATCTTGCGCGGCTTGGCCTCGCCGACGAAATGCTCGAAGCGCCACAGCAACCACGCCGGTAAGCTGCGCAATGGCAAGGGCACCTCTACGGCACGTAAAGTAGGCGCGATAATGCTCACGTTGTTCATACTCCCCCCTCGGACCTTATGTTATCTGCTTTCGGCGATCGCCAACATTTCCAACATAGCTGGGTCCACCAGATCTCTGCGGGGTACGTGGTAAAGAGCCTCGATTTTGGTTGCTTGGAAGGGCGGCACATAGCCACGCTTAATCCATTGGTACACAGCTTGGTGCGAGACGCCAAGCGAACGGGCAAAGGCAATCATACCCCCGCCTGCAGATATAGCGGCACGCAGCAGCGTGACGCGCTGGGTCTTGTCTAATGTCATTATGATGTCCTCTTGATGGCTGCGCGGAAGTTCTCGGGGCGCAAGCCCCTGATGCCTTCGCGCGACATATATTCTAATCGTAAACGAACTAGCTGCTGATCGATTTCGGCAAGTTGGCGCGATATCTTGTCGCGTTTGGTAAATAGCAATTTGGCTTTAGTATCGGGTGTCATTCGGAAAGTCTCCGGTTGCTGATGGCGTTCAGTCGCACATGCAATACGGTCTTGCAAGTGCTATCTTACGCGCGTCACGGTCATGATACGCGTCTTGGTATGTGTGCGGCAGGTAAAGCCGCGATCGTGCCGGAGGCCATACTGGCTGGCATTGCGCGCCATGCGCTTGCAATCCTCCGGCGGCTTTTTATTGATTGATAAGCGGCTCAGTTATAAATCAGGGCCGATGTAGTCCAATAACCGCTTTAACGCCTTGATGTCTTTTTTTGTATATCTTAGCGTCGTCCGGGTGGACGTAGGCGTGTGCGGATGTAATTTCCATGCACTGCCAAGTATCTTTGAGCCATGCGCGGGTAATGTCATCCAGTGCGGCGGGGTCTATATCAATCATCATGTCTTATCCTTCGCTGCGTTGTTGGCATCTGTGTCATGTCTTTTGTATCAGTCATACAGCCTCACTTATGAGAGTTAGAAGCAGGTCGCGTTGTCTGCGTCGGGCAGCACGAGCATCAGCATGAGCAGCATGAGCAGCATAAGAAGCAGCATAAGAAGCAGCATCAGCAGCATAGGCAGCATCAGCAGCAGCATGAGCAGCATGAGCCGCATGAGCAACATGAGCAACATGAGCAACATAGGCAGCATGAGCAACATAGGCAGCATGAGCATCATGAGCAGACCATTCCTCACCATTAGCAAGCAAGTCCATACCAACAATCACAGGGTCGATAACCGCCTGAATTTCAGCTTCTTGCTTTGGGAGCGACCGCAATTCAGCAGCCAGAAACAGCCAATGCACTTTAGACAGGTCTTTGCCGTTTCGGCCAATGGCGGCTGGCAACGCTGCGAAAAATGCCCTAGCCTCTATCGCAGGGAGTGCCTC
>Ga0209414_1000483_pt1 | contig 18886 bp, 60 predicted proteins | sample LakVidmifraction_4_FD_181154 | JGI IMG/M metagenome (GOLD analysis project Ga0209414, IMG submission 181154) | Hypersaline microbial communities from Lake Vida, Antarctica - Brine Hole Two &gt;0.2 micron (SPAdes) (version 2) | ecosystem: Environmental > Aquatic > Non-marine Saline and Alkaline >... | reverse complement strand
ACATATTATGAAAATGGTCAACTAGATTATAAAGGAAATTATCTCAATGGTAAACGACATGGTTTATTTGAAACATATTATCCTAATGGTGAACTAAAAAATAAAGGTAATTATATCAATGGAGTTCAACATGAATACATTAAACCAAATTCAGATTTATTTCCAATTTATTAGGAATATTGAATTAGTTTACTTATCTTTGTTATAACCAATAAAAACGATATTATGAGTAAAAATTTAAGACCAACAAATAGTAAAGGTGAACAACATGGTTTATATGAAGAATATTATGATAATGGTAAACTAGAAAATAAGTTTAATTATATCAATGGTCAACCCCATGGTATTTGGGAAGAATATTATGATAATGGTCAATTAGAGAATAAATGCAATTTTATCAATGGTGAACGAGATGGGTTATATGAATCGTATTGGTTTAATGGGCAACTAAGCTTTAAAGGAAATTACCTCAATGGTAAACAACATGGTTTATTTGAATCTTATTATGAAGATGGTGAACTAGATTATAAGTTTAATTATATCCATGGAGTTAAAACTGATTATATTGAACCAAATAAAGATTTATTTCCAATTTATTAGGATAATTGAAATAGTTTTATTATCTTTGTTATAAGCAAATAAAAAACAATATTATGAGTAAAGATTTAAGTCCAATAAATAGTGAACATCAAAAACATGGTATTTGGGAAGAATATTATGATAATGGTCAATTAGAGAATAAATGCAATTATATCAATGGTAAACGAGATGGATTATATGAATGCTATTATGATAATGGTCAACTATATAATAAATGTAATTATCTCAATGGTGAACTACATGGTTTATTTGAATCTTATTATTCTAATGGTGAACTAGATTATAAAATTAATCTTATCCATGGAGTTAAAACTGATTATATTGAACCAAATAAAGATTTATTTCCAATTTATTAGGAATATTGAAAAAGTTTTATTATCTTTGTTATAACCAATAAAAAATAATATTATGAATAAAGATTTAAGTCCAAGAAATAGTGAACATCAACCCCATGGTATTTGGGAACAATATCATGATAATGGTCAACTAAAAGCTAAAATGAATTATCTCAATGGTAACCGACATGGTTTAGGTGAATCCTATTATGATAATGGTCAACCATGGCTTAAATGTAGTTATATCAATGGTGAACGAGATGGATTATATGAGTGCTATTTTGATAATGGTCAACTAGATAATAAATGTAATTATCTCAATGGTGAAGTACATGGTTTAGATGAATTCTATAATGAAGATGGTAAACTATTGAATAAAAGTAATTATATCCATGGAGTTCAACATGAATACATTGAAAAAATAAATTCAGATTTATTTCCAATTTATTAGGATAATTGAAAAAGTTTTATTATCTTTGTTATAAGCAATTAAAAAGGATATTATGAGTAAAGATTTAAGTCCAACAAATAGTGAACATCAAAAACATGGTATTTGGGAAGAATATTATGATAATGGTCAACTAAAATCTAAAATTAATTATCTCAATGGTCAACCCCATGGTATTTGGGAACATTATTATACTAATGGTCAACTATGGTGTAAAGTTAATTATCTCAATGGTCAACGAGATGGATTATATGAATGCTATCATGATAATGGTCACCTAGAGAGTAAATTTATTTATCTCAATGGTGAACGACATGGTTTATTTGAATCCTATTATGAAGATGGTAAACTATTTTTTCAATGTAATTATATCCATGGAGTTCAACATGAATACATTGAAAAAATAAATTCAGATTTATTTCCAATTTATTAGGATAATTGAAATAGTTTACTTATCTTTGTTATAACCAATAAAAACTATATTATGAGTACGAAAAAAGAAATTGCTTTAAAACAAATTGAATTACAACTTGAAATTCAAAGAATTTCAAATATTAATATTGTAAATTGTGGTAATTGTGGTTCTACCATTTTACATAGAATGGACGATAATAATAACATTGAATGTTTTTGTGGAATTATGGCTAAAAGTGATTGCCCCGATTTATGGTACGTTGGTTGTGAAAACGATTCTGAATTTGACGAAATTGAAATAAAAAGTATTTCAATTGAAGATATTGTTAAAGTTGCAATTGATTTAGGTTTAAATCCAACTATTGAACATATTAAAGAAGTACAAGAAATGTATATTAGTGAAGCAAATAACGACCCTACCGCAAATTTTAGTGAAATTATTGAAAATTGTTTATATAATGTAATCAATTAATTTTTAAAAATAATCCATATAATATATTGTTACACACATTAAAAACAAGACTTATGAGAACTCAACAAATTTTAAATATAATTAATGATTGGAATGGATTTGATAACTTTAATAAATGGAATTTTAAAGAAATTACTGAATACATTTTAATAAATTTTGATTGTTCTAAATTTGTAGCAAAAAATGTAGCTTATAAATTAGTATAATCAAAAAAGAATTGTTATCTTTGTTATAACCAATAAAATAAAAGTTATGAGTAGTTTTAGAAAAGTAGAATTTGAAATGAAATGGTTGGGACGTGGTGCTTACAATATCATTTCAACGTACAAAGGTAAAGAAATAAAAGTAAGAACAACTGATGCAGAAGTTTACGATTATTATAACAATGATTCTAATAAACAAAAACATTTAGATGCTAAAAGATATTGTTATAATAAAATAGTTGAAGAATATTTAAAATAAATTAGGATATTCAAAAAAGAATAGTTATCTTTATACCACACATTAAATAATACGAATTATGGGAGCAAGAAATAGAAGTAATATGAGTCAAGGTTTTTATTATGATATGGGTAAAAATATAGGTTATAATATTACAGTTAATAACTTATATTTTTCAGATGTAGCTTATCATTCAAAAGGTCAATTAATTAAACAACTAGTTAATAGTGGTTATAATTTAAAATCAATTGAGGTTAAAAAAGTTAAAATAGATTAGGATATTCAAAACATTATAGTTATCTTTGTTATAACAAAAGAAATGAACCCAATGCAACTTAGGTTGTTAAGCAACTTGTTAGCGGTGTCATAGTTAATATACATTTATGTATGCGTAATTGGGTTAAATACCGTGAACGACTAATGTCGTTAACTTATCACGGCTGAGGGGGTAATTACCTTTGGTGTCCTAAAGGACGTGAGAGTTAAGTATGGAGTGGGCTTAACCACGGTATTTATTTTAAAATTAAATTAGGTTTTTCAATATATGTTTTGTATCTTTGTAGTAAGCAAATATTAATCAATTAAATATTAGTGTTATGGAAACCTTATCAATTAAAAAGTATAATACACTTCAAACGAATAAATGGAGTGTAAGGTATTACAAAGCATTACATGATGGTAGAATGCAATTACCTCAATTAGCTGTTTACATAATCAATAAGAATTATGGGTATGTAGCTTTTGAAAATAATTCAGCGTTATGGGCAAAAACAAAAAAAGAAGTTATAAAATTTTGGGAAGATGAACAAATAAAAAAATTAAAAAATTAAGTCTTCATAACGTTTAATGTGAAATAAAAAAGGAATATATTCCTTTTTTTATTTAAAATAATTAGGTTATTTAATATAAGTTTTGTATCTTTGATAAACATTAAAACATATAGTTATGAAAAATTACACAATTGAAAGTTGCGAGAATTTAATTGAAACATACATTAATGAGTATGGTGGTGAATTAATTCAAATTAATGAGGGTATACTCGGTTTGGGTACTATTCTATTAAAGAATGCTAAGGGTAAAAAAACCATCATAATCAAAGAATACTTTATTAATTCATGGTTGAGTGGTCATTCAATCATAAAGTACAACAAGATACCAAAGAAGTATTTAAAACTATAATAAAGTGCATATTAAATTAGGTTTTTCAATATATATTTTGTATCTTTGAAGTGTCGAAGAGAACGACTGAATAACCAATAAAAATATAGTTATGATAGATTTATTTGAGTTTAGTGAAGAGTGGTCACCAGAACTAAGAACACTTATTGAAGATTTTCAAGATGAAGATTTTTCTTATATTAAATGTGAGGGTTTTGTATCTAATTTAAGAAAAATTGGTTACAATTGTGATTATGGTTTAGATGCCACACCATTTGATTTAGTTCAATTATCATTAAAAGAAATCATTGAATTAAATAAAGAAAGTTTATCTAAAATTGAATATTTTATTGATTGGGTAAATGATGGAAATGTTTTGATGTTAACACACAATATATTTTCAACTCAAGATGCACAATTTTCTAACAAGTTAAAAGGTTTAGATAATTTAATCAATTATTTTAATAAAGAATTTGCATAAGTAATATAAATTACTTATCTTTGTTATAACCAATATAAAAACAATATCATGAACGTAATTGAAGTAACAAACCGTATTAAAAATATTGATTTATTTAAAGATTTATGTTTAAGTGAACCAAAAAAAGATAGTCAATTTGGTACTATTAATGTACCATATAAACATATAAAAGATGGAAATAAAAATGAATTAATTTTAGGATTAAATTATCAATTATTTGTCGCTCATATGTATGAAGATAATGATAAAATGGAAGAATTTTTTTATTTAACTTTTTTTCGTGAAGCTCAACAAAGGGATTACAGAAAACATAGTTTCAATAGTGTAGAATATAATAAAATTTTTGTTTCGGGAAAATCAGTTGATGAAATTTTAATTAATTTTGAAAGTAAATTAATTAATTATTCTTTAAAATAAATTAGGATAATTGAAAAAGTTTTATTATCTTTGTTATAACCAATAAAAAACAATATTATGAGTTTAACAGTTAAAAATTTAAAAGATGTATTGAACAACTTTCGTGATGATGCAATAGTAAGAGATATACAATTACAAGATTTTATACATCTAGTATCTGATTCAGATGGTAATTTATTATTATCTAAACATAGACCAATCGGAAGATGTGATAGGTCTGGAGAATATGTTTACCCTAGTGAAGTAGATGGTTATTCAGCTTATTGTCCCGAATTAGATGAGGATTTATATGATTCGGAATGGACTAATACTATTTAATTAGGATAATTGAAATAGTTTTATTATCTTTGTTATAACCAATAAAAAACAATATTATGAGTGTAAGAAACGAATTAAGAATAAACATTACAGATAATTTAATAAACTTTCGTGATACAACTGTATTATCTGAAATATTAGAACAATGTTCGGATGCGTTAATTTATGAAAGTTTATCTGATGATTTACAAAGTAGGGTTTATTTTCAACCTCAACTATCTGATGATGAATGGTATCTAAATCGTCGTGATTTTTCAACAAGTTCTGTATATCATAGGTTGGAAAACGCAAAAAAAGATTTTCCAACACAAAAAATTGATATGATGATTGATGATGAAATTGAAAATCCAATTTTTATTGATGGTGAAATGAATAAAAAAACAGAAATTGAAATAATCTTAATTGGATTTTTGAGAATGATAGGTATTGATAAACCTATTAACTTTGAAATTATTCTTCAATTTATTTATGAAGATATACAAGAAACAGCAGATATAAACAATTGGTCTGATAGTGACGTAGCGATTGGGTTTAGACGTTGGATTGAAATAAAAAAATAGTTATGGATAATAATGATGAGATTGAACGAGCAAAAAAACTATTACTAAATAATGGATTTAAAGTTGCTAATCCAATTTTTGTTGATGGTGAAATGAATAAAAAAACAGTACCTAATATTTTGAAAGTATATAAGTATATCCAAGAAACCGAAAATATCGACAAATTGTCTGATAGTGAACTAGAGAATGGGTTTATACGTTGGATCGAAAAAAATAAATAAAAATAAATTAGGTATATCAATATAAGTTTTGTATCTTTGTTATAACCAATAAAAAAGGAAATTATGAAAATAGCCAAATTAGTAAGAGTAACACTAGTAACAAGAGTAATAGTAGATGAGTGTGCAACATATCAAGAAATAATGGAATTAGCAATACCAAAATTAAGTGAAAACCTAATGGATTCACCACTTGAAAGTATTGATGAAATTGTAGATGATACTGAATGTCCTTACACTATTTCAGATAATGAAGATTTACAAAATTCAATTAAATATAAATAAATATGGTAAACCAAAAAATTGAAGATGTAATAAAAGATATTACAGAAACACAAGGAGGATTTGCAGTTAAATCATTATCTTATAAAAAACAAACCAATACCGTTACGGGTTTAGTTCAATCACCAATTGATAGGGATAATATTAGAAATGGTTTTCACGGTATAATGTGGGATTCATATGGAAGACCTAGAGGTACACAAGGAAAATCATTTACTGATGAATATCGAATTAAATTAAGATAAAATTAGGATAATTGAAATAGTTTTATTATCTTTGTTATAACCAAAAAATATTAATAATGAAAAATAGAACAGAAATTAATTTTAAAATAGATGGACGAATTATTCTTACAATAACACAAGAATTAGAAATTCATCGAATCGAAAATATTAAATGTGGATTATCGTTATCATTAAACATAAATTCTGATGAAATTGAAGTTATTTATAGTATTAAGTCTGAATTATCTAATTTAGATATTGATGCAAATGGTAATTTAGTAATATGGAATTCAAGTTTTCCATGTCCTATAAATGGACTTGTTATGGATATTGATTTATTTTCAGATGAAGCATTGGATTTAGTTAATCTAAATCAAATTCAGAATGAGGTTTATTATACAGTTTGTTTATTCTAAATAATTGACTAATAATATTATTTCAGTATCTTTATATATATGGAAATGATATTATTAAAAATGGGTTCACCCGAATGGGAAGAAGCGTGGAATTGGGTTGAAAGTCACCCATTAAACGAAAACATTACAATTGATGAATTGGATAAATGGCAATATATGGGTAGTTATAGACTTAATAACATAGTTATTACTACATTTAGATATATTAACCATCCAAGAACAAATTTAACACATACGGTAAATTATAAACATTCAGTATCGGAAGATTCAATTGAAAAAATATATAAAATGTAATGTATTACTTAATACTATTATTAACTTTAATTTCATGTAGTTCGGTTGGTCCAAACTATAATCAAGGTAAAACACATAATGATAATCTAAATAATCGTTCACGTATTGTGAATAAAGAAGATGAACGTATGCGTAAAGTAATGGAACGTACTAGAAATAAAGCTTCAAAAGGTTTAAATCAAAATAAATGTAAAATAAATAAAAAAAATCGTAAAATAATTAGGTAAATCAAAACATTATGATTATCTTTGTTATAACCAATAAAACAAGATATTATGAAAAAAGATTCACATATTACACAAATCATATTTAGAGTAGATAAAGATAATGAAATCTTTGCCCTATTTCCACATGAAGTATCTAATAATAATGGTGACGTTACGTGTTACCAACATATAGGACAACATAGTTCAGCTGATTATACTCACTGTATTAAACAATCTAAAATAGCAACACCAACACAAAGTTTACCATTATATCAAGAACTTATAAGTTTAGGTTATAACTTAGAAGTTATAAGAAAACAAAATCGTTCTTTATATATTAAAAGTTATAATAAAATAAAATAAAAATAAGTGAAAATAAATTAGGTATATTGAGAAAAGTTTTGTACCTTTGTTGTAAGCTAAAACACAACCCAATACAATTAGAGTTGTAAATGAGTAATTGAATAGGAAGCATATCGAATAATAGTAGATTATAAGGCTAGACTTAGTGGTTTGATAAAATTAAAAACAAGGTATCCACAATTCAATTCTAGGTAATGTACATCTATTGGCTGAATGGTTAAGCATTAACATAGCGAGGATAATGAAAAACGTATCCGTGTTAAATAGATATAGGTTCGAATCCTATATAGATGTCTAAAATAAATGAAAATAAATTAAAATAAATTAGGTAAATCAAAACATTATGTTTACCTTTGTTATAACAAAAAGAATAACAAATAAACAAAATAAAAAAAAAACAAAAATAAATTAAAATAAATTAGGTAAATCAAAACATTATGTTTACCTTTGTTATAACAAGTAAGTAAATAAAAACAAACAAATAAATAAACAAACGATTATGAAAAAAGAAACAACAAGTATTGCAGTTAAAGGAGCAAAAGTAAACGTTCCTAATATGTTAGCGTTATTAGACGAAAAAATCAAAGAATTAGACCATGTAACTGGTTCTAAATACAAAACGTCTGGAAACGTAGAAGGAGTTTGTGAAATTAAAACTGAAACAAAAATCGAATCGTTAATTAGAGCAATGGCTTCTATTAATGGACGAGAAAAAGCATACAATGAAGCCGCAATTGAATTACGTCTTTCAACATACCCTGTTTTTGAAATTGGTGGATATTCATCTGAATTGTGGAAAGAAGATATTCGTTTAAGAATTGACATCATTACACATGAAGAAACATTGAACAAATTAACTACTTATAAAAAAGAAATGAGTAAATTTGTTTCAGCAGAAGAACAAAAACAAATGTTAGTTGATGATATGGCAAAATTCTTCGGAAGCATTTAATATAGGTAAAATAAACTAAACTATTAAAATAAGGTGAATAATAATTATTCACCTTATTTTATCTAATTTCTTAATTATGGATAAAGAATTTAAAAGATTATCAATTTATAAATGTTTTAAATCTAATGTTATCGTTGAATGTAAACTTCCAATGAACCATGTTAATGATAACATTTTTAAAGGTAGTATAGTAGCATTAAATGATGGTTCGATTTATACATTTACTAAATCAAATTTTAAACTGATTGAAGAAATAAATTTACCAAATGAATTATTTCCAATATATTAAAAAATAAATTAGGTATATTGAAATAAATTTTGTACCTTTGTAATAACAATATCATAATGTACACAATTGTGTATATTAACAACAAAACTCACATGATTGGGTACTTAGGTACGCCCCACTGAAATAATAGGTGGGTTTGGTTCGATTCCATGGTGTGGGACAATTTTACATCACATGACAGATGAAAATCGTTATCTTTGGATATAGTGTTTTTGTGAAATTAACCCTATTACAATAGGGAAACTGCATCGTCTAACGGTAGGACACTGCAAGGGTGGGAATGTTGGTTCGAATCCAATTGTAGTTACAAATATTGTGTTTCTTGTCCAATGTTTGTTTGTGTTTATGTTTGTTTTGGTTAACAAAGTAAAATGGGTATATCTTAGGGTATATCCATTTTTTGTATGTACACAATTGTGTATGTTGATATACATAAAATACTATGTTAACTAATAATACATAAAGACTAACAATATAACCGTTCTAATGAATTTAAAATACTAAATGATATATTATATTGCTTTATATTATTAAATTCATTAAACGTAATGACATTAAAGAATATTGTTTAATAGAACCTATTAATATTTTTTGATTACTTTATAAGATATTCACTTTAAGTTTTTGTATGGTTTAACATTGATTAATGTTATAAAACCATTAAATAGTATCTATTAATTGATTTATAGATAATATCAAGATATTGCAAAGATAATGAATATATTTATATATTCCAAATAAAAAACAATATATTTTATAAAAAAAGTTTATTGTAGGGGTGGTTATAGTCCTTAGTCCACTTTAGATGCACCACCCTTTTCGCTTTCGCTTATAACAAAGATCTATATAATTAATTGAAAAACCTAATTTATTATCTAAATCTTATTAACAATTAATTGTTAATAAGTGTTATTAAAATAAATAACTTTTTTGGTTGTAGAATCGAATAAAATATATATCTTTGTTATAACCAATAAAACATATAAAATGAAAAAATTAAATTTAGTAATTAAAATAATTATAATTATTTTAACAATAGTATCCGTAATTTCAATACAAACGGCTGAAACAAAACAACAAATTATGTTTAGTCTAGTTAGTTTTTTGTGTTGGTTTGGAATATTAATAAGTAAACATATTTTCAATTTAATTAAACAATAATTAAACAATAATTATGAAAAATTTAAGTTTAGTGATATTCTATGTTTTTTGTAGAATATGTGGTTTTTATAAAGATTAATTTAAAAATCAATTTTAATCATTTTTAATTAGGATAATCGAAATAGTTTTATTATCTTTGTTATAACCAATAAAAAACAATATTATGAATAAAGATTTAAAACCAATAAACAATAATGGTAAACCTCATGGTATATGGAAAATGTATAATAAAGATGGTCAACTATCATTTAAATGTAATTATATAAATGGTATGCAAGTTGGGTTGTCTAAATACTATGATGATAACGGTCAACTAGCATTTAAATGTTATTTTATCAATGGTGTTAAACATTATTATATTAAACCAATAAATAAAAATTTTATTTCCAATTAATTAGGATAATCGAAATAGTTTTATTATCTTTGTTATAACCAATAAAAAACAATATTATGAAAAAAATTGCACAAATATTAAGAACAACTGAATTTGAAAGTAGTTCAAAAAAAACAAAACAATTCAAAAATTTTGTTTCTGAATTTAAAAAAGAAATGAAAAAAGAACTTAAACTAATAGATGCAACTAATATTGAATTTAGTGTTGGTCATTTTGATATTACAGGTTTTTTTGATTATAACGACCAACTGTATTATTTTTCATTATGTGATATTAGAGGTTCAAATTATAATTTTAATTTTTCTTTGTTATATCGAACCGCTAAACATAGGGAAGATTGGACTGGCGGTAGTAATAATTGGGTTGAAATTGGTGAAAATATGGCAAAAAAAATGTTTAATATTGCACACTAAAATAAATTAAAAACTATTTCATTTATTATTATCCTAATAAATGAAATAGTTAATAATAATTTAAAAAATAAAATTATGCGAAGTCACGAAAACAATTTGTTAAAAGAAATGTTTATTGAACAATTCAATAACAATAAAAAAAATGCAATTCTTGATTTTTTTCTAGCTTCTTTTTTTAAAATTCAGTTAAAAAAAGAAGCAATTAAAGAAGTTACGGAAATTATTTCTAATCGTGAAATAATGAGTATGAATTTAAAATCTAAAAATTAAAAAATGAAACAACAACAAACTAATAGTAATAAAGTTTCACGTGAAACTTTATTAACGAAAAACAGAAAACAAAAAAATGAAGCTTCAGAAGATTCAGAAGATTCAGAAATGAATAAAGAATTTAAAATTAAAAACTTTAATCGTCAAAGAAATAAAAAAATAAATTGGGACGATTAAAAATAAATTAAAAACTATTTCAATTAAATTAGTTTAATTGAAATAGTTTTTATATATTTGTAATGTTAATACGAAAGTAATACGGTTCTGACTTTGAAATAAGGTCGAAAGACTAGACTCCGACACGAATATACTTTTTTCAAATAATTTGCAAAGGTACAAATAAAAATCCTAATAACCTAATTTATTATATAGATCTTATTAACAATTAATTGTTAATAAGTATTATTAAAATAAATAACTTTTTTCATTGTCCAATCGAATAAAATATATATCTTTGTTATAACCAAAAAATAAATAGATTATGAAAGATTACAAAACAACACAAGAGGAAGTTAATAGAATATTAAGTGAAAATGGTTTAGACTTTCACATAGAGAAAGTCAACCTAGGTTATCTAAACCGTTTAGGTTTTAACGAAAGCCCTTATTTTGGGTTACTTAACTGTAAAACAAACGAAATCATCAATACCGTTAAAGAAGGGTATCATGTTTCTCAGAATAAAGATTTAGTTGAATTAACGTTAAAAGGTATCGAAAAATTCGGTACTGACTTAAAATTAACAAAAGCTGGTTCGTTAAACGGTGGTAGAAAAGTTTTCATTCAAGCCGAAATTGAAGGGTATGGAAATGTGGGGAACGACCGCATTAAAAGATTCGTTACTATTTTAGATAGTAATGACGGTACAACTAGTTTATCAGTTGGTATCGGTGACTTAACTATGAGTTGCTCAAACCAATTTTATAAATTCTACAAAAAAGGTGAAGCGAAATTTAGACATTCGGCTTCACTGGCTGAAAAGATGAAAACAATACCTTTCTTAATTGAAACGGCATTAAATGAATCATTAAGACAAATTGAAACATATAAAACATTTCAATCTACGAACGTGTCACGCTCATTAATACACGAAATTGTAAAACATACATTAGGCTATGATAGAGAAATAACGTCAATTGATATAATGAGTAAAAAAGGTACTCAAGCTATAAATACAATGGATAAATTATATAATGAAATTGAGCGAGAAATTTTAGATAAAGGACAAAATTTGTGGGGGTTACATTCTGGAATCACAAAGTACACTACGCATTCATTAAATTTACGAGGTCAACGTGAAAATCAGTTAACTGAATCGTTGTTAAGTGGTATCGGCTATAAAATGAATCAAAATTCATTGAAATTTTGCGAAGAAAAAAGCGGTTTATTGACTTGTTAATAACTTGTTAATAAAACTTATTAAAATAAATAACTTTTTTGATTGTAGAATCAAAAAAGTTATTTATCTTTGTTAAAAGAAACACAAACATAAACATTAAAAATAATAATTATGAAAACTTTAAAAACAATTGTAGCAGTTAAAACGATAAAAGGAACTTCATTCGTAGCAGTACGTAACTATGAAAACAGTTCGTCAGAACTATCCAACCAAACATTCTTAGTTGGATTCGATTACGGTAAAATGCTATTAAATGATTTACAAACATTAAAAGAGTTAAATTTTGACGCTATTACTGAAAAGTATAGCGATAACAAAGAAATTGTATTAAAAGCATACAATGAATTATTAACCAGCCTAGAAAAAAGAACAGCAGACGAAAAAACAAAACAATTGTTATTAAATCAAAATGATTCAACAATGAATCGTTCGTTGGCTCAATCGGATGCCTATATTAACATATCTAAGGGCTTAAAAGCCAAAGCTGATGAAAACGGATTACTTAGTCTGTATATCTTTGGATTATGCGTTAAAAAGACGGTATTAAAACAAGGTTTATACAAAGAAGTTAAAAGCCAATTGAAAACTATCATTAAAAACGAAATTAGTAAACTTGCTAATTTAAGAGAATCGAAATACAAACAATTTAAATTAGGTTCAACCGAAACACTTAGTTTACAAGGTATAACAATTTAATAGTTGAAATTAAAAATGTAGTTGAAAGACTACATTTTTTTTGTATTTTTTCTTATTAAGAATGAATATAAATAAACAAAAAATTAGGTTATATTATTGTATTTACATTAAACGTATAGATCGATCCTAATGAACTTTATAGTAATTTGATAAGGTTATAACTAAAATAAAAGAAAGTTTATTAAACGAGCTAAAACACCCCCCTATACCACCCCTCCCTCCGCTTACCCCCCTCCGTGACCCCCTCCCGTATGACCCCGTAATGTGGGGGTCGATAACACGATTGAAATTTTTTCCAGAATTTTTTTAGAGTGTTATTATCCGATTAAAAATTTTCCAGAATTTTTTAGAGTCCATTTATTAGAGTCTTATTATCCGATTAAAAATTTTCCAGAATTTTTTCAACATTTATTTTTAGGCATTGTTATATTTTTCGTTATAGACAATAATTTTTATAGTTTATTTTTCCTTCGCCCCAATAATATTCAGCAAACCCATTTACTTTACCATTTATAAAAACGCATTTATAAAATAGTTGACCATTACCCCAATAGGATTCCCAATAACCATGTTGTTGACCATTAGCGTTATATGGTTGTATGTTTTTATTCATAAGTGATACCTTTTATGTCTTATTTTTCCATCGTTCCAATAATGTTCATCAAGTCCAATTATTTTACCATTAATAAAAACACATTTAAATGCTAGTTTATTTTTATATCGATATCGTTCCCAATAACCATGTGCTTGATTATTATCGTTTAGTGGTGTTTTATCTTTACTCATAAGTTATAATTTTTAGTTAGTTTTCCATAATTATTCAGATATAATTCTTCAAAGCCATTTTCGTTACCATTTATATAAACGCATTTATACCCTAGTTGCCCATTCGGGTGATATACTTCCCAATAGCCATGTTTTTGCCCCTTATCGTTATATGATATTATATTTTTATTCATAAGTGATATGTTTTATCGGTTAGTTTTCCATCCTCATTCCAATATTGTTCTTCAACTCCATTTTCTTTACCGTTATAATAAACGCATTTATACCATAGTTGACCATTAGAATGATAGGATTCCCAATAACCATGTTCTTCACCCTTTGCGTTATATTGTTCTATATCTTTATTCATAAGTGATAAATTTTAGTTGTTATGTTCCCATCATTATCCCAAAATTCTTCTTCAAACCCATTTTCTTTACCATTTATAAAAACGCATTTATAACATAGTCGCCCATTAGCCCAATAGGATTCCCAATAACCATGTGGTTGACCCTTAGCGTTTGTTGGTATTATATCTTTATTCATAAGTAATAAGTTTTTTCAGATAGTTTTCCATCATTATCCCAATACCATTCTTCAAACCCATTTTCTTTACCATTTATATAAACGCATTTATAACATAGTTGACCATTATCAAAATAGGATTCCCAATAACCATGTGGTTGATTCTTATCGTTTAGTGGTGTTATATCTTTATTCATAAGTGATAATTTTTACGTATTACTTTTTCATCCCAATAATATTCAGCAAACCCATGTTCTTCACCCTTTACATAAACACATTTAAAATATAGTTCTCCATTATATTTATAAATTTCCCAATAACCATGTGGTTCACCCTTAGTATTATATGTTTTTATATCTTTATCTTTATATTTATTCATAAGTAATAATTTTTACATCTTAGTTTTCCACAACTATACCATTCTTCAAACCCATTTTTTTTACCATTTATATAAACGCATTTATACCATAGTTTACTATTCGAATAATATCGTTCCCAATATCCATGTCGTTGTCCCTTAACATTCCTTGGTACTATATTTTCATTCATAAGTAATATTTTTTAAATTTTAGTTTTCCCTCCCAATATGATTCATTAACACCATTTGCTTTATCATTTATATAAACGCATTTATATACTAGTTGATCCTTATAATAGTATTCCCATAAACCATGTGCTTGACCCTTAGCGTTTCTTGGTGTTATATCTATATTCATATGTAATAAGTTTTATCTGTTACTTTTCCATCAAAATCCAAATACCATTCTTCAAGTGCATTTCGTTTACCATTTATAAAAACACATTTATACATTAGCTCCCCATTACCCCAATAGCATTCCCAATATCCATGTGGTTGACCCTTAGCGTTATATTGTTTTATATTCATAAGTAATAATTTTTAACGGTCACTTTTCCATCATCATACCGATAATATTCTTCAACCCCATTTTCGTTACCATTTATATAAACGCATCTACTATATAGTTGACCATTATAGTAATACATTACCCAATAACCATGTGGTTCGTACTTTGCATTATGTGGTGTTATATTTTCTTTCATAAGTTATACCTTTTATGTGTTATTTTTCCACTGTTCCAATATTTTCCCTCAAACCCATTTTGTTTATTATTTATAAAAACGCATTTATAATATAGTTGACCATTCGTCCAATAGGATTCCCATAAACCATGTCGTTGACCCTTATCGTTAAATGGTCTTTTATCTTCTTTCTTCATAAGTAATAATTTTTATGCGATAGTTTTCCATCGTCACCCCAATATTGTTGTTCAAATCCATTTTTATTACCATTTATATAAACGCATCTACTATATAGTTGACCATTACCCCAATAGTCTTCCCAATATCCATGTGCTTGATTCTTATCGTTAAATGGTGTTATATTTTTATTCATAAGTAATAATTTTTGGTTGATAGTTTTCCATCATTATTCCAATATTGTTGTTCAAATCCATTTTTTTCACCATTGATATAAATGCATTTATACCCTAGTTGCCCATTCGGGTGATATACTTCCCAATAGCCATGTGCTTGATTCTTATCGTTAAATGGTGTTATATTTTTATTCATAAGTAATATGTTTTATGTGTTAGTTTTCCATCATTATTCCAATAATATTCTTCAATTCCATTTTCTTTATCATTAATATAAACGCATTTATACCCTAGTTGCCCATTCGGGTGATATTCTTCCCAATATCCATGTGCTTGACCCTTATCGTTAAATGGTGTTATATTTTTATTCATAAGTAATATGTTTTATGTGTTAGTTTTCCATCATCATTATTATAATATTCTTCAATTCCATTTTCTTTATCATTAATAAAAACGCATTTATAACATAGTTTACCATTCGGGCGATATTGTTCCCAATAACCATGGGGTTGCCGCTTTGTGTTTCTTGGTGTGATATTTTTTTTCATAAGTAATAAGTTTTTTCAGTTAGTTTTCCATCGTTATTCCAATACCATTCTTCAAGTGCATTTGGTTTACCATTACTATAAACGCATTTATAAAATAGTTTACCATTCGAATGATATTGTTCCCAATAACCATGTGGTTGCAGCCTATTGTTTCTTGGTTCTATATTTTTCTTCATAAGTGATATATTTTAGCAGTTACTTTTCCATCATAATTCCAATAATATTCACCAAACCCATTTCGTTTACCATTTATAAAAACACATTGATAAAATCGTTTACCATTCGAATAATATTGTTTCCAAAAACCATTCGCTTGACCATTATCGTTATATGGTGTGATATTTTTCTTCATAAATAATATGTTTTAATTTTTAGTTTCCCCACCCAATATACTTCTTCAAAGCCATTTTTTTTACCATTTTTATAAACGATTCTATACCATAGTTTACCCTTACGAGTATAATATTCCCATAAACCATGTGGTTGACCCTTATCATTTATTGGTGTTAAATCTTCTTTCATAAGTAATATTTTTTATCGGATAGTTTTCCATCGTCACCCCAATAATGTTCATAAAGCCCATTTATTTCACCATTTATAAAAACACATTTAAACCCTAGTTGCCCATTCGGGTGATATAGTTCCCATAAACCATGTCCTTGACCCTTAGCGTTTTTTGGTATTATATCTTCTTTCATAAGTAATAATTTTTATGTGTTATTGTTGCATCATCATACCAATGAATTTCATCAAACCCATTTACTTTACCATTTATATAAACGCATTTATACCATAGTTCCCCATTATAATGATATCGTTCCCAATAGCCATGTGGTTGATCGTTATCGTTATATGGCATTTTATCGTTTTTCATAAGTGATATTTTTTATGTGTTAGTTTTCCATTACAATAATATAGTTCTTCAAAGCCATTTGGGTTACCATTTAGATAAACGCATTTAAACCATAGTTCCCCATTATAATGATATCGTTCCCATAAACCATGTTGTACACCTTTATCGTTATATGGCATTTTATCGTTTTTCATAAGTAATAAGTTTTTTCAGTTAGTTTTCCATCAATATTATATAATTCGGAAAACCCATTTAGTTTACCATTTATATAAACGCATTTATAACATAGTTTACCATTAGAATGATATATTTCCCAATAACCATGTTCTTCACCCTTTGCATTTTCTGGTGTTATATCTTCTTTCATAAGTGATAATTTTTAACAGTTACTTTTCCATCATAATTCCAATAATATTCACCAAACCCATTTCGTTTACCATTTATAAAAACGCATTTAACCGATTTTGTTTCATTCCACCAATATCGTTCCCATAAACCATTCGCTTGACCATTATCGTTATATGGTGTGATATCTTTCTTCATAAATAATAATTTTTAACAGTTAATTTTCCATCACTAGAATGCCATTCGTTAAAGCCATTTTTTTTACCATTTATATAAACGGATTTATAACATAGATTACCATTCATCCAATAATTTTCCCAATAGCCATGTGGTTGCCACCTATTGTTATATGGTTTTATATCTTTTTTCTTCATAAGTAATACCTTTTAATTGTTAGTTTTCCATCACTCCAATAATATTCTTCAAAGCCATTTACTTTACCATTTATAAAAACGCATTTATACATTAGTTTACCATCCCAATATCGTTTCCAATAACCATGTGGTTGACCCTTAGAGTTTCTTGGTGCTATATCTTTATTCATAAGTAATACCTTTTAATTGTTAGTTTTCCATCACTCCAATAATATTCTGAAAACCCATTTAGTTTACCATTTATAAAAACGCATTTAATCGCTAGTGTATCATTACCATAATATTGTTCCCAATACCCATGTGGTTGACCCTTAGTGTTTTTTGGTGTTATATCTTTATCTTCGATCATAAGTTAAAATTTTTTTTATATATTATTCCATTAGTCATACAATATTCATCAATTCCATTTTTCTTAGCATTTATAAAAACACATTTATAACCTAGTTCCCCATTACCCCAATAGTATTCCCATAAACCATGTGGTTGATTCTTATCGTTTCTTGGTTTTATGTTTTTTTTCATAAGTGATATCTTTTAGTTCTTATTGGGCCATTTATATTATACCATTCTGAAAACCCATTTACTTTACCATTTATATAAACGCATTTAATCGCTAGTGTATCATTACCATAATATCGTTCCCAATAACCATGTGCTTGACCTTTATCGTTTCTTGGTTCTATATCTTTATTCATAAATGATAATTTTTATAGCTTAGTGTTCCATCATTATAATAAAATTCTTCAAACCCAATTTCTTTACCATTTATATAAATACATTTATACATTAGCTCCCCATTACCCCAATAGCATTCCCAATATCCATGTGGTTGACCCTTAGCGTTATATTGTTTTATATTCATAA
>Ga0209414_1000482_pt1 | contig 18916 bp, 17 predicted proteins | sample LakVidmifraction_4_FD_181154 | JGI IMG/M metagenome (GOLD analysis project Ga0209414, IMG submission 181154) | Hypersaline microbial communities from Lake Vida, Antarctica - Brine Hole Two &gt;0.2 micron (SPAdes) (version 2) | ecosystem: Environmental > Aquatic > Non-marine Saline and Alkaline >... | reverse complement strand
TTTGCTGTGGGTTATACTCCAATTTGGTTATTTCAAGGTTTAGCCAGTTGAAATCGCCGTTAGGTAATTTCCAGGTTACTTTGGATTTATTCAGAACGGTGATCCCTTCGAACTCCTTGTAAGACAACGCTTCCACAAGCCATCTTTCCTTTTGAGCATCTTCTCCTGCCCCGTAATAGCGCTCGGCTTCAAAGGATTTCAATTCCCCGTTTTTGGTAAAAATGAACAAGCCTGAAACCTTCTTATTGTTTAAACTGAAAGTGGCCTTAGCCGAATTAGCATCCACTTCTTCCCAAGTAATATATTGGTTTAAAGCGGCAGATGAAAACCAACAGATCCCCCCAAAAACCGAAGCATGGTACCCGAATTTACCTTCTCATTTTTTCCTTCGTTGACAACAGGGATCAGGGAAAGCAGTTTGATGAGCATCTTCCCTTCTCCATCATTAAATTTATCGCGGCCTGAAAGATGAATTCCCGGAAAAGCACTTACATCTGTAACCCAGACAAAAGCCGGGTTTTTCACATCAAAATATTGTTCTGCAGTGAACGGCATCCATTTCCCTTCGGGTTTGTTTTTCATTTCGCCCTTTTGTTTTAATCTCACTGAAACTATTTTTTGCTTTCCCACTACCCCAGAATTTTCGATCCATTTTTGTACGATATCCGGCAAATGGGCCAAGTCATCTTTATTGATCTTCCCATCGGTTTTCTTTGGAATATTTGACAGCAACTCCTTTGCTTCTTTTTGAACCATGCTATCAAATTGAAATTCCCCCATTGCAGGAATGCTAACTAAAAGAATGATAATATTTAAAATTGTGCCGTATTTAGCATCCTGCCAGTAAAGAACAATGAGAGTTTGGGAGAGTATCACTGCTGCAATGGCAAAAAAAGGCCACCAGGCTTTGTTGAAAATCATAAGGATAAAAACAGCCAGAAAAAGGATAGAACAAAACAGCCAAAGGTTTCCCAGGGACTTTGGAATATTAAGGGAAAGTTGTGGAACTTCGGCCAGGTGGTAAGATTTTACAAAACCCAGGATATGGATAATTCCGTGTAATAAAAGAGTAATAAGAAAAGCTGTTTTCATTTGAATAGTTCAAATATTGTTGGAATTCTCAACGGATTTTGGAAGTTTCAAGCCGATAAAAATCAATCCACTTCCAATGAGATAATAGGTGATATGTGTTAGCGGGTAAAAAAGATTGATATTGATTATCAATTCCGCAGTAAGCCATATTATAAGAATAATGCCCTGAATCAGTATTAAATACGCATAGTATTTCACTTTAAAAAGAGTGAGAAAAGCTATTAAAAGGGCGGGCATCCCATTGATAATTAACAGCAGTATCCCCGGGATCAAATAATTTTCGAAAGGTGTGGAAATCAATAAACCGGGAGGCATTTGGAGGGATTCACCAGTTGGATCGGTGATCAAATAATAACTTCCAAAAAGGGCCGATATCCCCAAAAAGAACAAAAGGATTAAGGCCCATAATCTCCATGTCTTTGTCATAAGGGCTCGGTTTTAATTTCCGAATATTACTAATCTATCAATACTTCATTTAAAGGCCTTCTGAAGGAATATGGCCGTTTTGCAGAATATCCGATCCTGATAATCAAAAGCGGTTGTTCTTCAGGATTTAATTGAAGTACTTCCGCCAATTTTTTTCTTGCCGCAATTTCCTCACAAGCTGAATTGATATGTGCATGGTTAATATTTAAGGAAGTCGCCGTTAGTGCGACTCTTTGAAAACTCCTGCCCAGATTGACCCAGGCTTCCTTGCTATTCTCTTTAGCTATAAAAAGGAGTATTCCCGATGAATTTTTCATCAAATTCACATTCTTTCTGGCTTCCCTTTTTGGGTCCGAAGTAAGGTTCAGAAATAATTTTCCAAGCCATTTCGGAACGGATGGACTCCCAATGGCTCCGGAATATAATCCATCCCCGGTTTTTTGGGCTGTCTTCCTATTAAACCGGATCCATTGCGTTAGTTCGTTTATAAATTCCTTTTTGGAGAGCTGCAATACGGTTGCTCTTTTTGTGATTTCGATAATAGGTTCTATATGACTCGGTTCTGTATACAACAAAAATAAAACCTGGTCCTGATTTCCTGCCTCATTTAATTTTTCAATATCTGCAGGAGGGATAAGAGCTTTGTTATAATGGCTTCGGGTAGATTGCCGGATTTCGATGTTTTTGAAAAGCTGGTCGTAATTTTGATTATTCCCCGAAGATAACTCTACCCGGATGGATTCCTTAAAAGGAACTTCCATCTTCATTTCAATATCAGTATAATAACCAAAATACCCGGCCGCAATTATCAAATTTTCCAACGCACAGCCTAAACTAATAAAAAGTTCCTGATTATCCGGGTCTGCAACAGGTATAATACGTTCGTAATCAGGAAATATAGTGATGCTGTTCTCTTCCAGCTTAAACTTCCAGGGCTGTGAATTATGCCCGGAAGGTGCTTTGATAGCATGTTTTGTCAGATCTATTAAATCCTGATATATCATTTCTCCCGGTTTAAGCTGTTTTTTTTATCTATAATAATTAAAATTATCATTCTGCTTATTTAAAAACAATGACAAAAATCATTAATAATATCTATTTCGGTTATGAAGATAGAAGGTCAGTTTTTAAAAAATGTCTGACTGGAAAATCTAAACTTTTTCCTCATTGCGGGGGTTCATGCAAAACCAATAAAGGTATTCGCGATCTGTTTATAATGTTGGAAATAGAAGAACCAGATAAAACCCTGTCCAAAAATAACTCTTTTTTTGCAGAGATCACGTTCATATCTATCCCCATGCCCTTTACCAGGCTATCAATTGCGTCAACAGTATGAACCCCGCTTATCATATGAATTTTAGGATTCGTTCCCTTAAATGTTCTCTCAATTCTTTTTTCTTCTTTGGCCAAATCATCAGAATTTCCATTTTCTTTCCTCATTCTGAGGATATCTAAGGATGTTTTGTGTTTGGCCATTAGCCCGATCAAAGGTTTTATAACGGATGGGTTAAATTCATAATCATAATCCAGGGTTAAAAGTATTTTTTCAAAACCTTTGAACACAATGCCTTTGGGCACAACCAGTATTGGGCAATCCACCTTTCGGATCACCTTCTGGGTATGGGTCCCAAAAATCACCTCTTTCACACCTTTAGTGCCTTCTGTTCCCATTACAATAAAATCGATCTGATTTAATTCTACAACCTGATTAATAGCGTCGGTAAATTCATCATAATCGGCAATGCCTTTAAACCTGTACTTTTTGTCCTGATATTCTTGCTCCAGTTGATCTATCAGCACATCGAGTTTTATCTTTTTATTAAGCAGCAGGGAGTCATAAACAGATTCTTCTCCGGAAGCCTGCCAGAGAGAACCCGTTGCGTATTTCCCTGCGGTGTAGATACTAAGAAAATAAAAGGTGCAGGATTCACCTTTAAAAAAATTCAATGCATACTGTAATGCATTCCTGGCAGTTTCAGAAAAATCGGTCGGTAAAAGTATTTTCTTCATAACGCCTGTTTTAACAATATTAAAAATACGAAAGGAATACAACAATTATTATGATTTTTATCATTAGGCAAAACAATTAGTGATAATTGGATAATTATTGAAACATTCAAGACTAATAATCCTGTGACACAAAGGAATGATTATGTGTATGTTACATCTGACAAATAAAAAACAATAAATACAACCAGATAAAATCACTATTCTTTTTTACTGACATAAAAAAAACCACTCCTTACTAAGAGTGGTTTTTTTATATAAAAGTATCGGGGTAAAATTTCTTAGAAGAAATCTAGCCTTTAAACTATAATTTTCTCTGTTCTGAGAAAATTATCCAGGCTTTCGGCAATTTTAAAACAATTACTGACTTTTGGAATTTCATTGCAGTTTCTTTCATCCATTGATTGAGCTTTACAATCAAATTCTGACAGATTAACTTTTTCAAAGTTTTTATTGAATTTTTTACATTCTTCAAAAAGGACGTCGATGGTTTTATAATTTCCCGGTTCAACTCCCTGTTGCAACAGGTATCCTTTTAAATAGTTCTCAATAGCATACTGTGAATTTTTACAGACTAAAAAAGATACCATATCCTCTTCCGGTCTATATAATTCCTGATTGGCTTCATTTAATTTTTCAATTGCATGATCAAAAAATTTGTTGTCTTTCGCTTTCATCTTTTTAGGTTATTAATTGAGCGGACTCCCTATAGCCGGGAGCAACATCCACTTAATCATTTTCCCTTATGAGAAACCAATTTTTTGGGATGTTTCATTTGTAAAATTCTTTGCTATTCAGGCCTGCGTTTACATTATATTGATAGAATAAACCACAACAAACTTAGTATCCTAATCCCGTAATCTGGGGAGAATCAGGCAATAATATTTGCTATGGTAATATCCTAATCAATAAAAAACCTTTGTTTTCCGGACAATGCTGCCTGCAAGCAGGCAGTATTGCGGGAATATTTTCTGCTCAGTCAATTTACATGTTTCGGTAAAGATCCAGTCTCTCCCATCTTGTATCCACTTCTTCCTGTGCCTTTTTAAGCAATTCTGCTCCTAATTCCGGATCATTTTTCACCACCCTGTTAAAACGCCCTTCATTATACATAAACTCACTTATAGGTGCGGTAGGTGCTTTGGAATCCAATTTGAATTTTTTCCCTTTTGGTTTGGAAGGATCAAATCTAAAGAGTGGCCAATAACCTGTTTCAACGGCTTTCTCTTGTTGTGAAACTCCATGTTTAAGATCATATCCGTGTTCAACACAATGGGAATACGCAATAATTAATGATGGTCCCGGGTATGCCGCAGCTTCTTCAATGGCTTTTAGGGTTTGCAAATTTTTTGCTCCTATTGCCACCTGTGCTACATATACATTCTCATAGGAAATCGCCTGAAGTGCCATATTTTTTTTACTCGTTCTTTTACCTGAAACGGCAAATTTAGCACTTGCTCCCATTGGAGTGGATTTGGACATTTGCCCGCCGGTATTAGAATAAACTTCTGTATCCAATACCAAAACATTGATGTCTTCACCGGTTGATAAAACGTGATCAACTCCTCCATACCCAATATCATAAGCCCATCCGTCACCACCAAGTACCCAGACTGCTTTCTTGCGAAGGTATTCTGTCAATTGGTTTAACTTGTTGGCATTATCATTATTATCAATAATAGCGAGGGTTTCTTTAAGAGCTTCGATTTGAACAAACTTCTCCTCTTTTTGAGCCTGAGTTTCTTCAGAATTATTTAATATAGCTTCTACCAGTTCACTTCCAACCAGTACTTCTATGGATTTTAAAAGACCCACTGCTATTTCCTGTTTTTTGGTCAGGGCTAACTTCATCCCTAAACCAAACTCGGCATTGTCTTCAAACAGTGAATTGGCCCAGGCAGGACCCCTTCCAAATTGATTGGTTTTATATGGTGTAGTTGGCAAGTTACCTCCATAAATAGAGGAACATCCGGTGGCGTTGGAGATTAACATACTATCGCCAAACAGTTGGGTAAGCAATTTAATATAAGGTGTTTCTCCACAACCAGGACAAGCTCCTGAAAATTCAAATAAAGGTTCTAAAAACTGTGATCCTTTTATGTTGGATACTTGCAATTCTGTTTTTTCATAATAGGGCAAATTAACAAAATAATCCCAGTTCACATTTTCCTCCACATCAACATCGAGTTTTTTCCTCATATTGATGGATTTAAAATTTTCGATCTCTTTGCTCTCAGCAGGACAAACTTCTACACAAAGTTCACAACCCGTACAATCCTCGGGAGAGACCTGTAAAATATATGATTCTTTGTCGCTTGAAAACGGTCTTCCTTTTGCCGAAACGGTTTTTAAAGATGAAGGCGCACCTACTAATTCTTCATTAGAAAGGACCTTCGCCCGAATGGCTGCATGTGGGCAAATAACGACACATTTATTACATTGTGTACATATGTCGGCATCATCCCAAACCGGAATAAAATCGGCTATCCCTCGTTTTTCGTATTGTGTTGTTCCTGTTGGGAAAGTACCATCAATTGGGAAAGCACTCACAGGAAGTTCATCTCCCATTCCGGCTAAAATTTTTCCTAAAATCTCTTTTACAAATGGGTCTTCGGTACCGGTCATCATCGGTTGTAATCCCCTGTTATTTGTAGACTTTAACGGATAAATAACCTTTTGAAGATTTTCCAATGATTGATCAACGGCTTCAAAGTTCATTTTTACGATCTTATCCCCTTTTTTGGAATAGGATTTTACAATGGCATCTTTTATTTTCTGAATGGCTTCATTTTTTGGTAAAACCCCGGAAATAGCGAAGAAACAAGTTTGTAAAATAGTATTTGTCCTTTTGCCCAGATTTACATCCTGCGCGACTTTTGTGGCATCAATAACATAAAATTCCAATTCGTTTTCCACAATTTCTTCCTGCATTTTTTTGGGCAATTCATCCCAAATTTCTTCATTAGAAAACGGTGAATTTAAAAGGAATGTTCCTCCTTTTTTAATATTCTTTAGAATGTCATATTTATCCACAAAATTAAATTGATGGCAGGCAATAAAATCGGCCATATTTATTAAATAGGTAGAAAATATTGGTTCCGGTCCAAAACGAAGATGCGATACAGTTTGAGATCCCGCTTTTTTTGAATCGTATACAAAATATCCTTGAACATAATTATCGGTAGTTTCACCAATAATTTTTATTGAATTTTTATTCGCTCCAACTGTTCCGTCAGATCCAAGGCCATAAAAAATACAGTTAATCGTTGTTCTTTTGGCTTCAAACTCCGGGTTGTAGGATAAACTTGTAAAACTTACATCGTCGTTTATTCCAATGGTGAAATGATTTTTAGGTTTGTCTTTTAAAAGTTCATCGTAAATCCCTTTTACCATGGCAGGGGTAAACTCTTTTGAAGACAATCCGTAACGTCCGCCAACTATAACCGGCATTTCACGGTCGCTTTCCGCAAAGGCGGTCACAACATCCAGATATAAAGGTTCACCTGTACTTCCAGGTTCTTTTGTCCTGTCTAAAACAGCTATTTTTTTAACCGTTTTAGGTAATTTTTCAATAAAATGTGAAATAGAGAATGGTCTGTATAAACGAACAAACAGCACTCCAATTTTTTCATCTGTATTAGCCAGGGTTTCAATTGTTTCCTTAACCGCGCCTTCTCCAGAACCCATAATTATTATAACACGTTCAGCTTCTGGGTCTCCTAAATAATAGAATAAACTGTATCTACGGCCGGTATGTTCATAGAATTCATCCATTACTTCCTGAACTATTCCCGGAACTTTATCGTAAAATAAATTTGCCGCTTCCCTAGATTGAAAGAACACATCGGGGTTTTGAGCGGTTCCTCTTATAACAGGATGATCGGGATCCAAGGATCTTTTTTTGTGGTCCATGATGTTTTCTTCCGGCATCATGGCTTTAATTATATCATCAGTAATAGAATCAATCTTCGCAATTTCATGTGAAGTTCTGAAACCATCAAAAATATTTAAAAATGGTATTCTTGACCGCAAGGTTGCTGCCTGGGAAATTAATGCGAAATCCTGCGCTTCCTGCACAGAACCTCCAAACAACATAGAATATCCGGTTTGCCTTGCTGCCATTACATCTGAATGGTCTCCAAAAATGGAGAGTGCATGAGTTGCGACGGTTCTGGCTGCAACATGTATTACCGAAGGCAATAATTCTCCAGCTATTTTAAACATATTAGGGATCATTAACAACAATCCCTGTGAGGATGTAAAGGTAGTTGTTAATGCTCCTGCCTGAAGAGATCCGTGAACAGCACCCGCGGCACCACCTTCACTTTGCATTTCAACAATTCTGGGAGTATTTTCCCAAATATTTTTTTTACCTTTTGAACTGTACTCTTCCGCATGTTCACCCATTGGTGATGATGGGGTAATAGGATAAATTGCACAAACTTCATTGGTCTTATGTGCAACTCTTGCAACCGCTTCATTCGCGTCGCAAATGAGCTTTGGAAAATTTTTTTTCATTTTGAATATATTATATTAAAACGCCTTGATTTTCAAAAAAGAACATTCAATTAATTAACTTTATGCATTTTAAAAATGAATGTCATTAAAGTTCTTGTTACTTGATGAAAGGAAAAGGCAGGTTATTCCTAAAAATTAAAGGAAAATTATTCTGCGTGCATCCAGGCTTGCTTTTCTAAAAGTGCAGCTTCAGCTTCCACATTATCCTCATCAGGAATACAACAATCTACCGGGCATACTTTTGCACATTGAGGTTCATCAAAGAAACCTTTACATTCGGTACACTTATCAGCAACTATAAAATAAAACTCATCTGAGATTGGTTCATTTTTTTCATCAGCATCAACATCTTCTCCACCAGGAGTAGTTACCGACCCGCTTAAAGTTGTTCCATCAGAATAAGCCCATTCCTCATCCGGTTCATAAATTGCGTTATTTGGGCATTCTGAGATGCAGGCATCACAGTTAATACATTCGTCTGTTATGATAATAGCCATAATTTCAATTATTTAAAAAATTATAATGTGTAAATTTATTGAGGTTTTTCGTGTTTTTATATGACAAGAATCATATTTCAATGTAAAAAATATTTATACAAAAGTTGAGACCATATTTAACGCTAATTTATGAGGGTGAAGCACTTAAAGAAATGCTGATATATGACTATCATCATATTTCTTTCAAGAAAGTGCTGTTATATTTGAGGCCAATTAAAACAAAATAATTCCAAATTATGATTACAAATACAGAAACAGGTAAAGCGGAACTTCAACCTGAAGTACTGGAAGCGGTAGTTGTTCGTTTTGTTGGTGATTCAGGTGACGGAATGCAGCTAACAGGGACTCAGTTTACTGACACTTCTGCTATGTTTGGTAATGATATCGCTACCTTTCCCAACTATCCTTCTGAAATTAGGGCACCTCAGGGAAGTTTATATGGCGTTTCAGGATTTCAAGTCCATATAGGTAGTATTCAGGTGAGTACCCCCGGTGACAATGTAGATTTACTTGTCGCCATGAATCCCGCCGGATTAAAAACCAACCTGTACGCAGTAAAACCCGGGCACACAATTATTGTGGACACCGATTCTTTTACAAAAAAGAACTTAGAAAAAGCAGAGTACAAAACTAATCCGTTGGAAGATGGAAGTCTTGAAAACTATCGGGTTATTGAAGTTGCAATGAGTTCTTTGACCAAGGAAGCATTAAAAGATGTTGAAGGATTGGACAACAAATCCATTACCCGAAGCAAAAACATGTTTTCCTTAGGAATGATCTACTGGATGTACAATCGTTCTACCGATCATTCTGTTGAATTTTTCAATAAAAAATTCAAATCCAAACCTGAATTAATTGAGGCAAATACGAAAGTACTAAACGCAGGATATTATTATGCCGAAACTTTAGAACTTATCCCTAATTCTTACACGATTTCCCCTGCAAAACTGGCCGCCGGAACCTACAGAATCATTATGGGTAACGCTGCAACTGCCTGGGGATTATTGGCGGCTGCAGAAAAGTCCGGTCTGGAATTGTTTTTAGGATCTTATCCTATTACTCCGGCTACCGATATTTTGCACGAGCTTGTTAAACACAAACATTTTGGAGTAAAAGCTTTTCAGGCAGAAGATGAAATCGCTGGTGTTACATCGGCAATTGGTGCTGCTTTCGCCGGCGATCTGGCTATTACAACAACTTCAGGACCCGGTTTGGCATTAAAAGGCGAAGCAATTGGCCTGGCGATGATTATTGAATTGCCCTTAGTTATTATTAATGTACAGCGTGGTGGGCCTTCAACCGGTTTACCCACAAAAACAGAACAATCAGATCTTCTTCAGGCTATGTATGGAAGAAATGGGGAAAGCCCTGTAATTGTTATTGCAGCGAGCACCCCCGGAAACTGTTTTGATTATGCTTATGAAGCCGCCAGACTCGCTTTGGAACATATGACCCCGGTTATACTTTTAACTGATGGTTATATCGCAAACGGATCGGCTCCATGGAAAATTCAAAGAGTAGCCGATATGCCTGAAATTAAAAATCGCAAGATCACAGAATTCAAAGAAGATTGGCATCCTTATAATAGGGACGAAAAAACACTGACTCGTGATTGGGCTATTCCGGGAACTCCAGGATTAGAACACAGAGTTGGTGGTTTGGAAAAAGACAGTGTCACCGGAAATGTTTCATATGTTCCGGAAAATCACGAAAAAATGACTCATACAAGATCTGAAAAGATCAGACTGGTTCAAAATAACATCCCCGATTTACAAACAGAATTTGCCGATTCAGGAGATTTACTGGTGATTGGATGGGGAGGAACTTATGGTTCTTTACATTCCGCAGTGAAACAAATAAATGAGGAAGGCTATAAAAAAATTGGCCTTGCGCATTTCAATTACATAAATCCGATGCCGAAAAATACGGAAGAGGTTTTGTCCAGATTCAAAAAAATTATTGTTTGCGAACTAAATAGTGGTCAATTTGCTAGTATTTTAAAGATCAACTACAGCAAATTTGAATTTTTTCAACACAACAAAATTCAGGGCTTACCATTTTCTAACGACGAACTAATTGAACAATTTAAAAAATTAGTATAATTATGGAAACTACAGCTGTAAAAAAATATACATTCAAGGATTTTACAAGTGATCAGGAAGTACGATGGTGCCCTGGTTGTGACGATTACGTAATTTTACGTTCAATGCAGAAAGCACTTCCCGAAATGGGAATTGCAAAAGAAAACGCTGTTTTCATTTCAGGTATTGGTTGTTCTTCACGTTTTCCTTATTATATGGAGACTTATGGAATGCACAGTATTCATGGTAGAGCACCGGGGATTGCTTCCGGAGTAAAATTAGCCAATCCTGATTTAAGCGTTTGGGTGATGACCGGAGACGGGGATTCAATGGCCATAGGTGGAAATCATTTTATCCATGTTTTACGTAGAAATATCGATTTAAATATCGTGATGTTCAACAATGAAATTTACGGATTAACCAAAGGACAATTTTCTCCAACTTCCCTGATAGGTCAAAAAACAAAATCATCTCCTTACGGAAACACTCAGCCTCCTTTCTCTCCCGGAGAACTTGCATTAGGTGCTAATGCGCGTTTCTTTGCCAGAATTGGCGGTAACAATCCAAAGGCTATGACCCAAATTTTTATCGATGCGCATAAATTTAAAGGAACTTCTTTAGTGGAGGTTTTGCAAAACTGTGTGATCTTTAATGATGGATGCTTTGCTAATGTGACTGATAAAGATGTTAAAGAGGACAAACAAATTTATCTTGAACACGGCAAACCTATGATCTTTGGTAAAAACAGCGATAAAGGCCTTGTGTTAAAAGGATTAAAATTAGAGGTTGTAACTATTGGTGAAAACGGAATTACCCAGGAAGATCTTTTAGTGCACAATGCCAAAGAACAAGATAAAACCCTTCATCAAATGCTTGTGAGAATGGAATATCCTCTTGCTACGGGAATTATTAGAAGTTTTGAGGATGTTACCCTAGAAGAAAGGGAGGATAACTTAACCGCTCAGGTAAAAGCAAATTCCAAATTCAACAAAACCGATGATCTGTTCTTTTCAGGAGAAACTTACGAGGTAAAATAATTTTAAACCTGTTTATACAAGGTTCACAATTATTGAAAATAATAGATAAAAAATGCTTTAGCCAATTGGGTTAAAGCATTTTTTTTGTTTTTCCAATTAACAAAAAATTATTTTCCGGAAAACTTTAATGTTAAAATGCGTTTATAACTGATTTCTATCAGTTATAAACCAAAAGAATGCCAGTAATTTTACCGAGTAATAAAGGGTAAAAAAAAATGGGATCAGAAGCAATTATAGTATTCTTAATAGCCGGTATTGTGCTGGTTGCCGGCGCAAACTTTCTTTCAAATTTAATTTCACATAAATCCGACAATCCGGCAAAGCGGGAACCTTATGAAAGCGGGATGAAAACTGTTGGGCCTACCTGGGTTCAGTTTAAAGTTGGCTACTATTTATACGCGATTTTATTTTTGATTTTTGATGTGGAGATAGCATTTTTATTTCCTTGGGCCGTAGTATTCAAAGAAGTTGGATTTACCGCGCTTATTGAAATTGTCATATTTTTATTCATACTGGGATTAGGTTTAGCATACGCCTGGAAAAAAGGAGCATTAAAATGGGACTAGATAAAACAAATACACCTGCCGGAAGTCCAGGTGAAATTCCAAAAGATTTCCCCGGGAAAGTTATTCCCGCAGGAAATGGAGCAAACGTAATTGTCACTTCATTAGACAAAATAATTAATTGGGGACGTTCAAATTCACTTTGGTCGCTTTATTTTGGCACCAGTTGCTGTGCAATTGAAATGATGCAAACAGGTGCTGCCCGTCACGATTATTCAAGATTTGGTTTTGAAGTTGCAAGGCCTTCCCCAAGACAAGCCGATTTAATTATAATAGCAGGAACCATTGTCAACAAAATGGCACCGGTTTTACGTCGTTTATATGATCAAATGGCCGAACCCAAATACGTAATTGCTATGGGAGCCTGTGCAATTTCCGGAGGTCCGTTCTTTTACAATTCCTATTCGGTTGTAAAAGGCGCAGATCACGTTATCCCTGTTGATGTATATGTGCCGGGATGCCCTCCCCGCCCGGAAGCTTTATTGGAAGGCATGCTGATGCTTCAGGATAAAATACGAACAGAAAACATGAAACATAAAATAAATCCTATAGACGGATTTGACGAAGGTTTATAAAACTGAAGGTTATGACTAACGAAGCGTTACAAAATTTAATAAGCACCTGGATTCCCGATCCTGTAACTTCCGAATTGGAATTTACCGAGGAAGAATCCCAGTTTTTAAACATCAGTGTACAACCGGCAGACCTTCACCAATTAATGGCTCAGTTAAAAAGCAACAGTGAAACCAATTTCGATTATTTGTTTTGCTTAAGTGGAGTTGATTGGGGAAAAGAATTAGGAGTAGTTTACCATTTGGAATCTACTACTCACAGGCATATAATTGTAGTTAAAGTAAAAACTGAAGACAGGGAAAACCCGGTTTTCGATTCGGTTTGTGATATTTGGAAAACAGCTGAATTTCACGAATGTGAAGTTTTCGATTTCTTCGGAATAAAATTCAATAACCATCCACATTTGAAAAGGCTCTTTTTAACCGAAGACTGGGATGGATTTCCGCTTAGAAAAGATTACGTAGATGATATTAATATGATTGTTAAATAAGTGAAAATGGAAGCCTCTACTGTAAATAACAATTTTAAATCTGAAGAGTATTTCATCAATATGGGACCTCAACACCCGGCAACTCACGGGGTTTTGCGTTTATTATTAACCATAGATGGTGAAACGATCAAAAAAGTAGAACCGGATTTAGGATATATTCACCGCTCCATAGAAAAAATGTGCGAACGGGACAGCTATCAGCAAATTGTACATCTAACGGATAGAATGGACTATTTGTCTTCAAATATTAATAATGAAGCTGTTTGTTTAGCCGTTGAAAATGCACTTCAAATTGAAGTTCCGGATCGCGTTAAGGTGATCAGGACAATAATTGACGAATTGACCAGGATTGCGTCACACAATTTGTGGTGGGGAGTAATGGGAATGGATGTTGGCGCATTGACCACTTATTTCTATGCTTTCAGGGATCGTGAAATGATCAACGATATTTTTGAGGAAACCTGTGGCGCCCGTTTAACTATGAACTACAATATTCCGGGTGGTTTAATGTTTGATATCCATCCAAATTTTGTGAAAAGGGTCAAAGAATTTATAACCCATTTTAAAACAAAACTTCCCGAATACGACACTCTTCTGACTAATAATGTGATTTTTCAAAAAAGGATGAGAGGTGTTGGAATGTTATCAAAAGAAGATGCCATCTCATTCGGCGCTTCCGGTCCTGTTGGCCGTGGCTCGGGTTATTCCTGCGATGTCAGAAAAACCCATCCATATAGCGCGTTGGACAAAGTGACATTTAATGAAGCCTTGAGAACTGAAGGTGATTCTTTTGCCCGTTATGAAGTTAGGATTCAGGAGATGTGGGAATCCATATCCATAGTTGAACAATTGATAGATAATATTCCTGAAGGAGATTATAAAGTAGCTACAAACGCAGTAATTAAATTACCAAAAGGAGAATTTTATCAGAAGGTAGAAACCGCCAGAGGGGAACTTGGCGTGTATATTATAAGCACAGGAACTAAAAACCCATACCGTCTTAAATTCCGCTCACCCGGATTTTCAAACCTTTCATTATTAAATCATATTGCTGTGGGTGGCAAAATTGGAGATCTGGTTGCATCAATGGCAACTTTAGACCTTGTAATACCAGATATTGACCGATAAAATTATAGCAATGAACCTATCATTAAGCATTACAAAAAATATTCACGACTGGCTTTTTAATATGATGCCCGAAACTGCGGCAAGCCTTGTAGAAATGACATTAATAGCCTTGGTATATCTAAGCGTTTTTGCTGTCACCGGTCTATTCCTGGTTTTGCTTGAAAGAAAGGTTGCTGCCTGGTTTCAGTTGAGAATTGGTCCGAACAGGGTTGGTTATCACGGTATCTTACAAACTATGGCGGATGCCTTAAAACTGGTGTCGAAAGAGTTGACCGGAACTGTAAACGCCGATAAGTTTTTATACAATCTAGCCCCTTATTTTGTTATTATTACTGCATTAATGGCGCTGGCCGTTCTTCCATTTTCCGGCGAATTTCAAGCCTTTGACATCAATATAGGGATCTTCTTTTTAATCGCCATTTCATCCATTGGAGTGATCGGAATTTTACTTGCGGGTTGGAGCAGCAACAATAAATTTGCGCTGATTGGCGCAATGCGTAGCGGGGTGCAAACCATTAGTTACGAGCTCTCTGTGGGATTATCGTTATTGACCGTGATATTGATTACCGGAACATTGCAACTTTCAGAAATAGTTGAAGTACAAAGAAACGGGTGGCTTATTGTTCAGGGACATATTCCTGCCATCTTTGCATTTATGATCTTTATGATCTCCGGAACTGCCGAAACAAACAGGGCTCCCTTTGATCTTGTAGAGGCCGAATCGGAATTGGGCGCTGGGTTTCACACAGAATATTCGGGGATGAAATTCGCTTATTTCTTTCTGGCTGAATTTATAAACATGTTTATAATAGCTTCCATTGGCACAACCATATTTTTTGGAGCCTGGTTATCCCCTTTCGGAATTACCGAGTCCCTTCCCTGGTTAGGCGTATTCTGGTTTTTAGGAAAAACACTGGTACTTGTATTTTTAATGATGTGGTTTCGATGGACCTTCCCCCGATTGAGAATTGACCAGCTTCTCACCCTGGAATGGAAATATTTACTCCCTTTAAACCTAATGAACCTTGTACTTATGGCTATAATTGTTTGGCTTAATCTAACAATTCAATTTTAGAAATTATGAGTTATTTTTCAGATATATACAATGGTATAAAAACACTGCTTACCGGTATGAGTGTTACCGGGAAGTACTTTTTACACTCACAAAAAGGAGCTATTACCCAACAATATCCTGACAACAGGGAAACCTTAAAAATGTTTGAGCGTTTTCGCGGGGAAGTGGTGATGCCTCACGATGAGAACAACGAACACCGTTGTACCGGCTGTCAAAAATGTGAGTTGGCTTGTCCAAACGGAACTATAGAAATTATCTGGGACCGGCAAGTGGATCCTGAAACAGGTAAAAAGAAAAAACTGATAGAAAAACACATTTACCATTTAGGGATGTGTACTATGTGTGGCTTATGCATTGAGGCCTGCCCTACCGATGCTATTAAATGGGCTCAAAATTTTGAAAATTCTGTTTACGACAGAACAACCCTTACAAGGGTTTTAAACAAACCGGGATCCAAATTAATGCCCGGAGTAGAGGACTAAACTTATGGAACAAATTGTATTTTACATTCTAGCATTGATAATGATTGTTATGGCAATTGCGTCTGTTTCCAGTCGTAAAATGCTTAGATCTGTTGTCTATTTATTATTTGTACTTATTGGAATAGCCGGAATTTATTTTCTTGTTGATTACAACTTCCTGGCTGCAGTCCAGCTTACCGTTTATGCGGGAGGAATTGTAGTCTTGATAATTTTCTCTGTTCTTCTGGTTCATCATATGGAAATGGAGATGGAAATAGCAAAAACATCCAAACAAGTGCTAACCGGATTAGCCTGTTTAATAGGGCTTGGCGTTTTTTTAACCGCAATTTATTCCCACGAATTCAGTGTTGTTGAAAATACTCTTACAACAACAACAACTGCTGAAATTGGAATGGGCCTCTTGAGCTACGATGCCGGTGGATTTATTTTGCCGTTCGAAGTGATAAGCGTGCTATTATTAGCCTCGATGATTGGAGCGATAGTTATTGCAAAAGGGGGAAAACTTGAAAATGAGGAAACGGAAATAGTTGGAAGACCGGAGACGGAAGACCGAAAATAGTCTTAAGACAGTAAAGAAAAATTTTGAATTCGAAATTTTGAATTGTTATAAAAGAATCGATACTTATTGATAAATCATATTTGATTTGAAGAATAGGATGATATCATCTATAAAAAACAGTAATTAATGAAAAAGAATTATAGTCCCCAAACATCGGTCACCCGTCTTCGGACTTCGGTCTTCAAAAAACACACATTATGATAGCAGGAATTAGCATTTACGAAATACTCACCCTAACCTCTATCCTTTTTTTTATAGGTATCTACGGATTTATCACCAGAAAAAACCTGATTTCAATTTTGATTTCATTAGAATTAATTTTGAATGCTTCAGCTATAAATTTTGTTATTATCAACAAATATTTATTCCCGGAAAACTTACAAGGTGTTTTCTTTTCAATTTTTATTATAGCGGTGGCCGCTGCTGAAACTGCCCTGGCTGTTGCTATAATTATTAACCTTTACAGACAAATAAGCTCTGTAGAAGTTAAAGACACTGAAATTATGAAGTTTTAATATTTTGAAAAAATGAATCTAAGTTACATTCTATTAATTCCGTTAATTCCTTTAGCCGTTTTTTTACTGTTGGGGTTTTTAAATAAAAAAATTAAACCGGCGGTTTCCGGATACATTGGTGTATTGGGATTATCAGCTTCATCTTTGCTGTCATTTTATGCGGCTTACCAATACTTTCTTGTTCACGGGAAAGTAGAGGGCGTTTTCCAGACTTTTGTCGAGAAAACAGTTTGGCTCAACTTTACCGAAACCTTACATATTGATATGGGGATTTTAATTGATCCAATATCGGTAATGATGCTGGTCGTGGTTTCTACAGTCTCATTAATGGTACATATATACAGTAGAGGCTATATGAAAGGTGATGATGGATATACCAGGTTCTTCGCCTATTTATCATTATTCTCCTTTTCAATGTACGGATTGGTTTTAGCGACAAACCTTTTCCAGATCTATATTTTCTGGGAATTGGTTGGGGTTTCATCCTATTTATTGATTGGATTCTACTACACAAAAACTTCAGCAATAGCTGCCGCAAAAAAAGCATTTATTGTAACCCGGTTTGCCGATATGGGTTTCCTAATCGGAATTTTGATCATTGGTTACTATGCCGGCACATTCGATTTTGAAACTTTAAACAATCCTGAGGGAAGTGTTATTTTAAATTGGGCTTCCACCTCATTTATGGGATTATCCGTTATCACCTGGGCACTGATCTTGATCTTTGTTGGTGGTGCCGGTAAATCGGCCATGTTTCCGTTACACATTTGGTTACCGGACGCTATGGAAGGTCCAACCCCGGTTTCGGCTTTAATTCACGCGGCAACTATGGTAGTGGCCGGTGTTTATCTTGTGGCCCGGTTATTCCCGATGTATTATTTTGTGGAAGATGGCTTTGTCTTAAATATTGTGGCTTATGTAGGTGCTTTTTCCTGCGTATTCGCCGCCATAATAGCCATCACTCAAACCGATATAAAGCGCGTGCTCGCATTTTCAACCATGTCACAAATAGGGTATATGATGTTGGCTTTAGGGGTTTCAAGTTACGATGGACATGAAGGAGTTGGTTATATGGCTTCTATGTTCCATTTATTTACCCACGCAATGTTTAAAGCCTTATTATTCCTGGGCGCAGGTTCAGTTATACACGCCGTACACAGCAACTATCTGAAAGATATGGGTGGCTTGAGAAAGTATATGCCCATTACAAATATCACTTTTTTAATTGCCGCTTTGGCAATATCCGGAGTACCTCCATTCGCAGGATTTTGGAGTAAGGATGAAATTTTAGTCGCAGCCTTTGAACAGAATAAACTTATCTATTTTGTTGGATTATTTGTGGCAGGACTTACCGCATTTTATATATTCAGGATCTACTTTGGAATATTTTGGGGCAAAGATAAAAAGTATGAGCACGCACCAAAAGAATCTCCATTATCCATGACTATTCCCCTTATAGTTTTAGCAATAATGAGTATTGTAGGAGGATTTATTCCTTTTAGTGAATTCATAACTGCAGACAAATCGGGATTTGAAGCACATTTAAATTATCCTTTGGCGGCCATTGCCGTATCCGTTGGATTGATAGGGATTATTCTTGCCTGGATCTTCTATAAGAAAGAAAATGATCTGGCCGAGAGATTTTCAAATGCCTTCGGAATGTTTTACAAATGGACTTTTCATAAATTTTATTTCGATGAATTGTATATGTTCGTCACCAAAAAAATAATCTTTAAACGTGTATCGGCTCCAATTGCCTTTTTTGATAAAAAATATGTCGATGGAACTATGGAAGGGATTGGAAACAAAACCGTGCTGATCTCTGAAAAAATAAAAGGCATGCAATCCGGAAGATTTCAGGATTATGCATTCT
>Ga0209414_1000481_pt1 | contig 18916 bp, 20 predicted proteins | sample LakVidmifraction_4_FD_181154 | JGI IMG/M metagenome (GOLD analysis project Ga0209414, IMG submission 181154) | Hypersaline microbial communities from Lake Vida, Antarctica - Brine Hole Two &gt;0.2 micron (SPAdes) (version 2) | ecosystem: Environmental > Aquatic > Non-marine Saline and Alkaline >... | reverse complement strand
CGCCGTGCTCTCGGACCAAATCGGTTATCGCCTTTAGGTCTTGTCTTGCCCCGGAACGATAATTGATTGCCTGAAGGGTGACCATCGCAACATCGTCGTTCAAGTGTTTAGCAAGCTCGGAAGCAGTTACTCTTTCAAACTCAGAGTCGATCTCAACTGCCCCGGGTCCGCCAGACCCATCGGTGTCTAGGGTCACTAGGTTTAGCCCCATTGCTTCAGCGATACCCGCCAGAACGTAGCGGTCGGTCGGGAAGTTGGAAGAATCGATAATGACCGTGTTACGGCCTGGTCTGGCTTTTATGGCTGCGACACAAAGCTGGTAGAAATTCACGCTGGTGGTGTCGCAAACCAAGGTTTGACCGCTGCCTGCTCCAAGCACGGCTCGGGCCAGGAGGTCTCCGGCTGGCTGAGCTTGGTCGATCCAGTGTGACCAGCCATCAACTAACTCAGGACCCCACTCGTCGGTCAAAAACTTATTGATCTCTTCGATGGTCCGTTTTGGAAGTCTGCCCAGTGAGTTGCCATCCAGGTAGCAAACATCGGGGTCGGTAATCACAAACTCGTTGCGAAAACTTGCTAGTGGGTCGTTGGCGTCGAGCTCCGCTACTTGATCGGCAGTAATCGCATTATGAGCTGTCATGGCCCTACTCTATTGCTAAACCAGGAGCTGGTGCTTTGCTAGGTCGGTGTAGAGCGGGGTGGTCTTGACTAGCTCCGAGTGGGTACCAATTCCCACCACTTTGCCGTGTTCTATGACAATGATTTGGTCGGAATCGACCACTGTGGAAAGTCGGTGAGCGATCACCAAGAGCGTGCGATCGTGTGCCACTGCATCGATGGCTTCCCGCATTCGTTGCTCGTTTGGGCCATCCAGTGCGCTAGTTGATTCATCAAGGAGCAATATTTCTGGCGATGCCAAGAGCGCCCTGGCAATTGCCAATCGCTGGCGTTCGCCACCGGAGAGCATTATGCCGTCTTCGCCGACCTGAGCGCCGAGGCCCTTGGTGTCGCGCTTTAGAACTTCGCTTAGGTTCACCTGCTTTAGGACGGCTTCTAACTCTTCGTCGGTAGCATCTGCCTTACCAAGTAGCAGGTTATCTTTCAGAGAGCCTGCAAGAACCGGGGCATCCTGTTCCACATAGCCCAGTTGTTGACGAAGCGACTCTCTCGAGAACTCAGTGACGGGCTGACCGTCCAGCAGTATCTGGCCTTCGGTTGGCTCGTAGAAACGCTCTATCAGCGAAAATATTGTCGATTTCCCTGCTCCAGAGGGGCCGACCAGCGCAACGCGCGATCCTCGAGCGATCTTGATATCGATCCCCTTGATTATGTTGTCGGCTTCTTGGCCGTCATCTGGTGCGTAGTGGAAATGAACATTCTGGAATTCGATCGCTGTTGAGTTGGTGCCTTTCCTGGGAAGCTTGTCGCCCCCTGCCTCTTCCTCATCTAGTTCCATGATCTCTTTGATTCGAGCCAGGGCACCCAGGGCACCCATGACCGAGGTGTAAGCACCAAAGGCAGAAATCAGAGGGCCGATCATGAAAAACAGCAAAATCACGAAGGTAACCAGCGAGGCGATTGTCGTTGATCCGGTTGCTACTCGCAGGCCACCGAGCCCAAGCACGATTATGAATGCGCTGTTGAATGCAACTTGGGCGATTGGTGCGACAACAGCTGAGAGCCTTGCGATGCTAAGACCTTGGTCATAGGCGGCTTCGGCATCCTTGTAAATTTCTTCGGTTTCGCGCTTCTCCGCCCGCGAGGCACGAATGGTTCGAATCGCGCTCAGCGCACGCTCAACGGCGGCACTCATTTCACCGACACGCATTTGCGCCTTGGTGGTTGCCGATCGGATTCTACGACCAGTAAGAGCAATCGCTCCAACCGCGACAGACACAACCAACAGCGTGGTTCCAAGCAAGACTGGGTCAATAAATGCCATGACCACGATCGCGCCGACAAACTGAATCAAGCCTCCAAGGGCGTCAACTAGTCCTTGCGTCAGGACAGCCTTCAGAAGAGTTGAGTCAGAGCCGACTCGGGACACGAGGTCTCCGATGCGTCGGCGGTCGTACTGCCAGATCGGCAGACGAAGCATTCTGGCGACCAAAGCTTTTCTGGTTGACAGCACTACGCCTTCACCGGTTTTGTATAGCAGGTAGTACTGAAAGGCGTTCACGAGTGCGGAGCTGATGACCAACACCACGATAATTACTGCAAGGGCAGTGGTGTCGAGACTCTCCTGAACTGCGGTTATTAGCTGGCCAATTAGTAACGGCTGACCTAGCGCAAGTGCTGATCCCAACACCGAGAGCACTAGAGCAAGAATTAGGGTTCGTCGGTGTTCTTGCAGGTATGGCAAAAGGTCGGTTAGTTTGGCCCGTGGCCCACGGTATTCGCGGCTCTTCGGGTTTTGGGTTGGATCTTGGTAATAGTCGCTCACTATTTGTTCAACCTAACTTCTTGTGGAAGCCATCCCCAAACACCCGTTCGTTGATCAGAAAGTTGATTTCTTGAAATGACAGTGCCTTTGTGTAGGCGGTATTTATTGAAAACCTCTCATAATCTAAGTCCTTCAGCCACGGTTTGATGCTTTTCCCCAAAACTCTCAGGAACATCAGCGTTGTGTTTGGCTTGCGGGGAAAGTCATCGATTATGCTCCCGCAACCATAGCCAAAAACCTTTATTGCCAAGTCCGCCTGTTCCGGGGTTGTTTTTTGGATAAATCCGTTGTCTGGGACAGTGATTGTTTGGCGTAGTTCATCGCGCTTTTCCCAAATCTGGAAGCAGGTTCTTAGATCGTTGCGCTTGGTAATTTTTTCACCAAAAACATCTTCATACTGGACCGCAATGTCGACATCGTGAACCAGGTGAAATCGTGGTTCCAGTCGGTTTTGGACCGACCACTTTCGCCAAGATCGTGGAACCAAAAAAACGATATGGCTCGAGAACTCGGCAGCGTGGTTGAAAAACGGGACAGAGAGCGCATTATTTCTTCCAAACGGAGGATTCGAGATAGTCACGACGCCGGTCAGATCAGTCCGCCACTCTAGGAAGTCTGCCGCAATTACAGCAGGATGCTTTGGGTGCTTATCGACGGAGGTGATTGCGGTTATCCCGGCTTTACTAAGTGCGTCAATGAAACTTCCCGTGCCGCCGGCTGGTTCCAAAAAAGATTTCTCGGCAGCACCTGGGATGGTCTCTAGGGTCAGCTTGACAAGTTGGCTAGCAAGGCCCTTCGGCGTGTAGTACTGCTCGGCCCCGCTAACCCTGCGGTTACCAAGCTTTTTAGTCATTTACTAAAGATACAAGCTCTAGTGCCCGAGTGTTTCGCTATAGGACAACAGCAAGGATTATGTTCACAACGCTAAGGGCCCCAATCGAGCCAACTATGGCTGAGGAGACCTGATCTTTCTTTCGGTTCCTAAGAACAAGAACCAAGATAACTAAGAGCACTACAAGCTTGATTCCAACCTTGGTGTGGTTGATCTCGAAGTCGGCACCCATTGCCACGCGCCATTCAGCCAAGGTCACTAGCAGCAGTCCGGTTGCAAGCATTGTCCAGGCTCCATGAACCATCGCTGGAACTATCTTGGCGGCCGACTGGGCCAAGGTTTTCATTTGAGTCAGAAACCCACCCAACAGTGACGCGAGTCCAATGAAGTGCAGGATTAATAATGTGTTGCGAGTGATTTCAATTGCCAAACCCAAGGGAAGCTCCTTTTATTGATTTCAGCCTAGCGGCGTTCGGTTCACTAAGGAGTGATTCGCGGGTGTGTTCATCTACCATCGATGCAAGTTTCACTGGTGTCCCGCAGCGCAGAGAATCGAACTGGAAATCAATTGCCCACACCACGTTTGGTGCGTCAGCATCGGTGATCGGTCAGGTTGACATGGAGGAAAGAACGCCGAAGGAATCTAGGCCCTTCCCTTGGCAGAACGCGCACGAGACATAGTAATTATGGTTCTTGGTCATTGGCTCCTCCACGCCGATTCTTTAACGGCGTGCTCAGCCCGCTTTCCGTACATGACAATATCGGCGATCGCGATGTCAACAGACTCACTTTTTGCACCACTGCGGCCAGTTGCTCGCGGCGCACTACACCCTGTGCGTAGGCTCTTCGATCTGCGGATCTGGTCACTCGTTCTGCTAGGTTGCCACATGCTTTCCCCTTCACCATTTCCGATGCGGATCCCGCTACTTGCAACGGGATCAGTCGCCCCAATCTTCAAGTCCGACGCACGCGAAATCACTGCTCTAGTATTTTCAAAATATAGTGGCTCCCGAGGAATCGTGTCAAGATACAGAAGTGCCTCATGTCAACATGCTCCCGAAATGCTGGCAGTTGGGGCATCAACTTTTCTTGGGCACCAGGTTTTCGGTTCGCGCAGTGAACGCGCTCGCCACTGTAAACGAGTGGACGAACTCGCCCGGAATGCACCACTAGCTCCGCTTCAACAAACCCAAATCATATTCTCATTTAGCTCACTAAACGGGGGCGGGTAAATCCAACTGGCATAAATGGAGATCGAACATTTTTCTTCGGGTGCTATGTTTGACCGGTAAGCACAAATTAAATTACTATCGCAAGTTTATTGGGTGAGGGGAACCGTAGCAATTTTCTGTTTCTTTCATTGATGTAATGATGAGGACAAATGTGAACACACTTACTGAAGATTGGGCCCCGAGGGGCGACTTCATCATTATCTGTGAGCAGGACGGTACGATCATAGAGGTGAGTCAAGTAGGGGCTGATATTTTCAACCCCGATGGTGGGAAGCTGCTCGGCGGCAACATTGAGTCACTCGCACCTCACTGGCAGAGTGGAGCGTCACTTAAGCAGCGAAGGTCGAGCACCAAGGCGCTCGACACCGAAATCAACGACACCCTCTTGACCCTGAGTCACCCTTCTGGGGATAGTGACTTCGCAATCGCAGCCGTTCTTATCCCGTTATTCTCGGACGGCCAGATCCGCTATGCGGTGGTGCCGAGAGCAGCCACTCCTGGAGGCACCCAAACAGATTCCAGTGAGCTCGCCGCGCAGATGGAGCTCTCCCGAAGCTTGGTTCGCGGCGTGGAAGCTAGTCTGACCCAGGCCAGCCAAGACATCCATGACGGGGTCTCACAATCGATGTCAAATGCCGTGCAGATCCTCCAAGCGGTGGGGGGCACGTCTAAGAAATTGGAGGCGTCGGATCGTGATCGGATCAGCCGAGTAATGCTGATGCTCCGTGAGGGTATCGCCGACGCTCGAAACATCAGCCGCCAGTTGATGCCCGCCTCCCTTGCGCGCGTCGGACTAGCCAAGAATCTCAAGTTCGAGTTCGAGAACCTGGAGCTCGTGGGTGTGGTGGGTTCCTTTAGTTTCACTGTTCCCAATCCGATACCCCAGCACGTGGAGATCACCCTCTACCGTATCGCCTCCGAGGCACTCCTCAATGTGAAGAAGCACGCCTATGCAGGAGGCGTCACCTTGCAAGTTAAGAGCAATGGGCCCCTGATAACGATGACGATTTCCGACGATGGCATCGGCTTCGAACGTTTAGGTCAAGATGACGGGACGCAGACCAGGGTTGGTTTACTCTCAATGGAAGCACGTGCCCGCCTGATCGGGGGAACATTCGATCTCGTGACCTCTCCCGGGAATGGAACGTTGATTACCGTCGAATTGCCCAGCGCCGGCAACACCGGGTCCACTCCATCTAATGAGAGCCACTCGCCCTCATTGGCAATTACCCCTAAGAAACGTGTTCCCTCGAAGAGAGAGAGAACATAATGGTGATCACATCCACGGAGACAATCGCAGTCGGCGCTGTCGACAACCACGCTTTGGTAAGAGAGGGTCTCGAAAACCAAATAAGCAAGTCGCCAAACATGAGACTTGCGGGCACCGTCGCAGACGGCGCTGGGCTGAAGAGACTGATGTCCCTCGACCCGCCGGACGTGATTCTGATGGACATCAAACTCGAGAATGAGAACGGTCTCGAACTAACCGACTGGTTGCTTAAGACTTACCCCGAAGTACACGTAATCGTCCTGTCGAATTACGACGAGGGTCCTTTTGTCATCGAGGCCATTTCGGTGGGAGCAGCAGGGTACCTCCTCAAGGACTGCTCCAGTGCGCTACTTCTCCACACGATTCACGCAGTAACTCACGGAGGAGTGCTATTCAAGAAGGAGTTGCTCATGCGAGCTTTTGAGGGTCTCAAGGACGAAACAAGCGCGAAGGATCGCGTTACGCGCGCAAATCTGACCGAGGAGGACTGGGTCGTCTTGGAAATGATGGAAACCGGTGCGCACAATCGGGCCATCGCCCGAAAACTCCTTCTCTCCGAGGCGACGGTGAAGAATCGTGTCCAGACAATCCTCGTGAAGCTCGACGCATCAAACCGCACAGAGGCTGTTGCCATAGCGACTCGCGGAGGCGTAGCCCGTCCAGCGTGAGAGACTCCCCGTAAGAGTCGTGGTTCTGTGGTCATAGGGAAACCATTAGCGCCCTCTGGATCCGCCTTCGTCGGCTGCCCCCGACTGCAGCGCGCCGAGCAGCGCCTTGTGGGTTTGGCGCACCGCCTCCACGTCATCCGCATCTAAGGCATGGGCCAGATCGTCGGAACATCTTTCAAGTACAGAAGCAAAATCTCCTAGTCGCTCGCCATTCTCGATCAGCAGCCTCTCTGCGTGATAGAGCGCGAGTTCTGCTTCGTTGTACGCACCGCTGGATTCGCGCCGACGACCATCCTCCTCCGCATGCGTCGCTGCTTCTATCACCATTTCATTAATAACCTCCGGGGTGAGCGTCGACTGCCCCATCATCGTGAGTTGCTGTTGTGTCCCCGCGAGCAAGTCTTTGGCGCTGACGTGGAGGATCCCATCGGCATCGATCGTGAAAACCACCTCAATCTGTGGTTCACCTCGTGCCATTCTCATGATCCCCGTGAGATTGAGGGTGCCGAGCGGGCGGTTCTGCCGAGCCATCGGCCGTTCACCTTGCAGAACGTGCACCTCTACGTTGGTTTGTCCATCTTCCGCGGTGGTGAAGAGCTGCGAGTGGCTCGTCGGAATCGTAGTATTGCGTTCAATAACCCTGGTCATTACACCACCGCTCGTCTCGATACCCAAGCTCAATGGCGTGACATCGACTAGGAGTAACCCTGTTCGCTCCCCGAGCAGGATACCTGCCTGCAGCGCTGCACCGACTGCTACGACCCGTTCAGGATCGATCCCCACGTGCGGCTCCTTACCAGTGAGTTCGCGCAGAAGGCGGCGGATCATCGGCATGCGCGTCGAACCACCGACGAGCACGACGTGATCCAGCCCGGCAACTTCAATACCTGCGTCGGAGATCGCCGTGTTGAATAGGGCTGTGCATTGGGTGATTAGGTCTGCCGTCTGCGCCTCGAATTCTGTTCGCGTGACCCGAACGGTGGCAAGGCTGGTGTCGTCACCAACCGGCATGTTGACCGTTGTCGCTTCCTCGGTGGAGAGTTCGACTTTCGCTATCTCGGCGAGATCAAGCAATCGCCTGCGTAGAGCCGGGTCGGAATTCAGGTCATCGACACTGCGGCCAGAGACACTATTATGCAGCCAAACGGCAAGGTGGTTATCCCAGTCATTGCCTCCCAAGGTGACATTGCCGCACGTTGAACGCACCTCGAATACTCCGCCAGCAATGGAGAGCACTGAGACATCGCACGTTCCGCCGCCCAGATCGAAGACCAAGACCGTTTCGGCGCCCTGACTGCCAAGTCCGTAGGCGAGTGCGGCTGCAGTTGGCTCACTAAGCAGCCTGAGTACGCTAAGTCCGGCAATTTGGGCAGCATCTAAGGTAGCTCTTCGCCCGGCATCACCGAAGTAGGCGGGCACCGTCACTACTGCCTCGCTGATGGGCTCACCCACTGCGGCGCTGGCATCGCGGATGAGCTTCTGCAGGATTCGCGCCGAAATCTCCTCCGGACGCCACCGACGTGAAGCAATATCGAAAGTGGAGTCTGTGCCCATAGAACGCTTGATGTCTCGCACCACTCGTTCTGGGTGAGTGGCCGCCAGTTGGCGCGCCAGATCTCCCACGCAGACCTGCCCCTCGGGTGTAATGCCCACGATTGATGGTGTGAACGAGGACCCTTCGGAGTTGGGCAGAACGAGCGGCTTACCGTCGTTAAGGATCGCAACCATCGAGTTGGTTGTACCGAGGTCAATACCCACGGCCGTGTGTTTAGGCACCTGTGCCTCCTTTTTCTTCGATCTCGTGGTCGGGTGAGATCTCAATCAGCATTGGCATGTCAAGTGCTCCCACAAATGCATAAGGAGCCCATGGTCCAGTGAAGCGGACGGAGATGCCGGGGGAGGCCTCTACTTCGGCCAGGTACTCGCCAATCGTGTGCACCTTGTCGGGATGTGCCAGAACGGCCACGTCGAGCAATAAATTCTCCCGAGCGTAGACGGCGTCCTTACTGCCCGCACGTGCGTCACGCTTAGGCTTCACCACGATTGCCTCGGAGCGCAGGGCGAGTTCGTCGAAGATCGTGCTTGCCATCAAAGCCTGCGTAACTCGCGCTCGCTCCCGGTCCTGACGTTGACTCAGCTGAGCTTGGAAATAAGCGCGACCTCTCGCCTTCGGTACTCCGTCGACATCTGCAGAGGGGACGTCAACCGATGGGCCAGCGAACACCTGTACTCCAAGTTCGACTCGGTCACGCAGCCCATCAAGTCGTGACGCGATCTCGTCGTGGCCCAAGGTCAGCCAAGCCGTCAGCACCTGCGCTGCCGTGAGATCTTCGGTGGCGGCAACAATCGAATTAAACCGGATCGGCAGGATCGTGCCAGTTTCGGCGTGTACCGATTTGATCACGTTATGTTGAGCCAACACCCAAGCGTGAACCTGGGCAACATCACCATCGTATGGCTGCGGCGCGCACACGTGTGCAAGGACCGCGACATCACCATGGGCCACAATGATGATGGGCGCAGAGTCAAGCCCCAGAGCAGAGATGGAGAGGGGCTCGCCATTGAGCCCCACGCTAGGGATTAGGCCATAGAGATAGAGAGCTGTGAACTCATTGTCGCGCGAGTTTTGCATGCCAACCTCGACTTCTTGGAATTCAGGTGAGGACAAAGAACTCATGGCTGGTCCTGGTTCGACTGCCCAACGATGACGAGGGTGCCACTCGACTGCATGTCCACCGATACATCATCATACACGGCAACCGGTAGTTCGACGTAGCGCGAAAAACCACAGGCCCCAGTGAGCAGCAGGGCTCTCCCAGCCTCTTCAACGAGCACCGTAACCGGTGCTTCACTTGATCGGGTAGGCACGCTTATGATGACGGTGACCAAGTTGCCGTCGCATTGCACATCCCACGGCTCTCGCAGGGAGAGCCAGATCCCAGCCAACATGCTGTCGAGCCACCAACTCCTCGAATGAACAACGCCGGTCGACGAGTCAAACCGGCTTTTCTCGTAGCGAATAGAGGAAACACCCAGCACCTGGTCAATCGGGGCGAAATGATTGGCCACCATGGCCGATAGCACCACTGCATCGTTTTCATCGAGGTCAAGCAGGGCAGCCAGAGTCGCAGAAGTAACCGGCCCACTGGGAGATGCCAGGACATCGAGAATGTGGGCGGTCGTGTCAGGAATGCTTTTGAGCGCATTTGTGAGAGCGACGGCGGTGCGCATTGGATCCGCCGGGGATTGCGGAGCGGTTCCGGAAATTCGCGAAGTAAGTCCCAGCTCCCAAGGAAGAAGGTCGCCGGTGAGCAGCCAGATGCGTCGCAGGGTAGACGCTGCGCGTGGCAGGTAGGTCACCACAAGCACGGGCTTGGCCACCACCAAAAACTTGCGCCGCACCGTTTCGACTCGACGAATACTTTCGAGTGGGATGCGCACATTGCCACGCGTGCTCGCTGCTTTGAACTCCAGATGGTGTTCGTCCAGTCGCCATCGACCCATCGCCCACGGCTCGCGCGAACCGGTGCTGCACACTCCCGAGGCGTTGAGTACTCCACTGCCTCCGTCAGCCCAATGAGAACGGGGAGCCGCCTTCGCCATCGCTCGTCCCTTTCGCGTTGATCAGACTGGTCACGAGATCGTTCACGAGATCGTCGAGCTGGTTACGAATCTCTTGGGTGGCATCGGTGACATCCAACTCCACCTTGAGTTCAGCGATCGCCTCTTCAATATCTGCCATGGCATTGCCGATCCGTTCGACCTCCTCATCGGTCAGGCTCCCACGCTCCACGCGCTGAAGCGCAGTGTGGGCGAGGACCTCTTGGACAATCTCGACCAGCGCGAACACCAGCCCGAGCAAACCCTTACTCAAATCGTCTCGGTCAACGTTTATCACGGAGAAGTGCTGCCTTCGGAGGACATGGCTGCTCGGATCGAACTCGCCCACTGATGGACGTCCTTGCCGACAAAAGCAAGTTCGCGATGGCCCTCACGATGCACTAGGCAGAGCACATCACATTCGCCGAGCGGACCACTAAGAAACCTTCGCTCGACCGTAACGTCTTCCAGTTCGGTCATGTCAACTTCCACTATGCGGCGTCGTTCAAAGTCTGACCAGAACGAGAAGAATCCATTCGATATCGTGCCCCAGCCTGGGCGCCAACCACCCTCACCGTTGCTCTCATGCCACAGTTGGCTCTCTGCGCTGACATCCGGGAAGGCGGCGTGCAGGTCGGCGGAGTCAATCTGAGTGACTTGCACACTCGCTCGACGCAGCAGGTCATCGAGGACCGTCCGGAATATTTCGGGCTCGCTAGTGCGCACAAGAACTAGAGCACCACTGACATCTGCAAGGCAGAGTACTTCGATGGTAACCCCGGCCTCAACAATGTCGAACGATCCGATGGCCACGACATCTTGAAATGCCAGATCCACCAAAACCTCATTAGGGCTATTACGTACCAAAAGGAGACGCGAGTTTGTGAGATAGGACCGGCCCGGTCGCCACGCGCTGATAATGCCTTCCTGGGTACGGACCATGGCGAACTGCTCGATCACGGTGTTTTCGCCGTCGGCCAGGGACAACTGCGCCGGTCCCTGATCGAGGAGCGCCTGGGCACGCGAGGACTTATCCCAGTCTCCGAACATGCCGTAAGTGTTCATGGTTTCGATGGAGGCCAACGCGGCGTGCAGGCTGAGACCGATCAAGGGAATTCCGGCTACGCTAATGATTAGATCAAGTTTGACGAAGACGCCGCGGTCGAGTAGGCGTTCCAGCAGGTCCCCCATGCCTGCCTTCGTGTCGATCACTGGTTCCACGGTCTAGTCCCTCTGCTCATGGCTACTGGATGGATCTTGGTTTCAGACGGCCGGTGGCGCGTAAGGATCTGCGGCGCGTGCATGTCGCGTGCCTACGCTCTGCCAGCCGCATGCCGGGCAGCCCGTCTCAAGTAATTCGGCTTGGCTTACGAAGCGTTCGGCGCACCCAGGACAGGCGTACCTCGAAATTTTGGCCTCCTGCCACGCAGGCACGGTGAGATCCGTTCCCGCCGGGAACTCAAGTCCGTATCTGGCAGCAGTGTCGAATGAAGCGAGGGCTGCTCGCACTTTAATGCCGAGCAACTCGACCCCGGCCAATGAGATGAGAATGTCAGCGTTGATCACCAATCCCTTGTCAAGGATCGAGTCAATCACCTCTGCCAGCGAGCCACTGGTGTCGTTATTCGGCTCTAGTTCCATCGTTCTTCCTTTCCATAGGCACGAAGTATTCAGAATGAAGTTCCTTGAATCCCGCTGGTCACTCGACTATATCCGCAAATCCTAATGGCGCTCCCTTGATCCGAGAGGAGAGTCGATCCCAGGAGGTCATGTTCCCCTCGCTGTCGAGGGTCACTTCGTAGAGCCCAACTAAGTCTTGAGTGTCGGGTACCCGCTTGAGCTCGGTAACCTCAACGCGTGCCTCCCAGCCTTCCTCGACACGGTTCAAGGACACGACACTGAGGACCTCAAAGCCAGTCACGATCCGGAGATCCTCCTTGATGCCCTTCACTATCTGCACCATACTATTTTTGCTTGCCATGATTCTTTCCTCTCATTCTTGGGTTGTTATTCGTATTCCTCGAACTGGTCTGATCTACACCTTCATCCATCCTCGCCCTCCGACCGTCGGACCTCGATGTCGTCGAGCCTGCTCAATAGAACTGCCTCTGCGCTTTCGTATCGCTGGATAGTGAGCTCCCCAGCGTCGAGTCGTCTCTGGAGGTCAAGCAAGGTGGCACGAATCGCACTAGGGTCATTAAACTCTTGGTCGGCCTGCTCCCTCACCTTGCTGAACACGTATAAGAGGCCTTTAGCTGGCAAAGTCAGCGGTGCCAGAAGGATATCCGTGATGGGGTTCATCGTCTGACCCGACGTCGACCGCGCTCGCGCTGCGGGAGCACCGACTCGAGTTGTGGCACAAAACTGTACGGAGCCGCTGGGGCACCAGTTGTCATAAGATATCGCCCGTCAACTTTTTCGTCGTAGGCCTTCACCGCTTCGGTAAAGGTGTCAATCTCGTCGCGGTGCACTAGGAACGCGGCCTGGAGCACCATGGTTTCATCGCCGTTTGTTTTCAAATGAACGCCGCGCTGTGCAGTGCACTCCTTGAGCGCCAAAACGATATCGGCGCCCTCTGCCAAGCGCTTGGCTGCCAAGGATTGTTCAACTCTTTTACCTACATCTAGGCGCGTATTCTGCGAGACCTGAGAGATCGCAAGTCGACGCCTCGCGTCACGTAGCCACGGGTCAGCGGCGACGATCTCGGAGATGATCATCTTTTCGTCAAACCATCGCACGACGAGGCTGATCTCGACCGTACCCTCGACCTGCTCGAGTTGTGTGCGCAATAGTTCGTGGTAGGTGTCGAGTAGTTCGGTCACGATCGTATCTCGATTTCTGACCCTACCGAATCGAGCAGGAAGGACCGCGAATTGCTCCATCAGGGAGTTGACGACCGCCTCGTGGCCGAGCACATTGCGACGCGAAACTTCATAGCGTTGCTTCTGCGCATCACTGACGATCACCGTTAGGTCGCGGTGGGCGATTCCGTAAACAGGTCCATCACCGTCGACAGATGTGATTCCAGCCAGCGGGCCAGAATGGTCACCTCGAACGACGCCGTAAAAATAGACTGAATCGCGAACGGTTTCGGTCATCTCAATCCCTTCCTATGCTGCGTTCGATAGAGGCAAGGACTACCCTTGAAGTCGGATCAAAGCCATGGTCTGATGGGTGTTGACAGAGGCTCACCAGGGTTGCCCGAGCCTTCGTTAGCTCCTCAAATTCTTTAGCAGCGCTGGGGCCGGCACCTTGGGCATCGGGGTGACGCTTGAGCGCTAGCTCTCGGTACTGGGCCAAGACCGCCGGTTCGTCGAAGTGGTGCGGCAGATCCAGGATGGCTCGGGCGCGATCGATTTCAATCGAATCTATCTGGTGCATGTGCACCGTGGCAAAACTATACGGCGGCAGTGGACCCACTCGCCGGAAGTCATATTGACCTTCGAACTCGGCATCGAGCCGATAGAGCACTTGGTCGATCTGATCGACGCTGTGGTGATCGATCAACAACGCGATGTTGCAAATGAGTTCGTCGGAGACGACCGCGTTGAATTGAACGTCGTCAGCAAATGGTTGCAAGTGAGTGAGGACCACCTGCTCCAGTGTGCTGCGACGCTCGTGCAGCTTCGCCTCGACTAGCTTGCCAACGCTAATCGCCGCTTCGGCATGCGCGGCGGCCGGAACTGTCATGGCTACTGACTTGGCAGCCATTACCTCGGGGTCTAGGGCGACCTGCGCGAGGATCTCTTGGAGATGCCACGTGGCAGCAATACCGATTTCCACCTTCGCTGCATACACATCACATGTGGTGCGAAGGAGCGCTCCAGATGTGCGCAATAGTGATATCACGGCGTCGTCGTCATCCATAACGGTACCTAGCCGTACCGGCAGCAAAGTACCGGCAGGCATAAGCTGCTCAATGACCATCTGGTTCATCAGGAGGCGCGCGGTCAGTTCGTTCTGCGGAAGATCCTCGATGGCTGGTCCACGGTAGGTGCTAACGAAAGCGACGAGACCTTCGGCAATGATCCCTCGTACGGGTTCGAACGATTCTGGCACTTCCAAAGCATCCAGCGAAGCAGGCGATTGCGTGGCGACTCCAATGGCAAAAAGGTACGTACCGCCGTCAATCATTGCTTGATCCCGGCCGATTTTTGAGGATCTCTAACGCCGCATCGAAGTGTGACATCCGCACGGAGAGGGTGCCGGCCTTGCTCCGGTCGTGGGCGATCACCTCGCGGATAGCTGCCATCGTCGCTTCGCGGCAGAGTTCAGCAAGCTCTGCACCCTGGTATCCGCTCGTCCGCTCTGCTAGGGAGTCAAGGTCTACGTCATCAGCAAGTAATTCTGCTCGAGTGTGGATGGCCAGGATCGCCCGACGAGCGGTGCTATCCGGATCACCAATCTCGACCACTATGTCGAATCTACCTGGTCGCAGGATCGCGGCGTCGATCATGTCAATGCGATTTGTCGCGCCAAGGACGGTCACGCCGCGAAGGTCTTCAATGCCGTCTAGCTCCGTAAGGATCTGACCCAGCATCCGCTCCGAGACGTTATCCCCCGAGCCGCGCCCGCGCTTCTGCGCGATGACGTCGATCTCGTCGAAGAAGAGGATGCAGGGGGACGCCTGCCTTGCCTTTTCAAAGATCTCGCGAACCGCCTTCTCGGAATCCCCAACCCACTTTGAAATCAGTTCGGGACCCTTGACCGAGAGGAAGTTTGCATTGACTTCATGGGCAACGGCCTTGGCTATCAGCGTCTTGCCACAACCCGGAGGTCCAACTAGGAGGATTCCCTTGGGAGGACTCACCGACGCCTGCTCGAAGAGATCTGCATGTTCGTTAGGCCACTCGACCGCTTCGCGAAGTGTCTGCTTGACGTTTTCGAGGCCGCCGACATCGCTCCAGGAAGTGTCGGCGATCTCGATGAAAAACTCGCGGATCATTGATGGATGAACCTCAAGCATCGCCGTGGCAAAGTCACGTCCATCTACCGTGAGGGCGAGCAGTTCATCATCGGGCATCTCAGAGTTAGTGAAGTCAATATTCGGAATAATTCTGCGCAATGCTCCCATTGCTGCTTCCCGGCCCAGCGCCTGTAAATCCGCACCCACAAAGCCGTGGGTTGAGGTCGCGACATGTTCCAAGTCGACATCACCGCCGAGCGGCATGCCCCTGGTATGAATCTCGAGGATCTCCCTACGACCATTGCGATCTGGAATCGGGATCACGATCTCCCGGTCGAAGCGCCCCGGACGCCGCAATGCTGGATCAATATTGTCTGGGAGATTGGTCGCACCGATGACGACAACCTGTCCACGAGCCGCGACTCCGTCCATCAGGCCGAGCAGTTGGGCAACTACGCGCTTCTCCACTTCACCCTGCACCTCAGCGCGCTTAGGCGCGATGGCATCTATCTCGTCGATGAAGATAATGCTAGGCGCTTTGGACTCAGCCTCGGAAAAAATACGACGCAAATGCGCCTCGCTCTCACCATAAAGCTTATGAATGATTTCGGGACCATTCACATGAATAAAGTGCGCCGAAGTCTCGTGCGCAATGGCACGGGCGATCAACGTCTTACCGCAACCTGGCGGCCCATGAAGGAGCACACCCTTGGGTGCATCGATACCGAGGCGATCAAAAACTTCAGGGAAACGCAGCGGTAATTCAATCATCTCTCGGATGCGGTGGAGCGTGCGCCCAAGACCGCCGATGTCCTCGTATGAGACGGCCAAGTCGCTGTCAGGCTCGCGCGGGGTCGAGCCGGATTTTCCGGTGATTTTGACACGCGTACCGTCCCGCAAGAACACAACCCCTTTCGGAGTAGTGTTCTCCACTCGAAAGTCCTGCGGACGAGAGCCGAATAGGTTCACCCGGACACGGTCTCCCGCCTGGACGACCATTCCGTCGAGCAGTCGCCCGATATAGGAGGCATCACTCACCTGCGACAAATGCGATGTGCCGATCAGATTGAGCGTCACGGAGCGGGCCACCTCGCACTGCACCTTGCGCACTTCCACGCGCTGGTCCAAACTCACACCGGCGTTCTCGCGCGCGATTCCGTCAATCTGGACAATTTCATTCCCGCGATCCTCGGGATATACCGGAACAACTTTCAGAACGGCGTCTCGAGTGCCAGTGACCGCAATGACGTCGCCGATTTTCACGCCAACTCGTGTCATGTCGCCTGGGTCGAGGCGGGCGATTCCGCGTCCAGCGTCCTTGGGGAGACCCTCAGATACTCGAAGGGTCACGCTGGTTCCCTCGTCAGGAGTCACGCTGGTTCCCTCGTCAGGAGTCACGCTGGTCATCGCTCTGGGCGGTCTTCTGAGTAGGGTCGAGGTCGATCGTTTTTGCCCCGACTGCCTTTGCGTATCGGAGCTGCAGGTAGCCGTTGTCATAACTCTGCTGTACTGATTCTGGGTCGACGGAAGCGGGAAGTAGTGTCTCACACTCGTACCTATGCCGAGGACCCTTGGCCTCGAGTGCCAACACGTCGCCGTTTAGTTCAATGTGGATATCACTCTCGGAAACGCCTGACAACTCGAAGACGATAAGGATTTCTTCGCCCTCGTCGAAGACATCGACGAGGGGTTCTCTTGTCTCACTGAGGACAACACCTTCATCGGTCATCTTGACATTGCCAAATTCACTCACCACCGGCTCTGTGTCTCCAAGGCCGGTTCGGATCGAAAATCCGTACACACCACGGCCACCGCCGGGGATCGAGAACGCTTTGTTGCCAGAAGTTCCGGAAGGCCGACGGCGCGAAGACGAACTCGTAGAGGTCGATTCTGCCGCGTCTTGAAGGGACTGCGCTTGCTCGCTCAGGGTTTGAAGGAAGGTGAGCAGGTCGGAGACCACGCTTGGAGTCCCCTTGAACCCAGAGGGATCCTTGTCAGAGTTAGTCGTCATGATAATTCCAATCCGTACTATGGCCACCGCACGATCTGTGCAGTGGTGACGTCAGTAGTTAAGCTCTGTCACTTCCCAGCCCAAGGACTTGTAGCCCAACTTGTTTTCTCCTTGGCCGGGTAGCGAACCTGCAGAGACGACCATGGCGTCGATCTCCTTTTGAAGCCGAGCCATATGTTGCCCCAACTTCTCCAGCCGCGCGAGAACATCGTGCTCCTTGGAACGCAGCATTTCAAGCTGCGACCGAAGCCTTGCCTCTTCTCCACTAGCTACACTGAGTCGGAAATAGAGTTCGCGCTGACTTTGACTACCTCGAGTGCCCGCTCTTTTTGTCCGCGCATCAGCCATGGAGGGAACTCGTGATGTACTTGAACGGCGCCCGGCGCCTCGGATAGGCATGGCTAGTTGATGGTGGAAAGGTTCGCCGAGGCATCCACTGGCTCAATATCCAACTGGACCGGGCGCAGCGCAACCTGCGTGCGAACGATACCCAGAAGAGCCTGACGTACCTCGGTTTGTTTGCGACTGGAGCCACTGTCGTTCCGGCCGAGAGTGCTCATTAGTACGTCGCAGCACGCCGACTCAAACCATGGACCATCAAGGATCGAGTGATTCTCGAGAGAAAGAACCTTGCCGAGCACGACGGCGCTTCGCACCGTAGGGGTTTGGCCGTCACCGAGATGCTCTCGAGCCTCTCGGACAATCGAGACGATGACTGCTGAGTCAACGGCGCTGGCACCCGATCGTGCCTCTGTGATCGCCACCTCGGTCTCAAAGTCAAAGGTGCCGACCTCCAGGGTCACCATGCGCTGCAGAAGCGCATCTTGCGCACGGTGGACGCCGGCATATTCGGCAGGGTTACTCGTGAAGATCGCAGTGAAATTGGGGTGCACCTTGATATAGCCCGGGCCATTTCGGCGAGCCGGCATTACCAGCACGCCCTCCTCAAGTACAGAGAGCAGAATGTTATTCGCCTCGGGACGCGAACGAGTGAACTCGTCATAGACGAGAGTCAGTCCCTCGCTACAGGCCAGCGTCAGACGGTTATCCACCCAGGTCTCGCGAACCGATTCCTCTACTTTGCGCACTGAATGGATAAACCTATCCACGACCCGCTTGCGGTCGTAACCAGTGGCTCCACCAACAAGGTCAGAGGTGCCGAACTCGTCGTCACCCGTCATGAGTATTATGGGGCGCCCGATCTGGTGGGCGATATGCATCGCAATCGTGGTTTTACCTACGCCGGTGGGTCCTGACAGGTGGAGCGGGAAGCCGGCATTGATGTAACTGAGCCCACGCTCGGTCACGGATTGCACGTATGGTGTGGAGACAAAATCTGCTCTCGGGCTCAACTTTACGACCGATGTCATTGTACTTTTCCTTCTTTCTTGGTTTAGGGGCGGGGATATCCGCGCATACCCAGTTAATTGACTGCTTTCTTGCTATGCCATATTTTTATACGGCGAAATATCTTCCAGTCTGATTGTCGAGAGTGACATTGTGTTCTGACTCGTACATCTCTTTAAGTGTGCGTCTGGAATCTTTGTGCTTAACCCCGAAATGTTCCGAGATCTCATCCAGCGTTACGCCATCCGGGTGGTCGGCGATAAAGGCGAAAATCTCGGGCTTATTCGGCATACGGCCTTGATCTGCGTCAGCTACTGGCTTAGGCTGAACAACTGGCTCAGGCTTCTTTACTGCTGGCTTCTTCACTACTGGCTTCTTCACTGCTGGCTTGGCGGCTGTTGCCTTCACGACTGGCTTAGCTGCAGTGGTCTTTGCTGCTGGCTTCTTGGCCACAGGCTTCTTTTCCGCAGGCTTAGCGGCTGTTGTCCTCGCGGCTGTTGTCTTCACGACTGGCTCAGGCTCAACAACTACATCAACTACTGGCTCAGGCTCAACAACTACATCAACTACTGGCTCAGGCTCAACAACTACATCAACTACTGGCTCA
>Ga0209414_1000477_pt1 | contig 18941 bp, 13 predicted proteins | sample LakVidmifraction_4_FD_181154 | JGI IMG/M metagenome (GOLD analysis project Ga0209414, IMG submission 181154) | Hypersaline microbial communities from Lake Vida, Antarctica - Brine Hole Two &gt;0.2 micron (SPAdes) (version 2) | ecosystem: Environmental > Aquatic > Non-marine Saline and Alkaline >... | reverse complement strand
GCATGGAAGTAGTCTAATTTTATTAGCCACGTATGCAATGCGGGGTTAGTTATAATAACACAATACGACCCTGACTGCGTCCTGCGTAGCTTGAAAAGCGAAGCATGGAAGGGGTCGAACAAATATAAATGACCCACAATAATTTATGAAGAGCCTAATGTTGTCAATAATTTTTCCTCAATTGTATAGTATATTTGCAGTGATGTACAATTTTTTCGTAATAGTGACTGTAATTTTTTTTTGCAATGTATTTGAATAAATATACTACACACATTATTTCTTTGTAGCTACATCACCAGCGCCTCATAAAATATGGGGGTTAGATACCTGCGGAGCTTTTCTACCATTCATAATTCAGCATTTAGCATTGATAATTCTTTCATGCTGTGATTGCAAAAAGCACAAATGCTGCTGATATTGCGAGAATACAGTATGTGGGAAAACCAAGAGCTCGTTCTCTATACAGTCGTTTGTTTATTATAAACCCATAGATTAATGCGACGATACCAAGTATAATAGCAATTAACACAAACGAAGGTTGTGATGGTCCGAATGCCTGTTGAAAATCATTATCGTTGTTCCATAGCAGATAGGGGATGGCTGCGTTTGCAATGTCTGCAAATGGTACTATGAAGAGCCAAACAAATATAGTGGAGGCAATCCAAAAATGCCAGGCTGTTTTTCTCAGAGATAAAAGTCCGGCAATCAAACAAAATGAAGTCCAGAAAATATATGGACTAAGAGAAACTAGTGTTTGACTGTATTCCACCCCTGAAGGAAATGAGTAACTCATATGTCCCCATTCTGATCCGGATGGCAACCATACAAAGTCTGTGACAGTTCCACCTTGAATCCAGACTGCTAAACAATGTGCAAGCTCGTGTGGCACTGTGAATATGATAGCTGCTGGAATAGCAATAATAAGATGTGGCCAGTGCCCCTTGAAAAAGAGTAAAATATCTTTAAATATATGTTTCATAGTTTATTGTGGTATATTTTCCAACACAGCCTTGAAGCTGGTAGGGGTGGTGTTGTGCAGCTGAAGAGAATCACAGTCATTGAATTTCATAAATGGTGCCAGTTCTTTTTGCAGAGCAGTTGAAAAATCATCAGTTTTGGTAAGAGAAGGTTCTAAGACAATATGATGAATATGCAGAGTTGATGTTTTTCTGTCGGCTTTGCAATCCATTCGTGCAACCAGTTTACCATCCCACAAGATTGGCAGAGAAAAATAGCCGTATTGACGTTTTTCGGCCGGGAGATAGCATTCAATCTGGTAATCAAAGTTGAAAAGATTTTTCATTCTTTTTCTCTGTATAAGCAGATTGTCAAATGGTGAGAGTATTTTTAGTTTACTTCTAGCCAGTGGTTTGCTCAATAATTCCAATGCAGCTGCTGGTGCGTAATAGACTTTGTTATCCACGCTAATCTGTGTCACTTCTCTGTTAGAAAGCATCTCCTGCAAGGTTAAAGCAACAAGTTGTTTTGTGTTTTTCCGCAAGTATGGAATCTCAGAAGCCTGTCCAAGACCATTAGCTTTAAGGTAACTGGTAATAATAAATCGACCATATTCCTCTTGAGTCGGCACACATGTGTCAATATCTTCAGTTAATACACGTTCGGTTAGATCATAAACCTTGTGAAAATTAATTCGATATGGAACCATAAGGTCGCCCTGCTGAAATAGGTACTCCAAGGCACGTTTTGAAGGTTTGGTATTCCACTCACCAATTTTCTTGTTGTGTAGGAAATCTTTTGCCATCAAAGGACCTTCGACGGTAATTCGCTTGAGAATGTCTTTCATCATTGGTTTATCTCTGTCATACCAGTGATTCATTTCACCGCTTGCTATTGCCTCTTTTCTTATCAGACTATACCTGAAGTCACGCATCGGCAGGTAGGAGGCAGCATGAGACCAGTATTCAAAAAGCTTTTTACTCCTAAGTAGTGTATCTAGGTGAGAGTTTTTATAACGAGGATTACGATTCCAAATGGTATGGTGGTGAGCACGTTGAATGGCTGAAATAGTATCTATCTGAATGTAGCCGAGATTCTCTATTGCTGAAAGTGTGGCATCAATGGCGCTACCAGATTTTCTGCCGGGTGGTAGTCCTTGTGAGAGTAATACCACTTTTCTCGCTTGTTGTATTGATAGTGTCTCTGTCATATTAATAAGTGTATAGTAAATGGTTATTCGCCGTTCGTTATTCGTTGATCGTTAAGAATTCCCGTCTTTGCTCTTCGAGCGACGACTGACACATGACGCAAAACGCATGGTAAGAAAAGGTAAACTCAGGTGTTGCAAAGCAACCATAAATAAGTTGTTAATTATTAGTTTTTAATCATTAGCAAAGACACTTCCGCCTACGTGCCTCCGGCGCGACACTGCCGTGGGCGGGAACGAGCTTTACTCTTGTTTTATTACCATGGGTTTGCACCCATGGCTACAAAGATGTCGCTCCTAGGGAGCTGTATAAGCCCCGACCAACGAGCGCAGCGAAGTGGTAATCGCATTCCACAACTGTTCCGCAATTGTTCCTCTATCGCTCCGCCATTGTGTTTAAAGTTTGTCAAATGGAGTATATCGATTTGCGCTATATCTTTGTGTCTCCCAGAATCTTATAAAGTCTTCCTTAAAGGTTTCCATTTCAACGTTTCTAAATGCTTCTTTAGTTGCCTTCTGATAGTCTTTTTCAGTTTTTAGAGTTTTAAGATATGTGGGAATTATATGTTCATATAATTTGTTTGTGAGTGACTGATCTTTTTGCAGAAAGTATATGATACTCCATGCTGTCACATAGTTTAACTGTCGTGTGTTGGGTTCGTAAAACTGTTCATAATCTTTTGCAAGTAATTCTGGAATTTGATTTGCAATCAACTCTTCGTTTTTGCTTACGAATGTTGCAAACTGGGTTTGTTCAGGAATTAGAACTTTTCTTCCTTTATCGACAACTTGTGCAGTCTGGAAAAAGCATGCAAAGCCTTCGTTAAACCATGGTGATGTTGCAATCATATCTGTTGCATAGAACATATATTGGTGTAGTCCTTCGTGAACTATAACCTCAATGTTTTTCTGTTTGTCTTTGCGTTGGTATAAAACTGTCAGTTCTCGTTTTGCAGGCTGCCACACACCAGAAGTCCATTGCATTGTGTCAACGTGTTGTTTGTAACCCGATTCCTGTTCAAATATTCTAATAACGCTGACATCACTGATGGGTTTCATTGGTGGAATTGCTTGCTGAAATGCCTTACGAATTGCCGGCATTGTATATTCAAGAAAGGTTATAAGTTTTCGTCCGTTATAGTCCTTGATGTCAGTAAGAAAAATATAATCATCGACGCGTTGAGACCACCATCCTTCCATATTTTCAATACTTTTTTCTGCTACAGTACTTTTTATGTTATCTTCAGAGTCTTCTTTTATCGTGCCGACTGTATAGTTGCTGGGATAAATGCCATGTTTAGGGATTGTTCTAATAGTTTTAAGAAATTGATTTTCAAAATTCTGTCTCGCTTTTTGGGGAGATGAATTGTCTAATATCTTTATGATAGCGACGTATGTTTCCGGGGTGCGGTTTTGTCCTTTGGCTTTAAGTGTAAAAGTATATACTAAAGTATTTGGATTCGTTGTCTCAAAGAATGTGCTGTTTTGTATATCAAAAGAAGTTGTTTTTATAGGTTCCAGCTCTTTTATACCAACTTGTGCAAAGTCTTCAATCCAGCTCTTTAGACTGTCTGTGCGGTTCAGATCAATTTTGAATTTGCCGGAATTGATTGTTTTCCGATAGCGTTCCAATAAAATATGCTTCTCTTTGAATGTTGGTTTTAAATTTTCCGGTTGAGCAATTATAAATAGATTACCATCTTTATCTCGCCACTGACCTTTGTGCTGGTCTGAATACCAGATTTCAAAAGGATCATACATGTTAATCTTTTTTGATTCTTCTCCTTTAGTATATATATATGTATATACTGTGAGCTGAGATAGTGGCTCAGGATTTGATGATGTAAGAGTTCGCATCCTTAAACCAAGGTTTGGATAGCTTTTGTCAACTTGAAAATTTGGTGTAGCCTTGAGAGAAACAGACAAAAACAGTAATATTAAAATTTTATTAAGAACTTGCAAGATTATCCAGTCTTTCAAAAAAGTCACCAAATACAACATCTCTATGTACAAAAGAGTGATATCTCATAAAGTGTCGACTTTTATCAGTGCTCCATGTCATATCAAATGTTAGTATTGGTGAGTGAATTATTTCGCTTTTTGTTGCATTTGAGTTGAGCAGCCATGCAATATTAACCATATCCCAAAGAACTTTAGATTTGCCTCTTTCTGTTCCAACATGCTCTTCAAATATCTCATATAGATAGTCACCAATTGCTCCTTTTCCTTTGACATAAGCCTGCATTTCTGGCAAAGTTGTGTGTAGTTGAGAAACCACTCCAGCACATGGAAATAGTATTAGAGGCACGCCTGAATCAAAAAGCGTCTTTGATGCATAAATATCCTGTTGAAGATTAAATTCATGTGCCGAATCCATATGCAAAGCTGCACCACCAAGCCATACTACAACGATCTTTCTTATTATGTCAGGATCCTTTAAAATTGCAGAAGAGACATTAGTTGGTGCACCAATTGCTACAACGTAAAGAGGTTTTTCATCCGTTGCTTCGTGAGCTTTCTTAATGATATCATCTGCGGCTTTGCTATCAACAGGCTCAAAACCATTCATAAAAGTTCTGCTACCCTTGTATACAAAACCATCTGGAGATATGTCTAATCTTTCAAGTAAGCGCATAATCTCTTCATAGCTCTTTTCCATTCCATCTTCTGGTCCAGAAGAACGTTGGTTATGAAAAGGTGCAGCATATAGTGACTTCACATTGAGTTTGTCTTGCACTAATAGAGAGTAGACAACAGCAAATTGATCATCAATCTCGTTGAATGTATCGGTGTCAAACACCATATCTATTTTTCCGTCTGGAACGGCAAGACGTTTTAGCATAAATTCATCTGATAGTTTAGGGCAGTTCATCTGTTTCCTTTATTATTTTGTTAAATTTTCAAGTATACTTTGTTTTTCTGGTTGAAGGTTATTTTCGGCGGTCACCGCCCGCCGCTACAGGTGGCAATTTGCAAAACAACCCTAAAACTGTAGATTCATGCTGTAGCGACGGGCGGTGACCGTCGAAAATAAAAATTAATAAATATCACCCAATGGGGGATATTTATCTGTTTAAAATGCTGATTTTATTGATTAAAATGCACATTTATGTCCTCAACCAGAAATCTAAGGAAGTATAACAAAAACAACACCAAGAAAACAATGATTTTTGTTTAAATAAATAATTTTACTTATTACGGACCACGGTTTTTCTTTTAGGCTGCATAACTGACTGATAAAGAAGAGGTTACAGGAATATCGCTTCCGCGAGGTAAGTTCCTTATAAACAAGGACTTATGTTGTTTAAAAGAAAAAACTGTGTAAAATGGACAGACCTAAATTATTTAAATCTTGTAAATCGTATGATTTTTTGTTATACATGAAAAATAACATTTATTTACATTAAAAATATGGAGGCTATTATGGCAATGCCAAGAGTAAAAGTTGATGGAAGAAGCATTTATCACACGTTTCAACGATGTGTTGATATTGGTGCTTGGATGGATACTGATTATAAAAAACAGAAGTTCCGTCAGATAATGAGAGATGTAGAGCAATATAGTGGTTGCAGAGTGTTAACCTATGCAATTATGCATACCCATTATCATATTCTGTTTGAGCAGACTGATTACGAATATATTGATAATCAGGAGTTTATGCGTCGTTTAACTTGTTTATATGGTGAAAACTATGTCGATGAGCTGCAAGGGCAATATGAAAAGGATAAAAAGCTATGTGGTGTTGAATATGCTGATAATATACTAAAGCAGTTAAAGTTAAAACACTTAAAGCGTATGTATAATGTCTCTGAATTCCAGAAGACTTTAAAGCAGAAGTATGCTCAGTGGTATAATGCGAAATATCAAAGATCTGGTTCATACTGGGGAAATAGGTTCAAGAGTGTTATTGTTCAGGATAAACCTGATGCTCTGTTTATGATGGCGACCTATATTGAATTAAATCCAGTTAGAGCTGGCTATGTTGAAGATGTAAAGGATTATAAGTTTAGTAATTACGGAGATGCGTACAGAGGAAATGAAGTTGCTATGGCAAATGTTATTCGTACTGTTTCTATGTATACAGAAAAGGAGATATTTGTTGATCCATTGACTCTTAAGAAAGCTCAATTATATAAGGCTTGGAGTAAATATTCAGCCTGGTACAGAATGCATATCTTTGAAAGAGGGGAAGAGGTTACAGATTACGAAGGCAACGTGATTAAACTTGGTTTCAGCAAAGAGCATATTGAAGCAGTTCTTGAAAAAAGAGGACGATTAAGTCTTTCTGAATCAATGCATTGCAGAGTTAGATACATGACAGATGGACTTGTCTTTGGAGATAAAGATTTTTGTGAATCAATATTTACTAAATTCAGAGACCACTTCTCTGAAAAGAGAGAGTCCGGTAGTCGAAAAATGAAAAAAGTTGATTTTGGAGGATGCTGCACTGTTCGTGCACTCCAAATTGACGCAATTCAGCCTCCAAAGTAGTAAATTACTGTCAAAAAAATCTTATAAATTTTACAAAAACGTAACTTCAGGGCGGAGCTTGCTCAAATTCCACCTTAAAAGGCAGTTTTTGTTCGTTTGAAATGATTATAACTGAAATTAATCATATATTTGAACCCTCACCATGTTCTTGACTCCAGACTTCACAAATATTTTCCAAATTTAGTGCTTGTTTTGTTAAAAACATTCAAATTTCAAGTTAAATGATAATTTAGGGCTGTCCTAAATTGTATTTATAGGAAAACAAAGACAAATGTTTCATGGTAGCTTGGATAGAACCTTTATTTCTTTTGTTTTTAAGTTGCTCTTGCAATGGTTTCAAGGTTTTGTTATTTTTTTTGAAATTTTTATTGTGTGTAAGCTAATAGATAAGCATTATGGACGACAAAACCAACTAAAATAAAGGGAAAGATGAAGTTTTTGTGGAAAAATTTTTATGGGATAGTGCTTTGTATTGCAATTGGAGCGGTCGCTCTATTTGTGTCATCATACATTCACTGGGGAGCTGTCGCAACCGCTATTATTCTTGGGATTATTGTCGGTAATGCCATAAAATTAAATGATATTTTTAAGGGTGGAATAACATTTTGTGAAAAACATATTCTGTCGTTAGCCATTGCCTTAATGGGGGTTAAACTAAATTTTCTAATATTGGAAAAGCTTGGGTTGAAATCAATTTTATTAGTTGTGTGTGCTATTTTAGTAACTATTTCAACTGCCATTATTCTCGGTAGGATTTTTAAGATAAGCAAGACTTTTGCTCTTCTTTTAGGTATTGGTAATGGAGTTTGCGGGAGTTCTGCAATTGCTGCAACAGAGCAGATTATTGGTGCAGATGAGGAAGAGGTTGGATTGTCAATTGCAGTTGTAAATTTCTTTGGTGCTCTCGGAATTTTTATTATTCCTGTTGTTGCAAAAGTCGTTTGCAATTTTTCGGATTTTAATTCGGGAATATTAGCGGGTAATACCTTACAGGCCGTCGGGCAGGTTGTGGCAGCCGGGTTTTCGATTAGTGATGTTGCAGGTGAAACAGCAACAATTATTAAAATGACAAGAATTCTGATGCTGTTGCCGATTGTTTTCACACTAATTTTTGTTTTTTCCAAAAAGGATAATGGTGGTGAAAATCAAACTAAAAGAGCTAAGGTTCCTCTTTTTATTATTGGTTTTGTTCTGTTTTCTCTGCTGCCTACGTTTCATTTAATTGGTGAACAACAAGTTGAGATCATTGGTAAAATCAGTCATTATCTGCTTATTATTGCAATGTCAGGTATTGGTTTGAAAATCACTATAAAGAGTATGATGAAGAATGGAAAGTCCGCATTGATTATCGGTGCGTTGATTTTTCTGGTGCAAATCATTTTTACCAGTTGTGCGATTGCTATATTCTATTAGGAAGATGGTTAATGGTTGATAGTAAATGGTAAACAGCAAGAAATACGAGCTAGGAGTTAGAAAATAAGGTTTAAGATTCATGCTTCGCCTAAAGGCTACGCAAGACGCGGTGGTGCTCGGTGATCCCAATGTGACGCATGACGCAAGACTCATGACGCATGGTTGTTAAGTCCAAGCCTTGTATAGCAACTTGGAACTTTTTCCATGCGAAGCTCTTCCGCCATTTGTAATTCGTAATTTTCAATTCAAAAAGATTTTTTTCTGCTTAATTTGTGGATAAAACTTGTTCTTTGAGTGATATTTAGTTTTCTAAACCTCCATAATTCACATCTGTTCATCTTTTTGTTATATATGATAAAAAAGGTATCGCATTATTTCTATTTTTTTTGTACAATGTTGGGCGATAATATTTATATAACTTATGTGAAAGAAGAATTTAAATTATGTTAGATGATGATAAAGAAAAAAAGAGTGATAAGAAAGATGATTTGAAGGAAGAGAAGAACCTGCTGAAGCCTTCACCAATTAAGTCTATAATTTTGTGGTTGATAATTATAGGAACTTTTATTTTGTTGACACAAATATTTAGTAATAGCGGAGCAATGGGTGGTTCGACCGAGACTATTTCCATTTCTCAGTTCAGGAAAAATGTTGAAGCAGGTGAAGTTACCTCCTGTCAATTTGCAAATGATATGTCCGGGGGTGAATACATCTCTTATGAAGTGATATCTGAAGATATCAACGCAAAGCCTACAAAGTATAAAGTGTACCTTGATAAGGCAGTTAGTGGTGATATTGGTCCTTTCCTGGAAAAGAATGGAGTTGACGTGGGGGTGGCTCCTCCTCAGAATCGTATGGCTTGGGAAATATTTGGTTCGCTAATCCCCGTTGTTCTTATTTTTGGTGTTTTGTATTTTCTAATCACGAGGCAGATGAAGAATTCCGGTGGAGGGGCAATGACTTTTGGTAAAAGTCGTGCCAAGCTGTTGAAAGCAGATACTCATAAAATAACGTTTAAAGATGTTGCAGGTATAGATGAGGCTCAAGAAGAGTTGCAGGAAGTTGTTGAATTCTTGAAAGATCCCCACAGATTTCAAAGTCTTGGCGGAAAGATTCCAAAAGGAGTATTGTTGGCGGGGCCTCCAGGAACTGGTAAAACTTTACTTGCAAGGGCAATCTCCGGTGAGGCTGGAGTGCCATTTTTCAGCATTAGTGGTTCTGATTTTGTTGAGATGTTTGTTGGTGTTGGTGCATCCCGTGTTAGAGACATGTTTATACAGGGCAAAAAGAGTGCACCATGTTTAATCTTTATTGATGAAATTGATGCTGTTGGCAGAAGTCGTTTTTCCGGTATTGGTGGAGGTCATGATGAACGCGAACAGACATTGAATGCTTTACTTGTTGAGATGGATGGGTTTGAAAGTACTGAAGGTGTAATTATTATTGCTGCCACTAATAGACCTGATGTTCTTGACCCGGCTCTTTTGCGTCCGGGACGTTTTGACAGACAAATAGGCATTGATCTTCCAAATGTTGATGGAAGAGAAAAGATTCTTGAGATTCATGCTAGAGATATAATAGTTGCTCCTGATGTTGATTTGCGTAGAGTTGCTAGAGGTACTCCTGGTTTTTCAGGAGCAGATTTAAGGAATCTTTTGAATGAAGCTGCCATTCTTGCGGCTCGTGAAGGTAAAGAAGCTGTTGATCTTCCTGCTTTGGATGAAGCGAGAGATAAGGTTTGCTGGGGTCGTGAACGTCGCGGCAAGATTCTTGACGACAAAGAGAAAAGAATCACAGCTTTTCATGAGGCTGGTCATGCTCTTGTTATGGAGTTGACTGAAGAGAGTGAACCTCTGCACAAAATTACAATTGTACCTCGTGGTATGGCATATCTTGGAGCAACTATGCAGTTGCCGGAAAAAGATCGCTATATGGAGGGTAGAATTAAGATGTTGAGTACGATTACCAGTTTTATGGGTGGTCGAGTTGCTGAAGAGCTGGTTTTTGGTGATATCACATCGGGTGCAAGTTCAGATTTGAAGCAGGCAACTGCTATTGCTCACCTAATGGTTTGTGCATGGGGAATGAGTGAGAAACTTGGACCAAGAACTTATGGTTCAAATGAGGAATTGATGTTCTTAGGACGTGAAGTTTCTCGTAACAAGGATTTTAGTGAAGAAACATCCAGGACGATTGACGAAGAGGTTGCAAAAATTATCAATGGTTGTTATGAAGATGCCAAGAAATATTTGAAAGATAATATGGAATCATTAAAAATACTTTCAGAGTTATTGCTTGTGGATGAGACAGTTGAAGGCTGTGTCGTTAAGGAGATTCTTGAGAATGGCAGACCTTTGACAGCTGAGGAACGCAAGGAAAGAGAGCCTAAGAAAGAACCAAAAGAAGAGAAAGAAAAGGTTGTAACTGCTGAAACTATCGAACAAGATGTTAAAGAAGAAACTGTTGATGAGACAGTTGTTGAAGAAGACCTCGCAAATGCGTAGATGGGAATTATGGGAGTTATGGGAATGATGTGCTTGGCATAGCCAAGCGAAGAAAATCTCGAATTATTTACTTTGCCAATTTAAAGCTAACATATAACAACTTGCTTTTTTAATTGGGGATTTGGAGTCATTAAATATGGAAAAGATTTTTAGATGTGGGCGTTTTGATTTGCCGGTTGGTGGTGATATGCCATTGATTATGGGTGTTTTGAATGTTACGCCGGACTCTTTTTCTGATGGTGGTGATTTTGTTGATGTTGATGTTGCAGTCATGCATGCAGAGGAGATGATTGAACAAGGTGCTTCAATTATTGATGTTGGCGGGGAGTCAACTCGACCGGGAGCAGTGCCTGTTTTCGTAGACGATGAGATTGAACGGACAGAACCGGTTGTTCGCAAATTATCTGAGATGGGTATGGTAATATCTATTGATACTTTTAAGGCAGAGACTGCAAAGAGAGCAATTGAAGCGGGTGCTTCTATTGTTAATGACATATCTGGACTGGAAGATGATGAGGATATGGTTGATGTTATATGTTCAAATGATGTGGGGGTTGTTGTTATGCATAAGCAGGGAATTCCTGCTACAATGCAGATTAACCCAAGGTATGATGACATTGTTGCCGATGTGGTAGGCTACCTGCAGCAAAGAGTTGATATGCTTGTTGAACTTGGAGTATCACGGGAAAGAATATGTGTTGACCCGGGGATTGGTTTTGGCAAGATGCTTGAACACAATATTGCTTTGCTTCAGAATATTGATTTGATGAAAAATCGGACAGGGTGTCCGGTGTTGGTAGGACTGTCTCGCAAAGGTATGATTGGACAACTGACTGGAAGTGATGTTAAAAACAGATTAGCTGGTAGTTTGGGAGGTCTATGTTTTTGCATGACAAAAGGTGTTGATATCATGAGGGTTCATGATGTTAGGGAATCAGTTGATGCGGGGAAAGTGTTTTTTGCTCTTCAGAGCAAAAAAAATGCGTAAATGCGCAAGTTCGTAAATGCGAAAATTATAGGAATGCCGTAGGCATGAAAGAATTATGAATGCTGAATGATGAATTCAGGAAAAGCTCCGCAAGTATATATAAATACGTTGCAGAGCAACACCTGCGTTTACCATTTACCATTTACCGTTTACAGTTTCTTTACATAGGACTTAGAACTTTTTAGAACGATAGGAAGATATAATGAATCTTGATTTTATACATGACATTCCACTATATATGACTTTTTCAAGTCTTATTCAGATTCTGGTGCTTTCAATGATATTTTATTATATATTTATATTTTTGAAAGGAACCCGAGGTGCTCAAATTTTGTTGGGAATGGTTATATTTATTATTGTTTTAATATCTTTAACCAACTTTTTTCATCTTGAGACATTGAACTGGATACTTGGGCGAATTTCCGTATATCTTGCGTTGGCCTTTCTCGTTATATTTCAGCCTGAAATTAGGCGCGCACTTGCAGAACTTGGCAGGCAGCCGGTTTTTACACTTAATATGGCAAGCAGAACAGGCCTAGATAATATTATTAATGCAGTAATGAGACTTGCGGAGAAGCGTGTTGGCTGTCTTATTGCAATTGAAAGAGAAAAAGATTCTCAGGACATAAGAGAGAGTGGTGTAGCGCTTGATGCTCCTGTTATATCAGAGTTGATTCAGACAATTTTTTATCCTAAGACACCATTGCACGATGGTGGTTTAATTATTGGAGATAATAAGATTAAGGCTGCCAAGTGTATTTTCCCATTATCTCAGAATCAGGATTTGTTTAAGCAGCTAGGTACACGTCATAGGGCTGCTGTTGGCATGAGTGAAGAGTATGATTGTGTAGTTATTGTTGTTTCAGAAGAGACAGGCTCAATATCCGTTTCCTATAGAGGTCGTCTAAGTCGTGGTATGAACGAGGAGAAATTGAGAAGATTTTTGGAAGCACTGCTTTTCAAAGATACTAAGAGTAGTGTTTTGAAGCGAGCACAGGAGCAGTTGGATCTTACTCCAGAGGGAATTGCTAAGACTGAAAAAACAAGCAAGAGCGGGGATTAAAGATGAAAAAAATTCTTAAAAAGGTTAAATCATTTTTCAAAGTTAATTGGCATTTAAAGATTTTATCTGTTTTGTTAGCATCAGTTACTTTCTTTACAGTAGAGAGATCCACTCGATTTGAAGTGTCGTATACGATACCATTGGAAATTAAGATTGAAGATGAGGGTATAGCAATATTGGAGCAGGATACTCGAAGGGTTGAAGTTGTTTTTCGTGGAACACAGGAAGATCTAAGAGAGCTTCAGCCGGAAAACTTAAGAGCTGTTGTAAAAGCTTCTGGTGATCTTCAGACATCAGAACCAACAAGATTAAAGATATATCCAAGGAGTATTGAGATTGGAAGGTTTGTAAAGATTGTTGATATAATTCCCTCATATGTTAATGTTACCTTTAGCGAAGAAGGAACAAAAAAAGTTTTTATTGCTAAGCCAAATACGGTTGGCAAACCATTTTTTGGTGTTGCAGAGCTGGAATATGAACCCAGCTATACCATTGTGACGGGACCGGAACAGAGATTGCCATCTTTGAATATCCTGGCAACAGAACCTGTTGATATTGATGGCAGAGTTGCATCATTCTCTAAAACCGTTAAGATTCTGCATCCAAGTGCAGATTGGGTTTCAGCGCTGTCTCCTGAGTACGTTACCGTGAAAGTCAATATTATAACTAAACATGAAACAAAGGTCTTCGAGAGTTTACCAATAAGAATTATCAGTAGTCCCACATCAAAGTATTCTGCATTAGTTATTCCCCAAACTGCAGATGTTACAGTTCAGGCTAGAGAAGATGTTTTAAATAAGATAGTGAAAGATGATATCTCTGTATTTGTTGATATAACATCATTTAACGAGACTGGTGATTATGAGGTGCCTTTGAGTATATTTTTGCCAGAGGATGAGAATGTTAGTAAGACAGTTGAACCTAGTACTGTTAAGGTTACATTTAAAGTAGGAACAGAATAGATATGGCAATAATCACAAAAAAGACACAACATACGGAAAACAAGAAAGCATTAAGATGCTTCTTTGGAATCGTTTTTTTAGGGTTGTCAATTTTTTCTATTCTAAGTTTTATTTCATATGACTGGCAGGACATATTATATTTGAAGACTCCTCCAAACAATCCAACAACAAATGTTATTGGTCCTATTGGAGCTTGGACGACTTTTTTAATGTTTAATATTATTGGCTTTGCATCTTTTCTAGTGCCTTTATGGCTGGTAGTCTTTGGAATCAAAATGACGTTTTTTTCCAACAGAAGGGTGACTACCAGCTTTCTATGGTGTCTTAGTTTTACATTTTCAGTCTCCTGTTTACTTGAATTAAATCCGGAAGTTTGGAAAGATGCTGTACAGTATTTTAATATGGATTTTGCTGGAGGTATAATTCAGTATTATTTAGTTCAATGTTTTTTGGTAAAGTATCTTAGTCATGTTGGTTCAGGTATTCTTTTGTTTCTATATTGTGGTATATCATTAATTATGTTTATCGGCTATAGGAATATTATTAGATTTTGTATGTTTGTCGGCAGTGCATCCTCATGGTTATACCATCACGCAATTAGAGCAATTGAGAATATGGGTGGAGATAAATATAAGCAACCTGAACCTGACTACTCGGGACCTAGAACAAATAGAACAACCCGAATTAAATCAGGAGCTGGTGATTCAAGGGTCAGACCTATTGAGAATACCAGTATAACTCGTCCGGCAACAGTGGTTAAAGCTCAGGAAGAGAAGAAAAAACTTAAACCAATGCCGGATATTTTTAGCAAAAAAGATGATTCAAGTAACACTAAAAAGGTAAAAGATCAGAAGGAAGAAAATTTTGCACCTAAAACAAAGACAAGCAAATCTGAGTCTGATTACAAACTTCCGCCTATGAGTATTCTGCTGCCAGTTCCGAAGTCTGCAACCGAGAAATTAAATATTGATACGGCACTTATGTCAAGAATCATTGAAGAGACATTGGAAGAGTTTAATATTCCTGTGGAAGTTACCCATGCAGATGTTGGTCCTGTTGTAACTAACTATGAGCTTGTTCCGGCAAGAGGTGTGAAACTTCAAAGAATTGGAGATCTAAGTAATAACCTTAAAATGGCACTGTCTTCAACATCAATTCGAATTCAAGCACCAATTCCAGGCAGAAGTGTCGTTGGACTGGAAGTTCCTAACCCTAGTTCAAAAATGGTATTTTTAAGACAACTTCTTGAGGGACCAGCATTAAAGAAAAAGAAGTTATATCTTCCTCTATTTCTGGGAATGGATGTAAGCGGTAAGGATTTGGTTGCGGACCTTGCGGATATGCCTCATCTACTTATTGCCGGTGCAACCGGTGCAGGTAAATCAGTGTCAATGAACTCAATCTTGACAGGACTTTTGATGACTCGTACACCTGAAGAGTTAAAGTTGATTCTGGTAGACCCAAAACGTGTTGAATTTACAGAATATGATCATCTTCCTCACCTGGTAGTTCCTGTTATAACAGATCCAAAGAAGGTTGCCATTGGGCTGAGGTGGGCAATCAATGAGATGGATAAGAGATATAAGATGTTCCAGAAGGCTAAGGTAAAGAATATTGTAGGTTTTAATACAAGAAACATTGAAGTACAACCTGAACTTTTTGAAATGGAAGAAGATAAGAAACCCAAACAAAATAAAGATTTGCCTGATAAGCTACCGTATATTGTAATTATAATTGATGAACTTGCAGATATTATGATGGTTGACGGCAGCGAAGTTGAAGGTGCAATTGCAAGGTTAGCTCAATTGTCTCGTGCTGTGGGTATACATATGATTTTGGCAACACAACGTCCAAGTGTTAATGTTATCACAGGTACAATTAAGGCAAATATTCCTGGTCGTATTGCATTTCAGGTTGCACAAAAGAATGATAGTAGAACAATTCTTGATGCATCAGGTGCTGATGCTTTAATAGGCAAAGGTGATATGCTGTTTTTAAATCCCAGGTCAAAGAATTTGCTTAGAGCCCAGGGAGCATTTAGTCCCGATGAGGATATTGTAAGCGTTACCACATTTATAAAAGAACAGGCTACACCTGAATATGATACAGGTATGAAGGCTGAAATTGACAAACCTTTAGAAGATAATGATTCCAAAAAATCTAGTTCTTCTTCTGGTGGTGGATCTGGTGGAGGAAGGCAGCCGGATGATGAAATAGACATGTCAGATGATCCATTGTTAGAGAAGGCTCTTGATATAATTAGAGAGACAAGAAGAGCATCCACATCATCACTACAGAGGCGATTAAGAATTGGTTACACAAGGGCTGGCAGAATTATTGATACACTGCAGGATAAAGGTATTGTCGGACCTCCAAAAGGTTCAGAACCTAGAGAAATATTAGTTGATTTGGATGGAGATATTCCCACAAATAGTTCAGACTTTGACGAAGATGATGATGAGAACATTGAAGATTCAGAAATGGTTGAAAATGACGTGGAAAACAACGAATTTGATGATGATATAGAAGAAAGAGAGGTGTAATTATGGCACTAGGACAAGTTTTACAAGAGGCCAGGGAAAGTAAAGACCTAACAGTTTCAGAAGTTGCTGTTATTACAAGAATGACTTCCCAGGTTGTTTCAGAAATTGAAAAAGAAGATTTTCATAGATTCACAGCGGCGCTATATTGGAGAAGTTATATAAAGCTATATTCGGAAACAATGAATGTTGATCCTGAACCACTGCTTGAAGAGTTTATGACTCTTTTTACTAAAAAATCTGCAGAAAAACCGGCTGATCAGAAGCCGAAACCGGTGAAAAGAAGAGATTATAATATTTTTCCAACTGGAGAAACAGCGTTGGAAAAGATGGAGAAAAAGAAAAAATTTAGCGAGAACGTGGATAGTTGCAAAGATAAATTTGACAAGTTTAATAAAAAAACAGCTCCAGTTCTAAAAAGTTTTTCAACAAAGTTTATGGTAACAACTAAGCAACTTGTTGGAAAAACAGGAACATGTATTTCAAATCTCAAGAAAGCCAATCCCACATATCTTTATGGATCGTTAGGTGTAATTATTGTTTTAATAGTTATTATTGTCGCAGTCTCATCTATCAAATCATATAGAAAAGAACATCCAAAGACTGTAAATGAAATTATTGTTACAGAAATCCGATCAGGAATAGAAGCTCCAGAACCATATTTTAATACAGCGGAATAGCTTATATGAACAAAGATATAACGGTTGGATTTATAAATTTGGGATGTGCAAAGAATCTTGTTGATTCTGAGGTAATGGCTGGTCAGCTGATAAAGGATGGTTATGCACTTGCGCCATCTCCTGAAGTTGCAGATGTAGTTATTGTGAACACATGTTCATTCATTAGAGATGCCAGAGATGAGTCTTTTGAGGTTGTTGGTGAGATTATAGAACTTAAGTCTGAGTTTCCCAACAAAAAACTTATAGTTACCGGTTGTCTGCCTCAACGCTATAGGGAAGATTTCTCTTCAATTAACCCAGACATCGATGCATTTGTCGGACTTGATGATTTGAATATGATTTCAAAAGTTGTAGAGAGTGTTACATCTGATGGCAAACAAATTTATGAAATTTCCACAGATAGTCCTGTTAAGTTGTTTGAACCAGCGGTACCTGGGTTATCCTTTTCCGGTAACAGCTTTTCATATATAAAAATTGCTGAAGGGTGTACACATCGCTGCGCATTTTGTGCAATACCAAATATTCGCGGAGTGCATCGCTCAAGAAGCATAGAAAATATTGTACGCGAGGCAGAGGCAATTCTTGAAAATGGAATAAAAGAGATAAATCTTATTTCGCAAGATACAACATTTTATGGAAATGATCTAAACGACGGTTCGGATCTGCCCAAGCTTATGCGTGCCATAAGCAATATCGGTGGAGACTTTAAATTGAGAGTACTCTACTGTTACCCGGACAAACAGCTTGTGGAAATTCTGGAAACAATGGGAGAACTTCCTCAGGCTTGTCACTATCTTGATATACCAATTCAGCATAGTCATCCTGAAATTCTTGAAGCAATGAATCGAAAACAGACAATAGAATTTGTTGAAAAAATACCTGAAATGGCTCGTGCGATTCTTTCTGATGTTACTTTGCGAACCACTTGTCTGCTTGGATTCCCAGGCGAGAAGAAAAAGCATATTGAACACCTTTTTGACTATGTTCAGCAAGCTGAATTTGACCATTTAGGTTCATTTATCTTTTCACCAGAAGAGGGAACTACCGCTTATGATATGGGTGATGTACCTTCAGAAAAGAAAACACTTCGTTATCAAAAACAGCTAATGAGCCTTCAACAGCAGATTGTTTCAGAGAAACTTGAGGCAAAGATTGGCAAGAAGGATAGAGTACTACTTGTCGGCAAATCACTGGACGATCCAGATATATGGATTGCACGCTCTGATGGTCAGGCTCCGGATGTTGATAGCTGTACATATGTGATAGGTGCAGAGAATTTTACTCAACCTGATCTGATCGAGGTTGAATATACTGATATACTTGAATATGATTTGGTGGCAAGAATGAATGCTGAATAATGAATTATAAATGTTGAATTACTTGAACGTCTCTGGCGGATTGTTTTAAAGAGTACTGTCAAAAATTCGATGAAAAATATAAAAGATAAGAAAAATAAAAATTTTCTAATGTGGACGCCGAGGACGGCATCCCTCCTGTGTGAACATTGCAGTTTAATGTTTCAATTGCAGTTTTAACAGGGAGGGGCATCGTCCTCGATGACCAAAATGAAAGAAAAATGTAGGGATAAGAAGAAGTAGTCTGTATCCCGACCTGCATAGCCCTTGGGCGAAGCGGGATTGATTTAGAACAAAATAGGGCTGAAAAGAAGATAAAACTTTTGACAGTACCTTTTAAAGAGCTAAGAAATAAGTGTGAAAAACTATTTACTATTTACCGTTAACAATTAACTATTATTTATACTATGGCAACTGATTGGAACATAAAATCGCGTTCGCACAAATGCACAAAGTGTGAACGCAAGTTTGAAGATAAAGAGGAATTTACATCAGTTCTGATGTTTTCTGATGAAGGATATGATCGCGAAGACATATGCAAGGATTGTCTTGGTGATAATGAAAATCTGCACAATGCAACTGTAAGTCATTGGGTATCTGTTTATCATGTTCCCCCTCCACCAGAAGAAGAACCTCTTACTAAGGAAACTGTTGAATCTCTGCTGAGAAAATTGACAGATGACTATGAGGCACAAAATGCAAATATAATTTATATTCTTGCAATTATGCTTGAAAGACAACGCTTGCTAATTGAAAAAGCTGCACAGTATCGCGATGACGG
>Ga0209414_1000476_pt1 | contig 18947 bp, 18 predicted proteins | sample LakVidmifraction_4_FD_181154 | JGI IMG/M metagenome (GOLD analysis project Ga0209414, IMG submission 181154) | Hypersaline microbial communities from Lake Vida, Antarctica - Brine Hole Two &gt;0.2 micron (SPAdes) (version 2) | ecosystem: Environmental > Aquatic > Non-marine Saline and Alkaline >... | reverse complement strand
ATAATAACGGTAAAATCGACAGTAGGCATGCATAAGATCCTGTTTGCCGATCTCCTGTATGCGGAAACAGAAACGCACATGCAAAAAATCCACTTGGTAGACGGGTACATCTTGAACGTGCGCATGACCTCTACCGACCTATATGAAAAGCTCGTCCATGATACAAGATTCTTTAAATGTGGAAGTACGTACATCCTCAATCTTGAGAAGATTAAAGAGGTAACTGTCCGTACAATATTGCTTGATACCAACGAGGAGCTTCACATGCTTCGCCGCCAGTATCCTGCACTCCTTGAGCGATATACGCACTACTCAGTAAAGGGTGAGTGACGATGGACTATTCTGCAGCATTGGTTCCCCTGATCACACTCATCATTGCACAAGCATTAGTTTTGGATTTGGCACGCTTTCGGTATTCAAGGAAAAAACTACTTCTTATATTTATCAGTATCTTTGTTATTCAGGTTGCCATAAGTAGCGCGGTCCTTGTTTTTTTCGGTATAGCCATGTATGCACGGTGGTATGTCCTGATCATGGTCGTCCCATTCTATGCTACGTTTATCTATACTTCCAAACGCAGGGATACCCGTGGCATGTTCACCATTGTAACCACGATATTCATAAGCTTCTTCATATCAATTCCAGCCATGTGGTTTGCACGTTTCTATGGAAAGGGGTATGGGTATTATAACCTTGCCCGACTGGTCTTGTTTGTCTTTATCATATTGACTATCCATAAGGTTTTTAGAAAGTATTATCTGATAGCACAAGATGAGATTACTAAGGGATGGGGAATCTTCAGCATACTTCCCTTAGTAGGTTCTGCGGTCCTCTATGCAAGTTTTATGCGGTTTGGGCGCAAAGGAGGCTTTACAGATGTTCTTCTTGTGAGCACCGTAACTGTCGTGATGATGGCTACTGTGTATGGGGTCATCTTTTATGTGTTTCAGCAGATTCATGAAAAATATAGGGTCCTAGAACAACAGCGTACTCTTACGATGCAGAACAAGGCTCAGATGGAGCAGCACATACTGTTTAAGGAAGCTTCCGAGACGTCTAACCGACGCTGGCATGACCTTCGCCACAATACCCAGACGATAATAGAACTCCTGGAATCAGGGGATACGGATACAGCCCTGGGATACCTGAGAGATCAGATGGGCATGATAGCTGTAACAAAGGTGGAGTACTGCCAGCACTCTGCTGTAAACAGTGTCCTGTGCATGTGGGCAGAGCGATCGAGGGCTGAAGGTATTATGCTGTCTGTGGAGGCCAATGTGCCACAAAAACTGGCGATTGAACCGGTAGAATTGTCTTCGCTGTTTGCCAACGCAATCGAAAATGCTTATTTTGCTTGTATGGAACTCCCAAAAGAGGTAACGAGGTACATTACGGTGGAGGCCCATTATAATGGAAAACGCCTTGCAATAGGCATTACCAATACCTGTAAAGCGGACATGGGTTTTGAAGGCGGCATGCCTATCTCTACGAAAGAGGGGGGTGGCATCGGGACCCGGAGTATGGTCTATACAATCAAGCGCTTCTTTGGAGCCTATACGTTTTCAGCAGAGGACGGTCTATTTTTTTCTCGATTTGTCCTTAACGTGTAGGCAATTCTGTCCATTTGTGCCACATGACGACCATTTGTGCCTAGGGCATTGCTTTCCTATTATTCCTGGTATATATGAAATGCTAGGTTTTTATGCCAAGTCAGGAAATGACTTGCATGAAGCGTGAAGAACAAGGGGGAAACTATGACAAAATTGAAAGGCTTGGCCTTTCTTATCGTAGGGGTAATGGGTTTGGTCACCGCTTGCACAACAGTTGCACCACACTCTGATGCACAATCATTAACTTTTACATCAAACATCACTATTGCAACTGATATCTCTGAACCGAGCCTCAATGACTCTGTGCAGACACTAGAGCTGAGTTTCAGTGAGGAGCTTGACCCTAGGTCCCTTGCTGAATCTGTAAAGGTCTATAGGATCGACGCTCAAGGCAATGCGATAGAAGAGCCTTGCATTATCAGACTGCATGCCAATTCCAACAAAAAGATCAATATCAACACGAGCAAGCTGACAAGGTTCACTGAGGGGGAAGAGTTCAAGCTTGTCATAGGCAAGGGGCTCACCTCGAAAACAGGGCTCAGCCTCGATGAGGAGTATGTAGGATATTTTGCTACCAACAGCACCTTCAGGTTTCAGGGGTCACCAAATCCAGACAATGAACGAGATCAAATAGTCATTATCAGTGATATGCACCTAGGTGTTGATGACCGGTTTTCAGAAATGCATGAGAACAAGCAAGCCTTTGTAGATTTCCTGACCATGCTGAAGGATGCCCCTCGTGTTGCGGAGATAGTGATAGCCGGGGATATGTTTGACGAATGGTTCCTGCCGATGGACTATGTGATGCCTTCCTTGTTGTCAGACTTCCACGACAGGATAGTACAGAACAACAAAGCCATAATGGATATGATAAACGAGACCATACGTGAAGGAAAGATCAAGGTAACGTACATATCAGGCAACCATGACCTGCTCTTTAGCGAGTCTGATGTACAGAGGATCTTCCCTGGGATCAATCAGGTACGGGAGGATGTGCAAGGTCTGGGTACGTATGTAACTGGCGATAGATCAGAAATTGCCATTGAGCATGGGCATCGGTATAACTTCTTCTGCTCGCCTGACATGTTTTCCAATCGCGACATAACAAACAATGAGACTTCAGTGTTGCCTCCTGGGTATTTCTTTACAAGGATAGCCACCTCATCGGTGATAGAGGGGCATCCAAAGACGACCAATACGTTTGAACAATTGAAGCCTGACAAGGATGACGAGGACCAGATGAACTATTTCTACTATCAGCAGATATGGAAAGCCCTGATGACTCAGCTTCCTGTCTCTGAAAGTTTTTCTGATAAGACCATAAAAACAAACACTGATGGGTATACCGATACCTATGCAATTAACGATCTGCTTCCAAGGCAAGAAGCAGGGCTTCCCATCGATATGATCCTCTACAGTGGTATTGTCGAAAATTGGGAAGAAAGACAAGAGAAAAATGGTGTTCCAATCAAACTCAGTGCCAAGCAGGCAATTGTAGGCGCTGCCTCCAATGCCCTTACCGACCTGCAGGCAAAAATCCAGTACTTTGATGTGGATGCATCAAAAAAGATCGTTGTGTTTGGTCATACGCATGAGGCAAAGATCATTGCCTTCAGAAACCTGGAAGGCAAAAAGGTCGTCTATGCCAACAGTGGTGCCTGGATAGATAAGACAAAGAGTACTGCCTATCCCGCCAAGACCTTTGTTGTCATAACAAAGCCAAAGGCCGATTCTGTCATAGAGACAGTCAACCTCTATCAGTTTGCCGATGACAAGAGTGTAATCCAGTGGGAAGAGGGGCAGGCCATAACTCACATCGCTTCGTTCTGATAGACTTCTGTTGTACCAAATCCCCATAGGACGAAACAACATATGCACAAGGAACAACATATGCACAAGGAACAACCAGTACAGGTTATTCCTTGTGCTGTCTTGTGTCCTTTTTAGACCTTCAGAAAGCAGTACTTAGAATCTTCTCACTGCACGAACATTAAATTCACCATTTTTGTAGCTAGAATTTACGTAGCTTGAGCCCGGTCTTTCACTATCAAATTGCATTACGTAGGCTCTGCGTTGATTGGGACTGCCTACCTGTAAAGAACTCCAATAAAAATTGGAGGACTCATCAGTAGCAGTTATAAATTCTCCCCAACCACTCTTATGAAGCTTGTTATTCATATAATCCAATTCGAGACGAGTGGGCAGGTACCAATCACCAACGGAGGTTACTAGGTCTTGGCAGTAATGAGCAGCAAAGTCACCAGTTATAGTTGCTGTTATCAAGGCTGTATTTCCCAATCCATCACCTATTCTGTCCAAAGTTGCACCCTCAGCAAGCCATTGACCAGGTTCTTCTCCCCCCATGCCAATTTTCCCTCGTAGGCCTTTGGAACGACCTCAAGATACAAGAATTCAGGGTAACTATATACTGGTGTAGATTCATCAAGCCGACTGTAGAAGACCAGTTCTCCGCCAGGTCCTATATCACCAATTTCATAGAATTCGTACCACTGTGCGTATAGGTTTAGATCGCTGCCATCCAAGGTTACCGATTGTCCTTGCATGTATTCAGCACCCGCTCTATCCTCTCTGGTGTTCCAACTTATGAACCTATAGTCGTCGCGGTTGATCTCACCATGATTGACAGTCAGGTACTCCCACTCTCCTGAATCGATCAAGATGGAATCCATTGGAAAAGAACAAAGTTAATGTATATATACACTTGTCTGGTTTATGAATTTTGAATGAACGCTCTTTTGCATTATGGAAGCCTTTAGGGATTACGGGGTGCTAAGCTCGATGTAACGGTTTTGAGTCCTCTTGTTATTACAGCATACGGTGAAAAAAGATGAGAGGGTGGGTTACCGGAACTATCCTACTGAAAACTTTTGAGCATTTGTCAGGGAAGAGGAGATGCATACTATCTCCCTTGATATTATAGGACCGGACCAAGAGGCAAAGAGGCTGTATGAAAAGCTTGGTTTCATGGTGATCAGGCACAGCTCTATTTGGCCTCTGAACTGTATATTTACATTTTCCTTTGATTCGCTGTATTTGAATACAAAAAAGAATGGTACGTGCTCAAATAGAATGAGGGCTCATTGCTGTACAACTCCAGAGCTACCTATCTGATGAACAGATTCCTACTATGCTGTGTTTGCAAGAAGTCCTAGGATAGAGCCAGTAATGATGAGCTATTATGAAGGATCAGGATCAACAATTTCTGCATCGACTGCAGCTGTACTGATAGCCTTTATTCCGCTGAGACAGCCCTGCTTTGAAGTGTACCCTTCCTCTGCCATGGCAATGTTCTGCCCGTTACTAGCCATCAGTCGGTAGCGATAGAGGTCGGCCTTGTCTACATAGACCTCAAACTTGGGGAATTTCTTCTCCTCTTTCGTCTGCAGAGTCTGGTCTTCAATGTGGGATAATGCATTCTTTTTTATTGCATCAATTCCCTCTTTGCAGTTGCTGAGATTTGCGTAGTTCTTGCTGGTGAGTACTGTCAGGTGATTTCCTGCAAGTAAACTGAATCGATAGTAACCCTTGGGTGTTTTTGTGATAACAAACTTTCCGGCCATAACGGCCTCCTTATAAAAATCGCTGTTTTTCTTATTCTACTACAATACAAAGAAAAACAATAGTAAAGAAGGGATGGATTCATAACATCTTCCTTCTTGGAGATAAAAGAATGAAGAAAGACGGACAAACTACTTTACAGGAGACCTGTAACTGTAAAGGGAATATGACAATGCAACCAGTTTTATTTTGGGCACAAAAAAATCCTGCAAGGATGTTATTCCTTACAGGATATTTCGGGCTGGACGGATTTGAACCGTCGACCCCTTGTCCCCCAGACAAGTACGCTACCCCTGCGCTACAACCCGAAATGCATCGGTTACCCGACAGGAAGGAACAATATCATAAGAAGGGTTTCAGTGTCAACGAATGGAAGAAATGTCACATAATTATTGTGACATTGCAGTAATGCGAGCAACTATTACTAGATATCTGTAGGCGATTCCATAAATATGTTGTACCTTTAGGCAACGTATGTAGGAGATCAGTATGGCACAAATGACAAAACTAGCACTCTCTCAATCGTTGAAACAACTTATGGCAGAGCGAACTCTTGATAAGATAACAGTCAAAGAAGTGGTAGCAAGATGTGGCGTCAACCGACAGACTTTCTATTATCATTTCAGGGACATCTATCACCTGTTGGACTGGATGTTCGCAAACGAAGGGCAGGAGTTCACTAAAAAGTATCCTAATGTCCATAGCGCTGATGACGGACAGACAGCAGTACGTTCCCTATGCACCTATCTGCAGGATAACCGTGCTGTGATGATGAATATCTACAATAGCCTGGGCAGGGAGTTGCTTGATAGGTATCTCTGTCGTGAAATGGCAACCCTATTGACCAATTCTCTGCAGGCTCGCGCTGATAGGGCAGGGGTGACAGAAGCGCAACTGGCGTTTCTTGTCAATTTCTACAAACATGCTTTTGTTGGTGCCTCTCTTGATTGGTTCCAGAAGGGGATGCCTGGGGAAACAGAGGAAATTGTTGCCCAATTTGCTCCGATCCTCAAGGGAACCTTTGATTCTGCCATGAAAAGGATGTCAAACAGCTAGTAATATAGGTTTTTTGTCTAGGACAATTAATCAATACTTGAAGAATCGTATTCTATAGCGTACACTATCACAAAACAGAACTGCAAAAAGAGAGTGCTCAATGAACCAGATAAAAAGAAATGTGAAACGAACGACAATACTCGCCTTGGTAGTCTTATTTGTGTCCTTGTCGAGTATACATGCGTATCAGTTCTCTCCCTTGGAACAGGTTTTTCAGCCTACTGGGGCAGAAAGCACAAAGACATACACAATCGTAAATGACAGCAATGACTCTATTGCTATCAGTATTTCTGCTCTCATCAGGGACCAGGATAATCAGGGTGGTGAGATTAATACGCCGGCAGATGCCTATTTCTCCATTGTCCCTAACAAGCTTGTAGTACCTCCTCAAAGCAGCTGGGTTGTTCGTGTACAGTATCGTGGACCCAAAACAGTTACCAACGAGCTCTCTTTTCGCTTGAAAGCTGAACAGATCCCTTACTCACAGGGAAAGAGTGATGCTGACAAGGGTATGTTCAACTTCCTATACATCTATACAACTAGTCTCTATGTGCAACCTTCTAGGGTTGTTGAAAATGTAGCGGTCAGATCCATTGCAGCAACCTCTTCAGAAGAGGGAGCCCCTACCATGGCCGTCACACTTGTCAATATGGGCACAGTGCATCAACTCTTGGTTTCAGGTATCCTTGAAGTCAAGGACAGTCGAGGCAACTCTGTTGTACTGCAGGGGGAAGAAGCCCTTCCTGCTGTTGATGGCATGAACCTTCTTGCTAAAAAAACCGTTACCAAACAGATTCCTTGGCCTGAAGAACTTTCTAGAGCACCTGGGGTGACCTATCAGGCTACCATTAAATACAGCAACTAGTGAGGACCTATCCTCAATTGCTGCCTGGAGTAGGGTTAATTGAATATGAAACGTAAGGGGTTAGCACATGTGGTAATCTTGGGTGGGTTACTAGCATTTGTAACCCTTTTTCTTATGGGCTTTATCTCTTACTGTTTTCTGGTTCCTAGGACTGCATCTCCCCAAGAAAGAGAAACACTCATACCCATAACTACGGCCGAAAGAGAGTCTCCTGCTATCCCAGGACTTCCGAACTTTGTGGGAAACCCTACTGTAGCGTTTTTACCTACGGCAGAAAAAGGAAATCTTGGTATCCCAGCTCTTCCTATGTTTGTGGGAAAACCTTCTGTACGGCTTGTTGAAGAGCTTCCCCCTGTTGTAGGGGCTCGTTCACTTGTTCAAGAGCAAGATGCCTCCATTCCCTTGCCCCCTCCTGATCACCTGATCTGGCTTCCCCGTATCCCCGAGTTGGTTGTTGTGCCGGCAATGCCCAGAACCATCACCGCTTCTTCAAAACTGTATGTCCCTGATGAGCCTTTCCTGTTTGAACCTATGGTCCTTTCAGAGGAAGAGTACGATATGTTCTATCCTGTCATGACTGATCCACAGGATTTGGATGACGATTTCTTCTCTGACTTCTTTGTAGTAGGAGCAGATTCCACTGTTGACTATGAAGACGGACTCTATTATCTGGGTCTCTTTGTCAACGACGACTATATGGGAGATATCGAGGTACAGTTTGAGGAAGGTGTACAATCGGTCAGTACTGCAGAACTTAGCCAGTACATAGGGCAGTACATCACCGATGATGCATCAGCGCGCTTGTTCGGAGATGAGCTTGACTATCTCACCATAGAAGAAATAAACAATCGTGGAGTCGAAGCTGTCTATGACAGCGCAGCCTTTACCGTCTCATTGACCTTTGTCTTGGAAGACATGCCAGAGCGGTCGGTCAGCATCACCGCAACGTCCATCAATAGACGCGAACAGTACGGCTTGAGCGGGGCTGTTGTCCTGGAACCTGCTAAGTTTTCAGTTGCTAGTTCCCTAAGCCTCTACACCCTGTTGGATTATGCTCCAACCCCTTCTTTTGAGCTGACTAACAGCCTTGCCACTCTCAGTATTTCAAATCGCCTAGCTATCTTTGGTGTGGGGATTAACTTTTCCTTGTCCATATCCACAATTGCATCCCCAACCTCTACTGACACTTCATTTACCCTTGGGGCATGGAATGGTTTCTATGACTTTGTAGAGACTAGCCAGCGCTTGTCATTCGGTAATGTGGGATCAAGCTTGACCAACAAAATGCCGCCAAGCGCGAGTTCCTCGCCTTTTGGTCTGCAATTCGAAAAGAACTACTCCTATGGTACCGATAGGGCCAAGGGCAACCAGTTTGAGTACAAGATTGTCCTGGTTGAGCCTTCAACGATTGTAATATCCATCAATGATACTGAGCTTTTTACCAGGAAATTCTCTGCAGGAACCTATCGGCTGAAAGACTTTGTATTTACCCAAGGTGCGAATGTCGTCAAGATTGTTACCATCCCTGACGCACGTCCTGATGATCCTACGGTCGTGTACGTTGACATGGGCTATGATTATCGTCTTCTTGGCAAGGGGGACACCCTCTATGGCATTGGCCTCACCGTGCCGAAAGAAAAGTCACCAACACAGTATAATTATGGTTGGATTCCAAGCCTCCCTTGGTACAATGACCAATACCTTTCCTACCATCTGGATAAGTATACCGTAACCTACTGGCAGCAGGTAGGCGTGACCAACACCTTTACCTTTTTATCCGACCTTGCCTTCTCCCCTGGAGTGTTCAATGGCATGGTAAACGGTGTCTTCGCCTCTATGCTAGGGACGAGCCAGATTCAGCTTACCCTTGGTCTTGATGATACGCATGTTCAGAACGGGTGGTTCTCTCCTACCTTCGGTGGCACATTTAACCACCGTTTCAGCGGTAAGTCTGAAGCTAGGTTCGGTACGGTCAATGTGGGAGTAACCTTTTTGAAACCCTATCCCAGCAACACCATTGGGACAGCTGATCCTCCTATCTCCTTTGGGGGAAACCTCTCCTATAGCGGCAATTTCACCAAAGAAATCCGCTTTACCCTTTCAAGCTCGATCACCCAGATTGTCGGCAACAGCGCCCCCTCATGGAACGTCTCTTTCTCGTCAGGCTTCTCTCCGTTCAAGGGAATGTCCCTCAACGGTACTCTTTCTCTGAATGCGCAGGATAGCGATCCGTTTAATCCAACCTTGACAGCTCAGATAACCGGCAGTTACTCCTTCAGCCAGAAACTCAGTGCCACCGCATCTACCAGCCAACAGACAGACAAGCGTTTCTCTTCGGTGACCGGTAGCAGCTCTCTAGGCATCAGTTACAGACCCTCTGCCAGGGATAGCCTGAACCTCAACCTCAGCGGCTTTAAGTTTGCCTCTCCTCAGGACCACTCGTTGGTCGGCGGTTGGTCACATAGTGGCGATCTTTTCTCCTTCTCGTTGCGCCAGCAAGCTTCGAACTCCTATCAGAGGATGACAACTACCTTTACTGCCAACACCGCCATTGCCTATGCTGGTGGTGCGTTTGCCCTGGGCAAGTCTGTCAATGAAGCATTTTTCATCATCAAGCCGGTAGGGGAGCTGAAGAATGCAAAGGTCTCCGTAGCAAGGTCTCTGGACTCCTCTCCGACAGCTCTCAGGCGCACACTTGGAAGTGCCTTGTTCAACAACATCTCCACCAATACCAAGAATACGGTGCTGGTATTCTCCACCGGCTCAACCGAATACAGTACGGGAACCTCCTTTGTCTATGAGTTAACCCCAAGAAGCCGTCAGGCCTTTATGACAAAAATTGATATCCAACCCTCCTTTACCCTAAGTGGTATTCTGTTGAAGGAGGACAAGAGCCCGTATGAGCAGTACTCATCCCCTGTCTATTCCGTCACAACCAATGAGGAAGGGAAGGAAGTTATGACGCGCTCTGAAATCCTCTATCTCTTTACTGATCAGGATGGACGCTACATCCTCAGTGATGTCCTTCCCGGTGACTATCTGTTTGATCTAAGGGTAGATGATCTCTGGTATTCGGTCAGGTTCACAGTCCCTGAAGTTCAGGCAGGCAAGACCGGTAAGGATAGGGTGTTGCTTCTCGAACAGTTCTGGGTAGCAGATCCGGCTTTTGAGCAGCGTATCACTTTTAAGGATGCCTTTACCCAAGAAAATGTTGAAGAGGAAGTGGATGCGTTCGGTACCGAACTGGTTACCGGCTATGATGCAGATGTGACTCTTTCTGTCCTTGAAAGGATCGACGAGGAACAATTCTGGAAGATCATCTTCCCGGCTATTGAACAGGACGACTGGAGTTTTGAAGAGACGATACAACCTGAAGAGATTGATGATGAGTTCTTCGTTGTGCCGGTGGAAGACCCTGAAACACCTCAAGACCAGACGGTCATGATAGACCCTGAAACCATGCAGAATGATAGGGCTGTCCAAGCTGAGCCTGTCCCTCAAGAAATCGCTCCTGAACAAGAGGAGCAAATCGTTGAGACCGTCTCTGTTGTTCCTGTTTCAAGAGAATTGGCACCCCCTGTTCCGAACTTTTCATCGGTCAGTATTCAATCTGTTTGGTTGTATGAAGAAGAACAGCAAACTCTTGCATCAGAAAAAGTTGAAGAAGAGCCTTCTTCTGCAATGGGTTTCCCTGAGATGGATCAAGAGACACCACAAGACCCTCCTTTGGTATATAGCGCTCCCTAAGCCTTTCATTCTGACTTCACTTGACACTTGTATGCAAAAGTACGACTATAAGAGCCATCATTGTCTTGCAAACAAAGGAAGTTCCAACGTGCGAAGCGATATAATCAACGAAGTCCTCACGGTTGAAGATAAAGCGCAACAAATCATACGTGATGCCAATACCAATTCACGCAACATACTCAGCGATGCGCAAACTCAGGCCGGTGAACTTGTTCGTTCTGCTCTCAAGGAAGAACGTGATGCAAACCATGCTCTCATGCTACAGGCAGAAGAGGATGCCAATCTTCGTCTTACTGAATTTGAAGCAAGTCTCGACGTTTCCTCTGTTCTTGATAAGACGACCCTCGATACGATTGCCGATAGCATAACGGAAAAAATATGTAAGACAGAGCTGGAGGAAGTATAACCGGCCTATGAGACAAAATCCAACCTCCCTCTATGGGTTTATCAATGCCAAGCTACGAGCGAGAATCGGCTTGATGCGCGAGTCGCACATCATCGAGGACCTGCTTAAGACCAAGAGCGTCGTTGAAGCTGTGTCGGTTCTCCGCGACAGTGCCCACTCTTCAGTTGCAACAGCCTATGATAGGACCGGTGATATCCAGCAGATGGAACTTGCCCTTCTCTACAATGAGGTGGAGATGTACCAGGAAGTCGCCAAATTTCTGGAGGGAAAACCTGCAGACTTTGTCTTGAACCTTCTTGGGAAAATAGAGGTGGACAATCTCAAGAATACCATCAGACTTTGGTATGGCAGTGTCATACGCCGCCGTCCTATGCGCTTTCGCAGTGAATATCTCTTTAAGGAAAAACTCCTCAATGACATAGACTGGGCTGCCTTGATCAATGCTATCTCATGGGAGGGCCTTTGTAAGGCACTCGCGAACACACCCTATAGCGAGGTGGTGAACGCCTTCACCGAACAGCAGTTGGATGACGAAGGCCTGTTTGTCTTGGAAAACAAGCTTGACCTGCAGTGGTATGAGCATATGATGGCCAGCACTGAAAGGCTTTCATCCCAAGATACAAGTGTTGCCCAGTCGGTCTTCCTTGTGGATATTGACCTGAAGAACCTGCTGATGATGGTTCGCTATGGTTGGTTTCACAAGATGGATTCAGAAAAGCTTGAAACGTTGTTCTTGCCTTGGGGCAAGATATATAAGAATAAGAGTGTACTCAGTTTTGTACGGAGCCCCGCTGCCGACCGAGATCCCTTTGCAGTCATCGAACAACTCTATCCTGGCCTGAATGAGTCTATTCAGCAGATCTCAGAAGAGAAGCGTGGTAGTGTTCATTCCGACGAGCTCATGGCTTTGCAAAACCTTCGCATTGAGGCATATCTGCATGAGAGACGTAAGGCCGTCTATAGGAAAATGTTGGCTTCCGATCCTTTTACCATAGGGGTCAGCCTGGCATATTTCTTTCTCTACAAAGAGGAGGATACCATGATCAAGGCTATTCTCAATGGTAAGTATTACGGGTATGAAGAGGATTATATCAGGGGGGTATTAGCATGAACTTGTTTACAAGGCCGATGAGACTGCTCACAGCCGTGGTTCTGGAACAGATGAGCGACACAGTGGTCAAGAGCCTCTTGGAGATGGGGGTAATGGATTTTGTCCACCTCAACAAGCTTGATCCCAAACAGATGGAGAAGCTCAGTTCCCGCCCGAGTTCTGTCAGCCGTATAGCCTTGGAAGATATGCGTCATCGCGTTGAGGCCATCCTCAGACAAGGCCAGATATCCCTTCCTTCCTCTGATGTGCTCAATGTGAAGAATATGGAAAAGCCTGACCTTGAAGCCTACGGAAGCCTGATGGATACCTTGGGCAAGAAGTTGCTCATCCTAAAAGACCGTCAGAAAGAAAGTAACCAGCTGGTTCTTGGCTTTGATGAGATGCACCGCTACATAGATGAGGGCAAGGGAGAGTACCTGGACCTTCGTGTAGGGGAGATTGGGCATGGAAGTGCTGAAGACCTTTCAGGTCGACTTGCAACCTTTGGAGGGCTTCTCGAGCCTTTCTCCGATGGGAAGAAATTTATTTCGCTCACCCTAAAGCGCGATGTCTCACAGGTCACACCGCTGCTTGATAAGTTTGATTGGACAGAGAGCAGTGATGTGGAAGCACAGAAAAAGGCCACATCACTTATTACCCATCGTTTGGACGAGGAACATCGGAAAGCTGGAGTGCAACGAGGCGAGATAGAGGCAGATGTCAATGCCCTTGTCAAGGAGGAGAGTCCCAAGCTGATCTCCATCTGGGGGAACCTCAGGCTCAACGAGCTCAGCGACCAGATCCGTTCCTTCTTCTCCTATACCAGAAACACGACGCTCTTTTCCGGATGGGTCCCCTCCGACCAGGCTGATGAGGTCACGCGCGCTATTTTCGACTCCAGTGAAGGCCAATGCGTCATCGAATGGACCGAAGCTACCCAGATGCCCCGTGAAGAGATTCCTGTAGCCGTGACCTCCTCAAAAATGCTGGAACCTTTCCAGAAGATGGTGAACAACTACAGTACCCCTGAGTATGGCACTGTCAACCCAACCATTTTTGTCATGATAGCCTATCTGATCATGTTTGGGCTTATGTTTGGGGATGTAGGACAGGGCTTTGTCCTGTTGCTTGTTGGAATCCTGACCCAGCTCAGTTATAAGAAAAACCCTCTCAAGCCCGATGGGATGCTCAGTCGCAACATCGGCAAACTGTTGCCCTATCTTGGCGCATCTTCCATGCTCTTTGGTGTGTTATATGGCTCCTACTTTGGCTTTGCCCTGTTCCCGGCTCTCTGGTTCAACCTGGATGCCGTGGTCACAGGCGATGTCACCACAGGTCCTGTTAAGGATGTCTACGGTATCCTTGCTATTACCATCAAGTTTGGTATTATTGTTATCTATACCGGTCTTGTCCTGAACTGGATCAACCTGTTCAGAAAGAAAGCCTGGTTGAAGATGACCATAGATAAGAACGGCATCGTCGGAGGCATACTTTTTGCTACCGGTCTGTATATGGGCTTTGGTTTTGTCGCCACCGGATACAAGGAATTCCCCTCGGACCCTTGGATTCCTGTCGTGCTTACCGTTACTATCCTGCTCTTGTTCCTTCGCGGATTCCTGGATTACTACCTCTCGGTTAAGGAGGGAGGGAAAAAGGAAAGCGCAGGAAAGGTTGTCATGGATTCAACCATGGAATTCTTGGTTGACATGCTGGAGATATTTGGCGGATACCTGTCCAACACGCTCTCCTTCATGCGTGTCGCAGGCTTGGGTATCGCCCATGCGGCCCTGATGGAGTCCTTCAAGGAACTTTCCTTGCTCTCTGGTGGGGTGGGGGCCATTGCCATACTGGTTTTGGGTAACGCACTGGTCATTGTGCTTGAAGGGTTGAGCTCCGGCATTCAGGCCTTAAGGCTCAACTATTACGAATTTTTCTCTAGGTATTTTACAGGAAAGGGTGTTGCGTATCAGCCGGTCGGCTTGAAGACATCGTTTGCTGCTCAAAAATAGGAAGTTTTTTTAGGAGGGTCAATATGACCAGTATCGCATTCAGAAAGAAAGTATCTATGTCCTTTGCAGCCACAATGCTACTGCTGTTCGCCTCCGGCTTTGCCTTTGCACCCAGTGCCTTTGCAGCCACTTTAGATGCAGCTGCCCCTGGAAGCTACACCGTAGCGATCATCTGTTTCAGTGCAGCCATTGCCTTCGGCGTTGGTGCCCTGGCAGCTGGTATGGCAATTGGTAAGGTGGGAAGCGCAGCAATGGGAGCTATCAGCGAAAGACCTGAGATCGCTAGCCAGGCCTTGATCTTCATCGCCCTTGCTGAAGGGCTTGTCGTCTTTGGATTTATCACAGCCCTGATGATTCTCGGTAAGGCATAACAATGAAGTATTTTGTCATCGGTGACGAGGATACCGTCTTGGGGTTCTCCCTTGTCGGTGTGTTCGGCATGCAGGCGACAAATGCCGAACAGGCACGTCAGGCTTGGAGCAAGGCACTGGAGGATAAGGTCAATGGTATCATCATCATCACTGATGTGGTTGCCAACATGATCCGTCCTACAGTCGATCAGTATCTCTTTTCCGAATCGTTTCCTCTTGTAGTGGAGATTCCTTCTTCACGAGGGGATGAAAAGCCGACGGATCTCAGATCCTTGGTAAACAAAGCCATCGGTGTATCGCTCTAAAGGGGGGCTTCGTATGGAAAGCACAGACAACCGCCTGCTTGATGGGATTATCCGACAGGCACAAGAGACCGCAAAGAAGACTGAAGAGGATGCCCGCCTTCAGGCTGCAAAAATTCTTGAGGAAGCGCATCTGCGCTCCGAAAAAGAGATTGAGGCCGAACATAAGGCATCCCAACAGAAGCTGAAGCAGGTTGAATTGCGTCTTCAGGCAAATATGGCCAGTGTCAAACGCAAGGCTTCCCTTAGACAGATAGATGAGAGCTATCTCTCTGTCATGCGCCGCATCCGTGAAAAGATGCATTGCAAGATGATTGAGCCCTATCTCTCATCCTGGATTGCTGAAGCGGCCCTTGGCCTTGATCTGAAGGAGGCGAAGGTCTCCTCAAGTAAGGCTTGCCCGGTAACGGAAAAGCATCTAAAGGAAGCCGCTCAACTGGTAAAGAAACATACCGGTTCTGAAGTTGTGCTGAGTTTGGATCCCAAGCCCATCAGAAGCCTTGGGGTAGTACTCTCTTCGTTGGACGACAAGGTTTCGTTCAACAATCAGGTCGAGATTCGTCTCAGACGGTTTGACCGCGTAATTAGGACAATGATTCAGGAACATACATGAAAGAGAGAATAGTCGGACAAGTCAAACGGGTTAATGGCCCTGTCATCCTCCTCAAGGACGTCACAGACGCTGCTATGATGGAGTTGGTCAGGATCGGTGAACAGCAACTGGTAGGCGAGGTGGTCAAGCTCCATGACGGGCAGGCAACCGTGCAGGTCTATGAGGATGCCACCGGAATATGCCCTGGTGACAATGTCTATGGTAGTGGCATGAGTCTCAGTGTAGAGCTGGGACCAGGTCTGATAGGAACAATTTATGATGGCATCCAGCGTCCGCTGGAAAAGATGATGAGCGTCTCCGGAGCCTTCATCACTCGGGGAGTTTCGTTTCCGGCTCTGGACCACGATAAGAAATGGCCCTTTGTACCTAAGGTGGAAGTCGGTGCGAACCTGACTCGGGGAATGACTCTTGGTGAGGTGGTTGAGACCGAGAGGGTCATGCATAAGATCATGGTCCCCCCTTCCATCGCAGAGTGCGTTGTTGCCAAGATAGCCACTGAAGGCGACTATACCGTTGAAGAGATTATTGCTACGGTGGTGCTTCCCGACGGCAAAGAGGAAAAACTGACGATGGTCCAGCATTGGCCGATCAGGGTTCCCAGGCCTGTGCATGAACGCCTTGCTTTGAAACAGCCCTTGATCACAGGCCTGCGTGTCATCGATACGCTCTTTCCCCTGGCCAAAGGCGGCACTGTAGCAATCCCTGGTGGATTTGGTACAGGCAAGACCATGACACAGCACTCCATCGCACAGTGGTGTGATGCTGATATCATCGTTTATATCGGATGCGGCGAACGTGGTAACGAAATGACCGACGTCCTCAGGGAATTTCCCCTGCTCATCGACCCCCGTACCGGCCAGTCTCTGATGGAACGCACCCTCCTGATCGCTAACACCTCCAACATGCCGGTTTCGGCTCGTGAGGCGAGTATCTATACAGGCATCACCATGGCCGAATACTATCGCGACCAGGGCTATCATGTCGCCATCATGGCAGACTCCACCAGCCGTTGGGCAGAAGCTCTCAGGGAGCTGAGCGGACGCATGGAGGAGATGCCTGCTGAAGAGGGCTTCCCAGCCTATCTTCCCACAAGAATTGCCCAGTTCTATGAACGGGCAGGCTTTATGCAGTGCCTTTCCGGTGATACTGGCTCGGTTTCCATCATTGGTGCTGTCAGCCCTCCTGGAGGTGACTTCTCCGAGCCGGTGACCCAGCATACCAAACGCTTTGTGCGTTGTTTCTGGGGCTTGGACCGCGCCCTAGCCAGTAGCCGTCACTATCCTGCGATAAGCTGGACAGACTCCTACACCGAGTACCTCGCTGAGGTACAGCCCTGGTGGAGTCAGCATAGTGAGGGGACATGGCAGATAAACAGACAGAGGATCATGGAGCTCCTGCAGAAGGAAGTGCGCCTACAGCAGATCGTCAAGCTTGTCGGACCCGATGCGCTTCCCGATAGCCAGAACTTCATCCTAGAAGTTTGCTCCCTGTTCAAGACGGCTTTCCTGCAACAGAACGCGTTTGACGAAGTCGACCGCTTCTGTTCGGTTGGCAAGCAGGTGAGGATGCTCGAGATTATTCTGGAATACTACCAGAAGGGATCAGAAGCTATTTCCAAAGGCGTGCCGATGGTCAAGATCCGACGCCTGAAGGTGGTCCAGGAGATTGCGAGGATGCGTCTGACCATTGAAAACGAGGACTTGGCGGCATTTGACAAATTGCAATTGCGCCTCGAGCGCTCTGTCGACCAGCTTGGGGGAATCTATGAGGACTAAAGAAGAGAGTTTGCTCGTGCATACTGACCGTCACCTGCTATCAGGGAGGGAGTACCGTGGTGCTTCCCGTATCGACGGCCCGTTGGTATATATGAGAAATACCCACCCGGTGGGATATGGCGAGCTTGTTGAGATTACCGCGCCCGACGGGACCCATCGCTCCGGCCAAGTGCTGGAGACCAGCGATGAGGTAGTCGTGGTGCAGATATTTGAAGGTACTGACGGCTTGAACCTGCCGGACACCGGAATGCGTTTCATGGGTGAGCCCCTGACGATCCCCGTCTCTGAGCAGATGTTGGGCCGGGTCATGAACGGATTGGGAAAAAGCCGTGACGGCTCGACCATCCCTCAAGGTGCGGTTGAGAAGGATGTCAACGGAGAGCCCATCAACCCAACGGCGCGCGAGTATCCCCGTGACTTCATCCAGACAGGAATTTCTGTCATCGATGGCTTGACGACCCTTATCCAGGGTCAGAAGGTGCCCATTTTTAGTGGAAACGGCCTTGACCACAACAAGCTGGCAGCTCAGATAGCACGCCAGGCAAAGGTGCGTGGAAGCGGTGCGGAGTTCTGCATTGTCTTTGCTGCAATGGGCATCAAGCATGACGTTGCCAAGTATTTCATCGACAGTTTTGAGGAGTCGGGAGTGCTGGACAATGTGGCGCTCTTTCTCTCCCTTGCCGATGATCCTTCCATTGAGAGGACCATCACCCCCAAGACAGCCCTCACCCTTGCCGAACATCTAGCTTTTGACAAGGGCAAGCAGGTATTGGTGATCATGACCGATATGACCAACTACTGTGAGGCTTTGCGAGAGATCGGGACCATGCGCGGTGAGATCCCTTCCAGAAAGGGGTACCCGGGCTATCTCTATTCCAACCTCGCCGAGCTCTACGAACGTTCGGGTAAGATTATAGGGAGGGGAGGGTCCATCACCCAGCTGCCGATCCTCACCATGCCCAACGACGATATCAGCCACCCTGTTCCCGACCTTACAGGGTACATCACCGAGGGCCAGATAGTATTTGACCGCTCCATGCAGGCCCGTGGTATCTATCCGCCCATTAATCCTTTGCCTTCGCTGTCGCGCCTCATGAAGGACGGCATCGGAGAGGGGATGACCAGAGCTGACCATCCGCACTTGGCGAACCAGCTCTTTGCATCCTACAGCCATGTAAAGGATGTGCAGAACCTTGCTTCCGTCATTGGAGAAGAGGAACTTACATCCCTTGACCAGCAGTATCTTGAGTTCGGTAATTTCTTTGAACATAAGTTCATCAACCAGAGCTTTACCGAAGACCGCAGCATTGAACAGACTCTCGACATCGGATGGGAGGCGCTGAGCAAACTTCCTTCAGAGGAGTTGCAGCGTCTTACCGATGAGGAGATAGCCGAGCACTACGGCAAATAGGAGGAAGCGTGAATACCACTCTTGCTCCTACACGGAGCAACCTGCTCAAGTTGGCTGATGACCTGAAGTTTGCCCAATTGGGGTATGAACTGTTAGACCAGAAGCGTTCGATT
>Ga0209414_1000475_pt1 | contig 18949 bp, 36 predicted proteins | sample LakVidmifraction_4_FD_181154 | JGI IMG/M metagenome (GOLD analysis project Ga0209414, IMG submission 181154) | Hypersaline microbial communities from Lake Vida, Antarctica - Brine Hole Two &gt;0.2 micron (SPAdes) (version 2) | ecosystem: Environmental > Aquatic > Non-marine Saline and Alkaline >... | reverse complement strand
GCCCCAGCGTAAAGCTCGCACACATAAAAGAAAAATACGACAGAAGCATTGCCAACGCCCTAGGCGAAGGCCAAATAAACGTATGCTCAGAATCCGGCGACTTTGAAGTAGGCGACTTCATATGCACATCAAACACCGCTGGCAAGGGTATGCGCTACGATGGGCAAGACATGCGCTACTTAGTAGCAAAGTGTATGGAGCCTGTCGTGTGGACTGACGAGCCCGCAAACATTAAAATGGTTGCCTGCATTTATATGTGCGGGTGAGGTACTGAGGGGGTTGGGTAGTAAGGCTATTCCTATGATTGTCTAAGTACACACTATATTAAAACTTTCATGGGGGGTTACAATGGACAGCGATACACACGTAATAGGGAGGATAGAGAGGCTTGAACAGGCTGACCGAGACCTCGCTGAACACATGCAGAAACTGGCAATTCAAACTGAACGTGTCGCTGTTTCTACGGAGGTGTTATCAGAGGCTATGGCCAGACAATATGAGCAGAATATCAAGATTGCTAAGATGGGGGAGAGGATTGGCAACTTGGAGAACTCTATGACTAGACAGTATGATCACAACACTAATATGAACGTGGCAGACAATAGAATTGCTGGGTTGGAGAACTCTATGGACTTCCTCAAGAAGGTGGGAGGAACAGTCCTAACAGTGGGGGTGGGCTTAATAATGTACTTCCTATTTGGGGGACAGGTGTGAAGGAGGTACTTGGTATGCTTTATGATCACTACCTTCTTACAATACTCCTAGTACTCACTGGGTTAGGGTTGTTTGTCGCAGTGACTATTAAAGTGTTCTTCTTCCCTGTGGACATCCCCACTGGAACCACAGCAGCTTATGGAGCCTTCTTTGGGATATTTGCAACTATAGTCTCTCTATGGAAATGGAGACGTTCTGAAAAGGCTGAGAAAGAGGAAGATGACGATGTCAATACTAGGTAAGGTTGTCGGAGTGTTTGCAGGAGCTAGGTCTAAAATCTTTATGGGGGTGATTGCAACCCTACTTGTGTTGGGTAGCCTACTATACTGGCGTTTTGATTCAGTGTCCGAGTCCTTAACATTAGCCAACAAAGAAATTGAAGGGATAGCCTTAGAGCTAATAACCAGTGAGCAGTCTCTACACACCCTCAAAGGGGACTACCAGTTAACTGAGAGGTTGTTGGTGAGTAAGCAAGATGAGGCCATTAAAAACCTAAGGCTGGCAAACTCCTTGGAGGATCAACTTAATAAGGAGAAGATTAATAATGAAGATCTTAAGAAGTGTCTTCCTGTCTCTATGCATGATTACACTAATAGGGTGCGCCAATTTGATTCCTACAAGGACAGTGACACGGGTGGAAGTGGTAACCCTGAGTGAAAACCTCTATCCAGACTGCCCAACAGTCCCAATTGAGGGGAACACTCTTGAGAGTGTGTTAGACCACCACAAGAAACTTGTCCCAGCCTACGATAAATGCAGGAAAGATGTCATAAGAGCTATAGAGTATCTGGATAAGAAGAAATCTGAATCAAATGAATGACATTTAGAGCCCCTGAGGATGTCCTAAGGGGCTCTTACATTTAGGGGTTGTAATGCCCCACCTAGAGTAGTAGGGTGTCTCTCACACGCCCACAGGAGGCCACAGTATGAAAGAAGAGGTCTATGTAGACCAGCACACACCTTGGATTCCAAACCATCTTGTATTCGATGTTGATATCCATGTGGAGGCAGATTTTCTAGTTTGGGGTATCCATACACATGAGGCTAATAAGGAAACCACCAGAGCGGGGGTGTTATGGACTGTTACCAAGTCTGCGCTCATGGCGAATTTCCTTTTACAGTACTTTCAACATCACTCAGTAACCTGGGAGAAATGAGATGAAGACTTGGCGATACCTCAGTACCACGTTTAACACAGAAGAGTTCAAGATAGAGTCTGAGTGGAAAGAGGTTGACGAGGTCCACCTCTATAAGGTAGTCTATCCAGAGTGGCTTATGAAGTTTGCTGAGCCTGATTCTGAATCTTCTTTTGAGAGGTTCTTGGAGGTGTGGATACTAGCACACAAGGCTCTGGAGACGGAGAGTGGAGATATTACCTTTGGAGGTGTAAATGGAGACGATGAAAACATTGAGGACATCACAGAGTATTGATGAGAGCCTAAATGAGCTAGTTCGGCACTCCCTTGGGCTTGAGCGTGATAACATGCTCCTTAAGAAAGCCCTGAGGACGATGGCTAAGAATGTTTGTTTGAATGAGGACGGCAAGACCACGATGGAACTCACTGTTGAGGATGTTGAGTTGGTGAAGTACGCCTGTGACACATGCAACGTGTTCAATATAGGAGATACTAGTGAGTGAAAAGAAGCCTGTAGCCTCTGATGGGGGCTCCTCCAGTTACTATGATCTAGCCTTACCAGATTGGCTGATAGATTTGATTATAGATCGTGGAAATGATGGAGATGCTTTTGTCAAGACGGAAGAGCTTATTGAAGTGTTGTTCAAAAATGACTACGATTTTGGGTGTTCCTTCAAGGCCCTAGTGCGGGCCCGTGGCGCTTTTGATGGTGGAGGAAAGCTTGGCAATAGTGTTGAGTACGACTGCACCAAGGTTAGGTACTACTCCGATAAGATTAAGGAGAAGTCTAAACGTACGTAGTTTGAGGGGGCTTACGAGCCCTCTTCATATTCCTCCCACTCACCTTCAATAGCTTCTTCATCTTCTATGACTCCTCCAACTTCCTTCTCAGGGAGATCCACTTTCAAGAATGCTGCTAATTTACTGATAGCACTGTCCCCTATCACAATGGTGGTATCAGATTTCTGTTCAGACTTCTTACCATACTTCTCAGGGTAGTGAGATTCTAGAGCCTTCGTCAGGAGTGCGTTATCCTTTGTTACAGTCTTCCTGAGGACATTACCACCCCCATCGTACTCCACTTTCTCATTACCCTTGTACAACCTCTCATCCAACTCTTTCTCGAGTTTAGCTACACACCTCTCACGGGCAATATCCATCTTCTCCTTGAAGCGTGGGTCTTTCTGTGCAGCCTTATAGACAGTATCCCTTGACACCCCAACAAAAGATGCTGCATCAGCCACTTGGCCAGTCTTCTCAAGCCTGCGGAGGAATTTTATCTTCCCGTTGACATCGAATTTGGCGTAAGGTTTGGTGGTGAGGTTCTTTCCACCAGCGGGCCTTCCGGGTTTACCTTTACTATTAAGATCAACATCACTTGACATGGTCTCTCCTTTGAGTTACTTTATACACTTCAATTTGACAACTAAGCAGAAGGAGATAGAGTTTATGACTAAATACTTTTTTGAATATCACATGAGTAGCGGTAAGTTTGTAGGTCGTGAGTGTGATAGCAAAGAGCACATGGATGCTCTTGTTGATGGTTTTTCGGGGTCTCGTAAGGGGTCTCACGATTTCACTGTTAAGAATGAGGAGTCTGGACAAGATGTCCGTGTTGTGGTTCCATTGGATCAGGTTCGACTTGTGCGGGCTTATGGTATTGAAGATGAGCCTACTGAAGAAGAAGCGTAAGGACACCTTGCACAAGGACGTGCAACTAACCTTGGGGAACCTATGAATATAAATGGCGAGCATTACACAGTGTCTGAACTACCCCTCAGCCAATGTTTATCAATCTTTATGATAGCATCCTACTTGTACTACATACGTTTCCACAGTATCATCACTGACCACGAGTTTGACGAGATCTCCCAAAAGCTCCTACACAATTGGGATGATGTGACACACGTACATAAGCATCTGGTGAGTGTGGATGACCTGAGAGCAGGAAGCCTGTTCAACTTTGGTGAGGATGACTACCCGTTAATTGTAAGGGGTTCTGCGGATATGTGGGTACGTGAGGCTGAAGAGGGTAAGGTTGCGGGGGATTAAATTGAGACTATAGGGGAAGGCTATGGAATATGATTATTAGGCGCATGGGGGTGGAGATTGATTTAAGTTTTGAACACAAGTCTAGGTGCCCTAAGTGTGCTAGGGGTGGGAGGGATCGGAGTGGGGATAACCTCCATACTTATGGCCTAGATGGGGAAGGTAAAACACTTGGTAGTTTTTGCCATTCTTGTGGGTACACGGTTCCCAGTGAGGAATACCTGACCGCCTTCTTAGGGGAAGAGGACGACAACGATGAAGACTACATAGAGGATCTGAGTAAGATGTCAAGAGAATTCAATCCAGAAGTTCAGGGAAAAATTAAAGCTTCCACAGGAATGGGCCCAAAAGGGTATCGTGGAATTAGAGATGAAGTTAGCAAGATGTACCGAGTGCGCTATCAGTACAGTCAAGAGAATGGCTCTGTAACGGAGTCCCTTTACCCTTGTACAAAAGACTATGGTATAACTGGATACAAGGTGAGGGGGCACCCCAAGAATTTTGCGTCTCCGGGGCCAATTGGTGAGACTGGGCGAGCTTGTGACCTCTTCGGACAATTCTTGTTCAAGACCCACAGCAACTTCTGTGTAATTGTGGGTGGCGAAGTGGATGCTATGAGTGCTTACCAGATGCTCAATAAGCCCGGAAATAAATACCAAGATATAGCTGTGGTCTCGTCAACAATTGGGGAAGGATCCGTCCACAAGCAAGCTAAGAAGCAATATGAATGGTTAAACCAGTTCAAGCGTATCTACGTGTGTATGGATAGTGACGCAGCTGGGGAAGAGGCCGCTGAGAAGCTGGCACAGAGCCTCCCACGGGGTAAGGTTTACATCCTCAACATGAGGAGAAAAGATCCCAATGAGTACTTGACCAAGGGGGCTGAAACAGAGTTTGTCCAAGATTTTTGGGCCTCTAAATTGCACACTCCGGCTGGTATACACGCGTCCACGAGCCTGTACGAAGCAGCTCTCAGCTACTCAGACCTGAAGCAGTTGAGCCTGCCAGCCTTTATGAAAGTTGCCCAGGGAATGTATGACGGAGGCTTTGTAAAGAACGAGCTCACAGTGTTGTTTGCAGAAACCTCAGTGGGTAAGAGTATCTTTGCTGACTCTATGTGTGTAAACTGGATACTCAATGAGCCTGATGAGGTTGTAGGGGTGCTGTCCCTCGAAGCTACGGCTGACAAGTGGGCCACCAATATCCTCTCGAATCATTTAGGTGTAAGGCTGATAAAGTACAAGGGGCAGGATCGTAAAGACTATCTTATGAGGCCAGACGTGAAGGCTAAGATCGACCCACTCTTAGAGCATGAGGACGGGAGCCCAAGGTTCTATATAATGGATGAGAGGGGCTCTGGTATTGACATTGTCAAGGAGAAAATCCTTGAGATGGTAATTCAGATGGAGGTTACGCTCTTAGTGGTGGACGTCTATTCAGATCTTACAGACGGGTTGGCACTCAATGAGCAGGAGGAACTTGTAGCTTGGTTCAAGAGACTGATTAAGGAGTACTCCCAACTGACAGTGCTGATGGTTGCACATACAAGGAAGCGTCAACAAGGTGGTGGTGGAGCCCTTACAGATAATGACATAATGGGGAGTTCCACAGTTATGAAGTCTGCAGCTCAAACTATCGCACTGGAGCGAGACAAGCAGGCTGAGAGCCCCATACTACGAAACTGCACCTTTGTGAGTGTTCACAAGAATAGGCATTTCTCCCAGACAGGCCCGGCTGGTATCATATACTTCGATCCAGTCACAGGAAAGCTGTGGGATATAGAGGACTTTATGGAGGCCCATCCAGAAGTTCAGGGGGAGTTCCTTGAGGCACTAGGAAGAACCGAGGAATACTAGGAGGTTTTGTGAAGAAGATTACAAACTGGCGTAATGCCACTGTTGCGGATATTGAGGCTGATAACCTACTTGATGATGCCACCTTGATGCACGTTCTTTCCTATCAGGTATTTGGTAAGGAAGTCAAGAGCATAGATAAGAAGGAGCAGGACAGGAGGATTATAAAGTTCTTCCGGCATCACATTGATAATGGTATCCCCATTGTACTGCACAACGGGATTTCTTATGATATTCCGCTGGTAGAGAAGTTGTTGGGGATCGACCTCTCCGAGCTGATGGTGATTGATACATTGGGGTTATCATGGCACCTTAATCCTAAGAGACCTAAGCATGGACTTGATAGCTTCTTTGACGACTATGGGATTGCTAAGCCACCTGTATCTGACTGGATTAACATAACCTATGATGAGGCAGAGTTTCGCTGTAATTCTGATGTCAAGATTAACCAAGCCCTTTGGCAAGACCTCATGGGGCGGCTTGTGGACATGTACACTCGCTCTAAAGAAGCCATTGATGCTGGGCTAGTGGGGGGCAAGAGGACGTCACCAGAGGAGGTCATATACCTTGATAGCCTCGTGGGGATTAGTGTGGATGAGCATATTGAACGCCTACTCACGTTTGTGATGTTTAAGATGCAGTGCAACCGCCTTCAAGAGAAGACACGCTGGAAGGTGGATGTTGAGTATTTGGAGAGCTCCCTCACAGGGCTCACAGGGCTTCTTGAGGTGGCACAGGTTGAACTTGAGGGGGTTATGCCGAAGGTTCCCCAATATGTACCTAGAAAGGCTCCAGCGAAGCCCTATAAGATGAATGGGGAGTTGTCGGCATCTGGCAAGTCTTGGGAGGAGATTCGTGAGCTTATTCGTACAGAGGCGAAGGATGAGTTTGGACACCCTATTGTTATTGTTCAGGAGGGTGGAGATGTTAAGAAGCTCAATGGCTACAAGCCCCCGAATATAAATAGCCCGGGTCAGATTAAGAATTTCCTGTTTTCCAAGGGGTGGGTACCAGAGAGTTTCGAGTATGTCAGGGACAAAGTTGCCTTTGACGCTTGGATAGAAGACAAACCTAGGAGTGGCTCTCCACAGATGATGTGGGGCCAGTGGAAGAGGGATAGGCCAGTTGACCGAAAGATACCTCAAGTTAGTATTGAGGGTGAGGATGGAAAGGAGCTTTGCTACAGTGTTGTAAAGCTTGCGGAGGTCACCCCTGAAATCATGGCTTACAGTAAGTACACCACAATAAAACATAGGAGGGATCTATTAAAGGGTTTTAAGGAGAATATGAGTGAGGACGGGTACCTGCGGGCCCGTATAGGGGGTTTCACCAACACCTTCAGGGTGAAGCATAGGGAGATAGTAAACCTCCCCGGTGGGGACAAGCCTTATGGGGAGAACGTAAGGGGGGCACTAATAGCAGGGTTGGGCAACATAAGTTTGGGAAGTGATTTAAGCTCTCTGGAGGATCGTGTCAAGCACCATTTTATGTTGCCACATGACCCAGAGTATGTAGCCACGATGATGGCAGAGGACTTTGACCCCCACATTCTTATGGCCATGATCGCAGAGTTTATTACCGCCGAGCAGATGGAGGCTCACAAGGCAGGGGATAAGACCCCTGAAACAGACTCAGCTCGTAGGCTTGGTAAGACAACCAACTATGCTGCAGTGTACAACTCAGGAGCGCCAACACTAGCCAGAGGTGGTGGCTTCGACGTGAAGACCGCAGAGAAGTTGTTGGAGGGCTACTGGAAATTGAATTGGTCGGTTAAGGCCATAGCTGCTGAGCAACACGTGATAAAAGACAACGCAGGGGGCATGTGGTTGGTAAACCCTGTAAATGGGTTTTGTTACTCACTCCGTAAAGAGGCGGACAGGTTCTCCACACTAGCTCAAGGTACAGGCAGCTATCTCTTTGACATGTGGATTGACAACATCCTAGAGGGGATGCAGGAGGAGTTTAAGACTAAGAGGTTGACTGCAAGCTTCCATGACGAGTATATTTCCACGTTCAGGGACTCAGAAAGGAATCGTATGACTATGGAGAGGATCACGCACGAGGCTTTGGAAGTAGTGAATGACAAGTACTTACTACGCCGGAGGTTGGGCTGTGATGTTCAATTCGGTGAGAGGTACTCCGAGATACACTAACCAGAAATAAATTCAGGTAAACACTTGCAATCCCCATACCAAGTGTTTACAATACTTAAAATCAAGAACGAAGGGAGAGGAAGTATGTCAGACGTAATTTTATCGCAAGATGCCATTAAAGCTCTTGCTACAACCATCACACGAATCATGGCACTCATGGCGGACATTGATAATTCCAATGAGGATATAAAGGAACAGTGTGAGCAGGTTAAGGAGATTGTTGACATGAAACCTGCGGATATTAAACGTATCGCCAAGGTTTTGTACAAAGACTCACTAGAGGAGGAGCGTGAGAAGTTTGAGACTCTCGAGGATATGGTAAATGTACTTAAGGAGAAAATCTAATGGTTGATATGACAGGAGGCCGTAGCGCCAAAGTTCAAGAGTTCATTGTAGCGGGCACTCGATATCGGGGAGCAAACCCCGAGTATGTGAATATTGGTAAGGAGAGTGCTCCTAAGTATGTGAAGGCAGCTAAAGGTGTGCCTTGGAGAAAGGTAAAGGAGGATTTAGTATGAAAGTAGGATTCTGGGGCTTGTTGGGTTTGATATTTATCTCACTTAAACTTACCAGTGTAATTGCATGGAGTTGGTGGTTGGTGTTGGCACCATTGTGGGGGTATGCTCTACTAGTAGTTATTGCGGCAATCCTCGTATCATTGGTAGGGGAGAACTCGTGGTAGTGTTGTAAAGTAGTCCTGAAGAGTAAAGGGTAATGGGGTGTGGATACACCAATTTATAGAGACTAAGAAGAGGATTTTACATATATGAGTACACTGACTGTTAAACGAGACAAGAAAGGCAATGTAGAGAGCGCGATAATTGAAGGGGGCACCTTCTACTACGCGCACTTGAAGACACCAACATCTATCTATAATGATCGTAAGCTTCCATACAAGGAAGCCCGTAAGGAGTACGCTGTAGACGTAGCTGTGACAGAGGATGTCGCTGATGAGTGGGATGAAATATTTGCTAAGCAACTCAGCAAGAGTATTAAGAATGACAAGTTCATTGAGAAGTACAAGCTTGACGAGGACAACCCTCAGCTGCCATTCCCAGATGAGAAGAAGCAGTACATTATTAAGATCACGCAGAAAGCCCAGTACGAGGATGGGGAACCTATCAAAGAGGGTTTGATTCCACGTGTTAAAATGGTTTTGGATGGTGTTGCTAAGGATATTACATTCACCACACTCATTGGTAATGGTTCAACTGGCAAGGCGTTAGTGAACTGTTCTGTGAATGACTTTGGAACATTCGCCTACCTGTACCGTATGCAGGTTAAAGACCTCATTGAATACGAGGTTACAGATAATGTGGAAAAGGATTTCTTCGGTGTTGATGAGATTGAACAAGCCGCTGCTCCAGAGCGTAAGGCTGCTGGTGAGGGTGATGAGGAGGATGACGGAGAGGGTGATGATAAAGATGGGGGTGAGGATAAGGCTCCTGAGAAGCCAGCTAAGAAATCCACTTCTAAGAAAACCCCTAAGACGCCTGATCCAGAACCTGAGGATGGGGTTGATCCGGACGACTTTTAAGGAGGTGTGAACAACAGGGGCCGCAAGGCCCCTTCTTTAGTTTGTAGGGAGGGCAAAATATGAAAGAGAAGCTTGAGAAGGAATACCATAGGCCAGTCTTAAAGACTCCACCACCGCCTGAGATTGCTTACTTAGACTTGGATGCACCACTGTTTGCAGCAGCTGGAGCGGGGGAGCAGGTTGTGTACTCAGTCATAGCCCCAAATGGGGAGACCCTTGGAAGCTTTAATAGTGCAAAGGAGCATACAAAGTGGTTGGAAGAGTCCGAAGCCTTTGGCCTAGACACACAATTTGACTATGGTGGGGATCTCTCAGAACTTACAAGGGAGACCAGTTACCAAGTTGGTGATTTTGAAGCTTGCACCAAATCTTTTGACAGGATTGTTAGTGGTTGGGTTAAGCAGTCGGGTTGTAGGGAATGGGTTGGCTACGTTTCAAAAGCATCCGGAGCGCCCAACTTTCGATATGATTTAGCTACAGTGGCAGCTTACAAAGGGAAACGGGGAGAAACCCACAAGCCCCATTACCTCGAGCAACTACGTAAACATGTTAGGGAACTCCCCAATGTAAAGGTTCCGCGAGGGCCCGTTGAAGTGGATGATGTGGTAGCGGCCATGTCCCAGAAGAAGCGTTACAAGGGATGCCTTATAGGAGTTGACAAGGATGGTAGGGGAGCACATGACACGCACATCCTAATCCCTGATGAAATGGACGTTCCAGAGTTCTCAAGTAAGAAGATCGTTGGCAGGCTATACAAGCATGAAAAGTCCGGCAAGGTTGTGGGCTATGGTACCTTATTCTGGCTCTACCAGTCCTTACAAGGGGACTCTGTGGACAAGATACCCGGTTGCAAGGGGGTCGGATCTGTAGCTGCCTACGGCCTTCTCAGCGAGTTTGATGGTGTTTGTGCGAGCCACCTCAAGGATGCTATCAAGGTTGTGGCGAAGCAATACCATAAAGTGTATGGGGAAACTCACAAATACCTCCATCACACATCCGGGGAGGAATTAGAAGTGAATGGTGCAGACTTGTTTGTTGAGATGAGCCACCTAGTCTACATGAAAAAGAGCCTGAAGGATGAGTGCTTCTGGATACCAACTATCTATGAAGTTTGGGAGGAGATTGTGGGTGAGGGGTAAGTAGACACTAACACGCCCCTTTAACGGGGTTGATGTACACTTAGAACTATTTGGAGGAGAAAGCATGAGAATGAGTGTTGATAGTTTAGCCAGTGGGGAACACCTACCGCTCAAGCCCGGAGACGTCACGTTTGTATTCAACGGTGTTGAGCAATGACCCCTTGGGAAGATCCCAACTCCATCTGGAAAACCAAGAGCGCGTACATGTCTTGGCTTCGAGGGGCAGTACGGAGGGTGTGGAAAGACTATCCTTTACGTAAGGAGTGGAAGAAGAATTCACTCCGCCCTGTCACCAAGCAGGAGAAGCTTTCCAAGGTGTATCACCCTTCAACTAAGAATGTCGGGCAGTGTGTATTCTGTAAGGAGTGGATGGCAGGCAGCAAGCTGGAGTGTGATCACAAACTAGCTTCAATGGGATGTAAAAGCCTTGAAGAGGCAAAGGAGTTTTTGATATACTGTGGCGCGGCCACTAGTGAAATGTTCCAGCTAACCTGTAAAAACTGCCATAAAATCAAGACCTTAAGTGAACGTCAAGGGACTACTTTTGAGGACGCTAGAGTTGAGAAGCAGGTGATAGCCTTGATGAGGTCAAGCTCAGTAATTCAGATTGCAACTCTACTGGAAATGGGTTATAGTGGTGATCTTGTTAGCAATGCTGCCAAGCGTAAGAAGGTTTATAGAGAACACCTTAAGGGGTTGGAGGTTTAAAATGAACATTGAAGAGTTGCGGGAACATGTACGCACCCTCGCGGGGGAGATGGAAGATCTCTACACAGAGAGAGTGGCACTAGAAAATGAGATTAAGTGGGCCGAAGGGAAACTACAAGATTTTGAGGATGAACTCTACTCTCGTATTTAAGGAGGAATAATGGAAGACGACGAAAAGCTAGACTGGACACATATTACGCTCATGGTCTTTACATGGGTGATCGCAGGCCTAGTATTCAACCTCGCACTGTACGCATTAGGTTTTGTTGGGGTCAGCTTCACAACCCTGTTAGCATCCATAGCAATCCTGTATGTACCATGCTACCTAATCATTCAGGGTGTTGAAGAGGTTATCGGCAACATTCAAATCAACATTAAATCAGTACCATCAGAAGATGATGACGTTAAAGAGGAGAGTGGAGAATGAATTACGAAGAGTTCAACAAACTGGCCTTGCGAACAGAGAGCCCCAATTTCCATCAACCAGACCCTCGTATCCTCCATGCTGCAATTGGGTGTGTTACTGAGTCTGGAGAGATGTTGGATGCTCTTAAAAAACAGATGTACTATGGTCGTGAACTAGACTTGACGAACGTAAAAGAAGAGGCTGGAGACATTCTATGGTACTTGGCTATCCTTTTTGACACGGTTGGGACAGACTTTGGAACAGAGATGCAGCGAGTTATTAATAAACTAAAGACACGCTTCCCAGAGAAATTTGAAGATGACTTGGCACACAACCGTGATTTGGAAGCTGAGCGTAAGGTTTTGGAGGACACTTAATGGAGACCCTAGAAAACCATATTAATAATCTTGAACAAGAGCTGGCTGATTTGGAAGAGGAAGCTTCACTTATTGAGGAGGAAGCTTCACTTATTGAGGAGGAGCTAAACGGCCTCTACATAGAGCTTGACGCTACACGAGATGGGGAGGAATAGATGGCTAGACTAACACAAAACGATAAAGATCGTATTGAGGGCTTAGACAGCTTGGGATATACGAGTAGAGAGATTTCAGAGATTGTCCTTGGTAGAGGAAGTCGAAAGAGTACTGTAAACGACCATCTGGCTAAGGTGGAGGGCGAGGTGAGTTCCTACGAGGTTAGAGAGGATTATAATCACACACAGGTTGGGCCAACAAGTTCTGTGGATAACTCACGCATCCTGAATATTTCAGATATGCACATTCCGTACCACCACCCTGACCTACTAGCCTTCCTACAGCACTTGAAGGATAAGTATAACCCCACTCGCATTATCTGTCTGGGGGATGAGCTTGATAAACACGCACTGAGCTACCACGATAGTGACCCAGACCTGCCTTCAGCTGGGGACGAGCTAAAAGCCAGCATACCAATTATAAAGCAAATCTCTGAGATGTTCCCTGTAATGGACGTTCTCGAGAGTAACCATGGAAGTTTGGTTTGGCGGAAGGCTAAGACTCATGGCATCCCACGTCACTACCTCAAGAGCTACAACGACGTTCTTGGTGTGGACGACAATTGGAAGTGGCACTTTGATATGACGATTAAGCTTCCTGATGGGAGCTTGTGTTACTACCACCATGGGAAGTCAAAGGATGTATTGAAGCTGACCCAGCAAATGGCCATGTCGGCGGTACAAGGCCATTTCCATGAGGATTTTAAGATACACTATTGGGGTAATCCCACAGGCCTATACTGGGGATTGCAGAGCGGCTGCTTAATTGATGACGATAGCTATGCTTACGCGTACAATAATGTTAACATCAAACGTCCAGTGGTTGGCACGAGTCTGATCATAGACAGCCACCCAGTACTGGAGCCAATGGTACTTTCTGGGGACGGTAGATGGAGGGGGTATTAATATGTACGATTATTGGAAGGATGCTCCAGAGTGGGCAACCCTAGTAGTAAAATCAGGATATGGTGCGGAGGAGTTTTACTTGGAAACAAAGGAGAAGGGTATGTCAGGACATATTAGAGGTGTTAGTGAGGGTGGTATGGGTTTGACAATTGCATCTAAATTTCATGATTGGTATGATGCTCATCATCGAGATTCTAAAGTTGTCTCACGGCGTCCTGAAGAGGGTGTTGAAGAAACCCTACCACGTCTACTAACAATAGAAGAGATGGAGCTTCTAGACGATCTGGGGATGCTTGACTACGCTCTTGAAGAGGGGATTGCAACGCCTGAACATATTGTGGATGTGGAGACAGGTTTGAGCGTCACAGTTTACAATTCTGAGACTGGGGACATTATCTACAACTTTTGTGAAGATGAAGGTGAGGACGTCTTCCACGTTGAGCACTTTGCAAACGTCATGGCGGATGCGTATAAGCACTTAGGGTTTCAGAATACAATGGTAGTTAGTTTTGATCTTGATGACACAACAAGAATGATCAGATTTGACCCTAAGGAGATGTAAGGGCTGTCTAATACCTCTTGCCACTAGGAAATTAAAGTAAATCTATAGAGCCCTCTTCTGGAGGGCTTTTTCATCAGAGTAAGGAGAAGTAATGACACTTAATTTAAGCCTGCAACCTACATCACAAGAGATATGGGAGTCTAAGTACCAGCTCAAAGACCAACATGGGGTACCAGTGGACCTTGACATAAACGATACACACGAGCGTGTTGCAAGGTCATTATCTATGGTAGAGGATGATAAGGAGTACTGGTACGAGAAGTTTTTATGGGCACTCCAGAATGGTGCCACCCCCGCTGGGAGGATTATGTCCAACGCTGGCGCTGAGGTACATAAGCCAGCAACCAGCCTGATAAATTGCACAGTATCCCAGATAGTACCAGACAGTCTTGCGGGTATCTTAGAATCTAATACACAAGCCGGCCTGACTCTGAAAGCTGGTTGTGGCGTAGGATATGAGTTTTCCACGATACGTCCGAAAGGAGCTTTTGTCGCGGGTGCCGGTGCGTATACTTCGGGGCCGCTGACATTCATGGATATTTTTGACTCCATGTGTTTTACAGTGAGCAGTGCTGGAGGGCGACGTGGGGCTCAAATGGCGACTTTTGCTATATGGCACCCTGATGTAGAGGCGTACATTGAAGCTAAGCGGGAGGACGGGCGTCTTAGGCAGTTCAACTGCTCCCTATTAGTGGATGATGAATTCTTTAAGGCTGTTGAGGAAGATGGGGATTACCCCCTAGTGTTCCCTGTTAGGAAGAAAGACGAGGAACGAGGTCTTGCTACTAAGCCCCAAGTACTAAAAACTAGATTTTGGGAGAAGAGTTACTGTGACAGTATGGGTTACATCGTTAATGAGAACGACGAGATACTCTGTGAGGTTTACAAGACAGTAAAAGCCCGGGATCTATTCAACACAATCATGCGGTCAACTTATGATTATGCTGAACCGGGACTCCTAATGATCGACAGGATCAACCAGTATAATAATAACTGGTTTTGTGAGGAAATCCGCGCTACAAACCCTTGTGGAGAGCAGCCACTTCCACCAGAGGGTTCCTGCCTACTTGGTAGTATTAACGTAGCACTCTTTGTGGAAGACCCATTTACTGACAAGGCTAAGTTTAACTTTGAGCGTTACTCAGAAGTTATCAGGGTGTTTACACGGATGCTGGATAATGTGGTGGACAAAAGTGGTCTGCCTTTGGAGGGTCAGAGAGAAGAGATACTGTATAAGCGTAGGCACGGTATGGGGTTTTTGGGTATTGGTAGCGCCTTGTCTCTGCTGGGCGACCAGTATGGCTCAGACAACTCTGTAGAATTTGTTGAGAAGGTTATGAAAGTGATGGCCCTAGAGGGTTTCAAGGAGGGTGTTAAGCTTGCCAAGGAGAAGGGGGCAGCACCAATCTTTTATGACTCCACCAACGGCGTTAGCAATAAAGAACTATGGGTATCTGGACAGTATATGACCAAGATTTGGGGGGAATGTCCTGAGCTAAGAGAGGAGGCTTTGGAATGGGGTTGCAGGTTCACACACCACACCTCCATAGCTCCTACAGGCACTATTAGTCTCTCCTTGAACAATAATGCGTCAAATGGCATTGAGCCTTCTTTCTCACATCACTACGTTCGCAACGTGATACGTGAAGGTAAGAAGTCAAAAGAGTCTGTAGACGTCTATAGTTACGAGATGCTGTTATACAGACATATAACTGGGTTTGATAAGGTTCCAGATACCTTCAGCACCTCTGAGAGTGTGAGTACGTACGCCCACGTTGACCTACAGGCTGCGGCTCAGAAGTGGTGTGATAGTGCGATATCCAAGACTATCAATGTGCCCACAGATATAAGGTTTGATGACTTTAAAGATATTTACACGTACGCACACAAGTCAGGATTGAAGGGTGTTACTACGTTTAGGTTTAACCCCGAGGCTTTTCAAGGGGTACTCATAACAGAGGAAAACTTGAAGGCAACTAAGTACCGTTTTGAGACGGACAGTGGGGAGAGCATAGAAGTGGCAGGTGATGAAACAATTTGGTATGATGGGGAAGAGCACACAGCGGCCAACCTCTATGATAGTTTAAAGGAGGGGTATTATGGAAAGTTCTAAGTTTACGTTGGAAGGCAAAATAGTGAAGTATTCTCTGGTGGACATTAAGAAGTCAGATGAGGTGATTAGCCAACCAGTGATTGTTACTGACGTCAAGCTGCCTAGCGACTCACCAGCCAGAGTAAAAACTCTGAGGGCGGAAGGGCGGAAGTGGTACTTGACCGTTGTCCACCATGAACAGTCAGAGGCCCCCTTTGCATTGTTTTGTACCACCAATAGTAAGGAGAAGTCTGCACAAACCAGTGACGCAGTGGAGCTGTTGATGAGCTTGGCGAGGGGTAATGGGGTCTTGGAAGAGCATGTTGATGCCTTGGAGGAAAAGATTACCAATGACAACAATGTTAATAAGCTCACAAGGTCTATCAGCCTATTATTGAGACATAGAGTGCCAATCACAGATATTGTGACGGCACTGGATAACACCTCAGACATGTTCGTAGGATCATTCCTTTTCCAGATTAAAAAGTTCTTATCACAATATATTAAGGATGGTGATACAGTTGAAGGTGGGGAGTGTGATGACTGTGGAGGTACACACTTAGTGTTCTCTGAAGGCTGTATGACTTGTGCAGACTGTGGAAGTTCTAAGTGCGGCTAGAGAGCCCTTGTCGTGGAGTGTGCTATTTACGTGGCACTCTCTGCGTAGGGTGTTTCAGAAACATAGAAGAGATAGCTTCATGGGGGAGTCTTGACGTGTCAGAGCGTATGGAGATTATGCGAGAAATAGACTCTAGGGCGAAGTGTCCAGAGTGCGGTGTTTGGAATAAGTGCGCGGTGGAGGAAGGGTGGTCACCTAATTTATGCTGGTGTATGCAGGAGCCCACAAGGCTGGTAAGCTCAGAATACCCGGCTTGTTTATGTAGAACATGTTTTAAAATTGAGGAGGAATGATGTACACAGTATATGGAACGGATAGTTGCCCTTGGTGTGATAGGGCTATAGAAATACTAGAAAAGCTGGGAAAGGGGTATCAACATGTGGATGTTGGGGAGGATGAGGCAGCTCAGAATATGTTCAGGGAGGAGGGTTTGCGGAGTGTGCCACAGGTCTACTTTGAAGGATATAGGATTGGAGGTTTTGAGGCCCTTAAGAACCACTTAAAAAGCTAAGGGGGTAATATGAAGACTAAGCATATGGTAGCCTATATGGAGACCGCAGAGGCCTTTGCAAAGTGCTCAACCTCAACACGTCTAAGTGTGGGAGCTATACTGGTTAAGGATAACCACATAGTGAGTTGTGGATATAATGCTCTCCCTAAACACCTTGATGGGTCTCTGGAGGGGCCTGATGGGCAGACCTTGCCCGAGGTCAGACACGCTGAGAAGAACGCCTTAATGGCCCTAACAAAGAGCAATGAAAGCTCCGTATGGGCAACGCTCTTCTGCACGCACGCACCCTGTAAATCCTGTGCAATTGATATTGTTGACGCAGGCATAACCACAGTGTACTATCAGGACGTATACCGCTCTGAGGAGGGCATAATACACCTCAATAGTTGTGGGGTGTCTGTCTTCACCTTGAGAGGTGGGGAGGTTAATAGGGACATGAGGGGAACACTCATCGAGACTTGCGAACACATTTGGGCAGTAGCGGGGCTTAGGATGTTTTGTATGTTATGTAACGAGGAGAAATAAGGAGTTGCTAACCCATGTTGGAGACTACTCCGCAATTGCTGCAGACCTGAGTCTTGTAAAATAAAGTTTGACATTCAAATAAGGAGCTCGTAGTATGGATGAGGTCGAAGGAGAAACGGTGGAGGAGGTGAGAGACCTTACCAAGTACGATGAAGATCCGAAAATAGTGTATGTGTTAAGTGCATTTATTGAGGACGTAGTAGTTGCAACATTTGTTTCAAAAACATATCAGGTAGGACTTGACCTAGCCGAAGTATTGGTAGAAGATGATGAAGACATCGAAGGAGTCACGTTACTACGGATACGTACAGACACTTTAAATCAAACTGAAGTATGGCATTAATAAGGAAGAGGATTTATGAACACCAATACCAACGAGACACTTGAGGAACTTATGGAACACGAATTTGGCCAACCACAGTCTGAGAATATGCCCCAGCCAAAGTCTAAAAAGGGACTTTCAAAGCAGGAGCGCAAGGCTTCCAAAGACTTTAGACGTAATAGGAAGAATGCCCGTGGACGTGGTTGGCAAGGTGATGGGGGGGAGGTGTGAAATTATTCTTTAAAGATAAGTCAGGAGACTTTAGAGTAGTGGATGCCCCAATTGAGTTGGATCTGGACGAGCAGGAAAGTGTTAAGAAAATGATTGTAAGGGATGCGGGAGTAGTGGTACAATCAGTTGTGTTGAGTGTTGTTGAAGATACTAAAGAAGATATAGTTCCTGAGGAGGAATTGGCATGAGCAACAAGATACTACGTAAAATGATTGAAGGTTCAGAGGGTAAGTTTTTCTCAGTGGTCTTTAAGAAGGCTAATGGAGATCTGCGTGAGATGAATTGCCGCACTGGTGTTAAGAAGCACCTTCGTGGTGGTGACTCCACAACAGCTCACAAGGATAATCTGGTGACTGTCTGGGACACCGAGAAAAAGGCGTATCGGTGCATCAACCTTGACACTGTGACTAAGGTGTCTCTAGAGGGTAAAGTGTTTGAGGTGAGCAATGGCGAGTAAGGCGTACCACCAGAGGAGCCTTGGTAAGATAATGAGGAACTACTACGACTCCCCTGACCGTGTACATTTTAGGCTTGGACAGTGGTTTGTAAACCATTACATAGCGGGTGCTTGGGGGGACTTGTTCTACACGGAGGATGACGCTAAGGCCGTGGCAATGATTGCACAATGGCTGACTGACAATAGCCGTGTTAATAGGATGCCTAAGGGGGTTAGTTAGTACGTAAGCCCTTCGGCGTTACGAGGGGCCACTAGAAAGAGCTCTGAAAGCATCTGATGGCTGATGCTAGCAAAAGGGGCGGGGGAAGGATTCGCGATAGATCCCCTGTGAGATATGCGACTGCTGTGAGCAGTGAGCGCCAGTTCGATTCTGGACAGAGCTCTTTCTAGTGTGGCGGGTGGCTACAGTATTGGCCACCGTCTGGGTAGGTACACCAGCAGGGGAGACCTTGCCGCCACACCCATAATTGTCTTTAAGTGTTTTTACAGGGGGCATT
>Ga0209414_1000473_pt1 | contig 18989 bp, 26 predicted proteins | sample LakVidmifraction_4_FD_181154 | JGI IMG/M metagenome (GOLD analysis project Ga0209414, IMG submission 181154) | Hypersaline microbial communities from Lake Vida, Antarctica - Brine Hole Two &gt;0.2 micron (SPAdes) (version 2) | ecosystem: Environmental > Aquatic > Non-marine Saline and Alkaline >... | reverse complement strand
CTGGATGATATTAATTATATCCTAGACAATCCCGATAAATTTTAAATTATGAAATATAAACTAATCCCAACCCTAGAAATTTGGGAGCAAACAATTTTAGAACTCGAAGCCTTAGGCTGGCTAGGTTCTAATGCTAGCCACTGGAATTTGCGAAATATGTGGGAGAAGTATAAGGAAGATACAGTTATACTTTGGACGCCCGAGTGGTCGCTAATTCATAAAAAAGACAATCCTTTACTAAACGTAACCGTCGGTGCTTTACCCCCAATGACCATAGATACAACAGCTATAGATGAGGCTCGCAAATTTTATATTGATAAGTTCAACCAAGACATTGAAACGGCGGCTAATAAGCTAGCCTGTAGCGTTGGCTACGAAAATTGGCAAGCATTGATTAACGATGAATCTCGTTTTTATCAAATTATTATAGAGCAAAAAGGCGGCGTCCTAATTGGAAAAGTAACAGAAGTTAAACTTGTAAAAATAATTGATGTTGTCACAATAAATATGTTTCGTATACATCCTGATAGCGTAACGTTGTAGAATAAACCATTTCACCACCCCAATTTAAACCCCTTTAGCTAGGGGTTTTTAGCTTGTTTAGATAATAAAACTTGACGAAACGTAAAATTAAGTACATAATCTTTTTTATAGTACTTTACTACTATATTTTTTTATGTTTACCAAAACACCACAGCCACAAACAGTTAGCGAAATGAGTAATTTATATGTTAGTATGATTATGTCTATTTTCTATGATTTAGAATACACCGATTCCAACGGCGTATTAAATGCCCTATTAGAAGACGATCATTTATCTGACTTCTTAATTGGACTCCGTAACCCAGCAAAAGTGCAAAAATTTATCAACGACTTTTACCCAAGTAAGGTTGGAGCACATTGCCTACAAAACAAACTACGAAAGTGTAGAGAAATAATGTTCATTGCCCTACACAATAATGACTTTATACAAGCCCACTCACGGCTTGTTACAGAGCATTATAACCAAGGTGACGAAGGTTTAGATACAGAGCAGTATTTAGAAGGTGATGATACTTATACCAAGTACGAAAAGCTAGTTAATATTTTAAATTTTACTATGCCAGTTTATCAACCAGAACTTTTAGTATTTTAATTTTATGATTACAAAAATTCCCGTCCTAGATATTTCAGGACTAACCGCCAAAGAAATTGAATTAGCCAAAAACCTAACCAAATAATATGTTTTTATACTTCCCCCTAGTTTCCTGGATTGTTGGCTTTATCTCCGCTATCTTACTTTTTTTGTTTTTAGATTTAATAAAGCAAGAAGTTAACAATAATAAAATTACTCCACGCAGATGACCTATTACACCGCACTAATAATAATCTTAATTATAATTTTCACTATATACACTAAACACTAAACACTATTAATATGAACTATCCCCTCACATCCACACTAGCTTTTCTAGCTAGCATTCTATTAGGCCTTTTAGGTCTGTATGAAATAATCAAAATGTTAAATAGCCTGGACAACCAGGAGCCATTTGACACGATACACCCCGCTTGGACTAAAGAGCAAGTAAAAGAAAATTTAAAAAATTCTAAAAAATAATATGACCTTAAACGACAAAACAACACAAGCCCGTAAGATAGTTGAATTATCTAATAAAATTTCTGGGTTAGAAACCGAATTATTAGAAATGGCTAGGAGATTAAAATCAGAAGATCCCCCTCAAAGAAAAAATGCCCGTTCATTGGTATTTCACGATAACAGCAGTAACGGAGTATCTCACGATTATTCAATTGATATTCCAGACGAGCACATTCACGATTTAGGCGTTGTAATAGAAAATTTTTATAAAAATATTATTAACGACCTAAAAAGTCAAATTGAAAAAATCTAAAAAACAACAATATGACTGATATAAATATTAACCTAATAACAAAACAACACGACATTGAATTCTGGATTAAACGTCTGGAATCAATCTTGGAAGTCCGACAACAAGATTATAGTAATTTTGGCGAAATGCCAGAAGATACCGAACAAGATAATAAAATAAAAGACCAAATTCAACAACTAAAAAACAAAATAATATGAATAACATAACAGACTACAAACTAACCCCAAAAGTGATAAAACAGATTAAACCTACTGTTTTAGAGCGACTTTTAAGATTTCTAAATATAATATAACACTAAAAAAATATACAATAATATGTCACAAAACACAAAAACAGAAATTAGCAAAAATCAATTAAAAAATATCTTAATTGTAGCGATAATCGGCCTAGTAATTTACTTTGGCTTTATGAACCCTCCAAAAACACAAAACGAGCCAAGCGTAATTGCCGAGGCTAGTTTTGAAGATTTAAGAAATGAAAAGCAAAAACAACTTGATACTATAGCCAGTGATAAAAAAGTGCTGGAACTCAAAGCCCAAAAAGTACAAAAAGAAAAGGAAATCATAGACCTTGACGAAAGTTTAAAAGCCAAGGGGCAGGAGCCAACGACTAATACTCTAGCTAGTGTTATTGCTACCCTTGCCCCTACCCTAGAACACAAAATAAAGGTAGATGACCGTACTGAATTACCTAGTGCTGACCTTTGGGTTAGCAGAATTGAAGAGCATTTAACTAAACATAATAGCCCCTTAAAAGGCCAAAGTTATGGAAAGGTGTTCGTAGATTTAGGGCTAAAATATAAAATCCACCCTTATGTAGCAGTAGCAATTGGTTACGCTGACACTAGCCTAGGTAAATCAGCAGTTAAATGGAATTGGGGTAATGTTGGAGCTCACGATTCTAAATGTCTCAAGAAATGCCCTGATATAGGTTTAAGAACCTGGAACCAAGGAATAGAAGCGGTTTATAAAGCCCTAAACAATAAATTCTTAGGTAAAGCAAGCCTAACCTGCGAACTTAGCCGTGGAGGCTGGAATTACTGCTCTGAAGGGGCTACAATTAACAATGGTAAGTTTTACGCAAGTTCAGTTTATAACTGGCATAATAACGTAACAACTTCTATAGCAGATATGGAACAAGCCCCTAGAAACAACAAATTTAATTACAGAATATAGTTGGCACCGCAACCAACTTAAAAAAAGCGGTAAAATCTAATTATATATATTATGTCGCAAAACAACACAATCACAATGACCCTAGGCGAAGTTACATATAACTGTACGCCAGTTAACCCACAACCCGAACAGCCGAAACTAGAGCCAGTGCAAGATCCTAATGTTTTACATATGACGGTTAGGCCGTTGAAGGGGCAAAAGTATTATTGTATTGTCCATTTGGGTGTTATGGAATATACTTGGAAGAACGACACCGCTGATGACATAATTTTTAACTCCCACAATTGCTACACCAAAGAAAATGCATATATTGCGGTGTCAATCCTCCAAGCCAAAGTAGAGTTGCAAAACATAGCCACCGAGCTAAATGCTGGAAGGGTGTTTGATTGGGAGCGTGATTGGGAGTGTGATGAACAATCTAAATTTTATCTTTTCTTTAATCATACAACAGAATTAATTGATACTGCAGCAGCTGGTTTTTATCAATATGATTGTATTTGTTGCCTATACGGCTCTTTTAAAGCAGTTGCTCTAGAACGTATGGGAATGGAAAACCTAACACTTGCCCTAGGTAAATGGCAATAAAACTAATTTAACTATAATATGGAATGCCAACACCAGAGTTATTAAAAACACTTGAGGCTTTAGAAATAGTAAACCCAAACTGGGAAGCGACAGCCCCTAAATCTGCTGAAAAATATGCTCATTTGCTTTTAGTACTTAGCCAATTTGGTTGTACAGACTTAGAAAACCCTGGCGAGTTTCTAAAAAAGAATATGGCTATCCAACCACCCAATTACCCAAAGAATATTAATATGTTTAAAGCCAAAGAAAAAGTCAAACTACTTGACAACAAAGGCTTTACAATTCTAAGTGTTATTAACTTTACTATTTGTTGAAATACCTAGTAAAGCCAAAAGAAAATACCCACCTTTTTGGGGTGGGCTTGTTGAAATATCTAGTACTTAATTCTATTATTTATTTCACAATCTTTGTCAAGTGTTGGTGAACTTAATTCGTCCATTTGAGTAATTTAGGGAACTACTCAGCACTTTTAACTTAGGGTTATAAAGGACTTAAACAGCGACAGGCCTAACTTATACAGGATGTTTATGTGTTTACTCTTCTTACCTTTTACTTAGTTGTGGGGGGTAAGGGGGGTGAACTCATTGCTCCAAACCTTCAAACCAGGATACTTACTACAATACTAATTAATACTAATATTAAATATGAATAAAGAAAAAAAAACCACAAAAGAAAAAAAAGTTTACACTTATTTTGTATATTACAATTGGTATAACGAAATAACACGCGGCTCGGCAAATTGTACACACATAAGAAATAAAAAAATTAAGAATCATAGCGATTTTATGGAAATGTTTGAAAGCATTAAAAAAGAATCAGACTATAACTCTATTGTTATTATGAACTTTATTTTGCATGAATAGACTAATAAAATTTAGGGCTTGGAGTGATAAACAAACTATGGTTTATGATATTGATTTAAATGGTTTTCAATATTTAAACACTTTTTTAAAATCTACTGATTCAGTTTTAATGCAATTTACGGGATTAATTGATCGTAATGGTGTTCAAATTTATGAAGGTGATGTGATTAAATGTAAAGATATAACAATGGAGGGTCAAGAACTTACTTACTCGGGTGTAGTTTGTTTTGAGGATGGTTGGTACTCAATTGAAACCTTTGTTGTTGACGGTTACCCTTCTTGTTTTATACCTTTTAACACAGGGGATTTACCGCTTGTAATTGGAAATAAATTTGAAAACCCTGAACTTTTATAATAATATGACAATGGATTAAATTATTTTGTAGAAAACCCAATTTTTACGATAGATAGAGAAAATCAAACCATAACGTTTGAATCACGAGATAAACCTAGATTTGATGATGGGTCTTGTTGATAGCCTATTACCTAGGAAGTATTACAGATTGTTTGGCGGGCTTGACTACAACAGGAAAAGAAGACTAGTTGGTAAGATATGGCAAAAATTATTGCTAAGTTAAATATTAGACACGAGGCTTTTTGCCGTGAATATCATAAAAATGGTTTTAATGGCTTACAGGCTTACAAAACTGTTTATGGTGGGACTGATAAAACTTGTGTTGCAAGTAGTGCTAGATTGTTAACGAATGTTAATGTACAAGCTTTTTTACAGGGTTTAAAGGAGCAGGCTAATAAAAAATATGATGTTACTCTTGAAACAATAGTTAAAGAACTTACTGAAATTCAAGCCCTAGCTAAACAAGCTATACACGGTAAAACAGGATCAGATTATGATTTAAATAACTGGATTAAAACCCAACAAGAAATGATTAAGTTGTTTGGTTTATATGCTCCTGTTAAACAAGAGGTTGACACTAAAATAACCGAGTATAAATTCCAGACCAACCTTGATGACAAAGACAACTAGACTAGATTTTATAAACATTTTAAAACCTGCTTTTAGAAGTAAAAAGAAAAATGTTATTCTTAGATGTGGAAGGCGGTTTGGTAAAACTTACGGTGCTACCCAGTTGGCTATTTTAAGAACTTTACTAATTCCTAACCATAAAACCCTTTGGGTTGATACAGTACAAGCTAATATCAAAAGATATATTGATGAATATTTTAGACCACTTCTAGGCGATATTTGGGGTAGCGTAGATTATGATAAGCAAAGTCAGATTTTAACTTTTTTAAACGGATCTAAAATATACTTTGGAAGTGCTGAACGTCCAGAAAATCTTGAAGGGTTTGAGTATAACCTTATGATTTTAAATGAGGCGGGTATTATTCTTAAAAAGGAGGGGCTTTGGTTAAAGACTTTACAACCAATGACTAAAGGGTGCCAGACTTACTTTGTAGGTACGCCTAAAGGTAAAACAGGGGCTTTATACTTTGAACTTAGCCAGTTAGCTAAAACAGATGACGATTGGGTAGAATATCATTTTAGTTGTGCTGAAAGTCCTTTTTGGGGTAAAGAAGACTTAGACAAGCTAAAGTCCAGCGTACCTAATTACATATGGCAACAAGAATATTTAGCTGAATTTGCCGATGTTTATGAGAATAGTTTATTAGACCCAGCGGATGTAAAATACTTTGATAACTATAGCCTGGATAACTTTGACAAACTTTACCTACACGCTGATACAACCCACACAGCTAAAACTACTAGTGACTACTTTTGTTTAACAGTAGCGGGTCAAAACAGAATTAACCTTAAATATTATATTTTAGATTTTGAACTTACAAAGTCTTTAACCCCGCTAAACCAAATAGATTTGATTATTAGTTTTTTTGAAAGGTTCCCTAAAATTCAAAAAGGCACTTACGACGCGGTAAGTAACGATGGGTTTAAAGAAATGTTTGACAAAATAGCCAGGGAGCGTGGTTTACACTTTAACTTTGAAGGCATAAAATTTGATGGTGATAAAATAAAACATTTTACGAGTAACGGTCATTTTGACAGATTTAAATCGGGTTCTGTATTGTTACCTAGAAATCATAGCAAAATAGCTTTAGCAGTAGATCAGATTTTAGCCTTTCCTAATAAGAATTCTGCTGATGATTTTGTTGATGGACTAAGTGGGGTATTAGATAACTTTTGGAAGGCACCACGTAGACAAATAAGGGGAGTAACGTTTTAAATTTGACAAAAGCTAGGTAAAACAGTCAGGGGGTGGTAATAATCCACTATGTCAGTTTTAGATAATTTTAAGTCTTTGTTTAAAAGTACACCTGCTAAAAAGAAATCAAGCAGGGGTAGATACCAAAATTATAGTAGCTATTCTAGTAAAAAGGAAAATATACCTGTTCAAAGTATAAAAAATAGCATTAATCAGTATGCTAAATATGTTGTTGAAGTTCCTAAGTTTGATACTTTTTGGCAATTCTACCAAATATTTCCAGAGGTGCAAACCCCTATTTCTAGGATTGCTAAAAGAATAACAGGAATTAAAGGTAAGTTTACAAATAGCGAAGGTTACTGTGATGAAATTGTAAGTAATAAATTACAATACGAAATAGAGCTAGACAGGTTGATGGAAGAGTTTATAACCCATATGTTAATCTTTGGGCAAGCCGTAGCCGTGATGTTTGAAAGCGGTAGTAAAAAGACAATCCAGTTTGTCCCGCCTAGTGAAGTTAGCTACTGGGAAGCCCAAAGCTTTGCTATTAAAAAATTTACTTGGCACTGGGAAAGCAGTGTTACAATTGTTGAAAACGACTTTGAAATATTTAAACTACCTTCTGTAAACTCCAAATACTTTGGTAAAAGCCCGTTAAATTCAATGTACCAAACTTTAAACTCTTTAAATTTAGACACACAAAACTTCAACGAATTTTTAGAGAATAATAGTTTTATGGGGTTAGCTATATTTCCTAAAGATAATTTGGAAGAAAAAGAAATAGATATTTTGAATGCGTCTATTGTAAAGTTAAATGAAAAAGGTTCTAGGTATAAAGCAGGGGTTTATGATGGTGTAGAAAAAATAGAACAGATAAAACAAGACTTACAATTTAAACTAACCGAGGATGAAAAAGATAGAATAGCCAGTTATGCAAGTAATGCGGTTGGTTACCCTTACACTTTCTTAAAAAGAAACTCTACTAGTTTAGGTCAAGGTGAACAAAAAAGTATATTGTTAAACTACCGAGACGAAACAATAAAACCAATGCAGATTTTACTAACTAATTTTATCAATAACTTTGTTAGTCAATACTTTGAGTTTAATGGTTTAAATTTTGTGCCAAATGAAATGCCGATAGAAACTTTTACTGATTTAGCAGATATAGGTTTACGTGGATTTGAATCAGGTGCTTTATCAGCTTATGAATTTAAAACTAGATACCTAAACTACCTAGATAAAGAAACTCAAGAGGATGACAAGTTTAGGAAGTTTGAATCAGGAACCCTAATTGTTAAAGAAGGGGAATTAAAAGAAGGGGAATTAACAGACGACACCATAGACGAAGAGCAAACTACTGATGATGTAGATACAGGTGTAACAACCGAGCTCAATGCTAACGATAAAAAAAAAGCCTTGATTTTAGTCAATGATAACCAAAAGATGATTGAAAATTATAAATCATTTCCTGGTAAAACTAAAAGTCAAATAGTCTATGGTATCAAGCAAGGAATAATTGCAAATCAAAACTTAGATGTAAATCAAAAGCGGGCAATTAATAGTGACTTAGAATATGTTTTAGCTAACGAACCTTTAAGAGTAGTAAGTGAAACTAAGTCAAGATTGGGTAGTTTAATTTTAGACAATCTAAAAGTAGTTAGTAGTGTTACCCCAAGTCAAGCTGAATTAGATTACCTGGATATAATAACTGAAGAGGAAAAAATGCTAGAGCGTGAATATTTACTATTTTTGTTACCTTTACTTTTACAGATTGAAGATAGCACCAAAAAGAATTTACTAGACTTCTATGGTAAAATTGACACGGATAGTGATGGGTTAATTTCCTTTGACGAAAATAGAAGATTTTTAAGTTTTGTTGAATTAGAATTGTCTAGGATGGAAAAAGAAGCTAGCGAAGTATTTACAGGTGCAACAATGGACAGCTTAAATAACAAATCCGAACAAAGAGCCGTTGAAGCTTTAGCAGTTTTAGGTTTAGGACTTGGTGCTATTACTAGCCAGCTAAATAGATATAGTTTTGAGTTAGGTTACAAATCAAATATTGAGGGTTATTTTAGTAACTCCTTTAGACGGGTTAAAGAATCTGTCCGAGATAACGTAACCCAGAACGTAAAACTTAGTTTAGCCAAAGAGCAAGCTAATTTAGTTTCTTTTAATAAGAATGACTTTAAACTGTCTTTATTAACTCACCCTAGGGGGCTTTTTAGAAGAACCGTTGAACAAGCTAGCCAAGACGTAGGTATAAACCACTACAAGGCAATTGTGCCTCTTTATAAGATAGATGGCTTAAATCCTAGTGGAATGACTAGTAAAGTCCTATATAATATCAATACAACACAAGAATGGAATAAATATAGCGGGGTAAAATCTACTGTAAATTCTGTAGGGGGTATGAGTTTACACCATAACGACTTTATTTATTATTACCCAATTAAACAAAGCCAATTACCAGGTGAAAAAATAATAGCTAAAAAACAACGATCTGAATTTAAAAAATAAAATATGCAATTAGACTTTATAATCAACACAAAATCTTTAGAATCTGAAAATAGTTTAATTATTTCAGGAATTGCTACAACTAATAGTTGGGATAGGGGTTCGCTTTCTAATAAAAATAGTGAAAGTTTGACTATTACTCCAAACGCCATAAAGCAAGCTTGGGGTGAAGGGATACCAGTTATGGTTGACCACGGGAAAGGTAAAGAGTTTGGCACTCAACAAATTGGTAGATGGATTTCATATTTATATGAGCCTAGTGATTATTCCTTAGACTCACCAGAACTTTTGAAAATGGAAATAAAAGTAGTCTGTGAAATAACAAACCAAAAAGCTATTGAATTGATTAATAATAATAAACTAAACAATTTTTCTTTAAGTTGGAAAACTTTGAATTGGTTATTGAATCAAAAGACAGGTCAAAGAATTGACACGGAAATTGAATTAGCTGAATTAACCTTGACAGCAACGCCAGCAAATCCAGACGCCAAATTTACCGTTGTAACTGATGAAAGTTTATTAGAGCAATTTAACCTAGAAAATGAAACGAGATTGAATGGTAAAAAAGTACAAGTAAAAACTATTTTAGAAAATGCTAAGATGTATTACGCCGAGGTAATAATTGAAAATCAAAAAAGTATGGTGCCTATTTCTGAATTAACAGAAGCTAAAAAAATTAAACTAAACTATAAACTACTTGACAATAATGCGGGCGTGTCATTTAGGCCAGCTAATAAATTAAAAATTATGTATACCGAACTTAAAAGTAAAATCCTTGATGTTGTTAAAGCTTATATGCCAGACGCTGAAGTCAATGAAATTTCTGACTTATCTATGAAAGTTATGCCACCACTAGGCGAAGATGGAATGGCTGAATTTAAAGTTGGCGACAAAACAATGAGAATTAAACTTATGATTAACGGTGACAATATGGAACTTGGAGATATTGAAGAAGATGAAGTAATAGAAAAGACAACTGAAGATGTAGCCGAGACTGCTACTGAAATTACTCCAAACGCCGAAACAGCCGAAACAGCCGAAATTGTAGAACCAGTAAATAACGACTCTGAAAAGTCAAGTAGTACTGAAAACATGGTTGAAGTTGAAAATGCTAAATCTGAAGTAGAAACCCCAACTGTAGAAAATGTCCCTTCCGATACTACAGAAGGAGATCAGTCAGAAATTGAAAATGCTAAAACAGCACAATCTTTTGATGACCTGGTCAATGAGTATGGTTATTTAACCGCACTTAAAATCCAAGAAGGAACAATTACAATATAATATGAACTTAGACAACACACAATCCGTTGATAACACAGTTAACAACGTTGATTACAAACAGGTAGGAGCTAAACTAAATGAATTTTTAGTGATCAAAGGCAAAGCCCCAATGAATTTAAAAACCGTCTCAAATGACGAAGTTATTGAAAATTCTAAATCTTTTAGTGGAGCAGATGTAGCAAATGGTAGTGGATTAATACAAACTAGTGTCATTTCGCCTCTTGTAGGTTTGACCCGACGTGGTGGTGTATTTATTGAATCTGGAGCAAACTTTGTTGACAACGCTTCTTTTGATGTTACCTTTGGTGGCGTTTCTTTAAACGGTAGCTATCTAAGATTTGCATACAGTGTTACAACTGCTAACGAAATTTCAAGTTTTACAAGTTTAACTTTGAACTTGCTTAGAGAACGTGCCGAAATTGTAGGTGCTGAAGATGTTCTAGCTAGAAACCCTAACGCTAGTCAAGCTATTTCAATTTTTGAACAGCTTTTAGAAAATGAAAAACTAAGAATTGCTGATGTTAAAGCAGCAGCTGCTATTACAGGAAATGCGTCAGTTGCAAACATTGACCAAACAACTCCTTTAACTCAAGGACAAATTAGTGGTACAATGGCAACTATGAGTGGTAATATTGGTGGATTGGAAACAATTGCTAATATTGGTCACGCTTACTATATGAACCAACAAGGATTTAATAAATTTCTAAGAGAGCAATCTACTACAGGAGCTTTTATTAATTCTAATGGATTTTCACAAGGTTTCTTTGAACCAGCTTATGTGAATGGAAAAAGAGCTACAATTGGTTTAGTTGGATACTTTAACGGTTTCCCAGTTTATCTAAATGGTGGTATTTTAAACACTTACGCAGTAAATGCTACAACTAAGGCTATTACAGCACAAACAGGTGGTACTTCTACAGCCGTACTATTTGGTTTACCAAACACTTTGGGTATTGGACGTGGAGATCGAAAATATGATACTATTAATATTTTTGACTCTAGTAACGACCGAGCTTCTTATTATGAAGGTTCAGTTACAGTTGGTGCAGTAACAAGAATGGCCGCAGGTGTAATAATTCCAGCAGCTTGGAACTTAGCTACAATCGCAGCGTAAACATTTGGGGTATTTGACAAAACCTAGCGGAGGGGTCAAACTCCGCATAACATATATTCTATGAAATACTTTATAAAACAATCTTTTTATCTAAAGGGTAAATATTCGGGAGAGGCTGGAAGTGAAATTGACAAAGAACATTACGATTTATTTTTAGCTGAAAAACTACAAGACCATATTGAAGTCACTGGTTTAATACCATCTTTTTTAAAATCTGATGAGGAAATCCAAACTGAAATTGAAGCTCTTTTTGCAGAACAAGAAGCTAGGGAGCAAATTAAAAAATCTCTTGAATCTAATAAAGCTAAAGCGGAAACCAAAGAGAATGAACTTAAAAACAAAAAAAGTTAAATAAATGTCTTGGGGTTCTACATTGACTAGTAGTTATGTCCGCAATCTTGCAGGTGTTACTAATGGTACATACGATACCCAAATACAGTTATATATTAACTCTTTAGTTCAAGAAGTTGAAAATGAAACTGGATTAGATTTTTTTGCTGATCCAGTTTCTAGTATTTCTAAGGTATTTAAATTTACTACCCAAAGAAACATTTTTGTTTTATGCGGTGAGATTTTACAACCTTCAGCTTGGTTATCAATAACTAATGTAGAAGTCAGTCCTGTTATGGTAAGTCCTGTTTGGGATACTCTACTTTTAGATCGTGACTATGATTTACTAGAAACTAAGGTTAGACCTTACCCAATTTACCAGGTCAAGTTTTTATCACAAAAAATATATAAGAATAGTCAAGTTAGGATTACAGGAATTAAAGGATTTAGTTTAGACAATGCAATTCCTAGTGATATTTTATTATTTTTTGGCACTTGTGTTTCTGCTTACTATAATTATTTATTAGTTGGTGGATTAGCTGAAAGTAGTTTTTTAGTAGAATCTGAAAAAAGTTTAACAAGGTCAGTTACTATTTCCAGTACGGCTTTTGATACCTGGAAAAGTCCTAAACTATTTTCGCCTTTACAAATTGCGGAATTTGAAAAAGTGATTAGTAAGTACAATCTTTTGCCACGTTACCCATTTTAAAAATGCCTACATTATTACCAAAAACAGGCGTGAGAATAACAAGAATCACTCAAAACCTGAGTAATCCTGCGGATAGTGTAGTGACTACTACAACTACTATATACGAAGGATTAGCCAGTTGTGAAGACGCCTCTGGAATGAGCAATGTAGACATTTATTTTCCTAGTGGTAGTCAAGAAGCTAAAAAATATATAGTCTACTGTGAGCCTAGCTGGGGGGTACAGACTGATGATATTGTAGAATTAAATGAAGACGAAATTGGCGATAATAAAAGTTATGTACCGTCTAGTTATAGCGTACAATTAAAAATCAATACCCCTAAAAGATTTGGGGCTTTAAAAATCTTAGGCACTAAACATATTGAAGTTTTTTGTTATTCATCTAAATAAGTTAATATGCCATTTAGAAATAAAAAGAATTTTACGGTTAGAATACAAAAAGATATTATCAAAGATATGGTCAAACAATCTGATAGGTTTGAAAGGATTGGAACGGAAGAAATCCAAAAGGCTATTGAATTTCTAAGGGTTGTTGATACTAGAGCTTTAAAAGGCAATTCAAGAATGCGACAATTTAGTTTTGGCGGTGGAATTGTTTGGAGATTTGAAACAACCGATATTGATTATGATTTTATTGTACGAAATGGTTTAGGGACATCAACAATATATGGAGCTAGAAAATATGATATTTTAGGGGCGGGGAGAACTTTAAAACGATTAAATATAAAAAGCAATATAACTACAAATGTTGGAAATCCTAGACCAGCTAAATCTAAATCCTAATATATGCCCTCACCATACGGAAACTTTACAAAGTCAACTTTAAACCATAACCAGCCAAACACAAAGGCTTTAAATTACTTTGCCTTGCAATTTATCACAGACGCCATAGTTACTTCTGCAATTCCAGGGGTAAACACAGCTAAGGCTTTTTTGTGGGATCAAAACCCTAACTTTCAACTGATTAAAAATGCAGACCCTGCCTTTACTACTTTAATTACAGTTAGTCACGATTTTGCCAGTCAAGAGTTATTGACTATGAATTGGCGTGAAAAAGGCGGATTAGTACCTTTTTGGTGGTGGGCAATTGATATACATACAACTATGGAAGCCACCCCTGCTAATAATAATCTAATTTCAGATGTCAATGACGAGCTGGTAAATCTACTAACTAAAAACACAGGGGTATATACCAACTCTATTAACCAAGGTGCTGGCGGGGTAATATATAACACTACTCCAAGTCAAAATTTGATAACTGAAAATCAAATTTTTAAAGAAGGTCAAAACCCTGAAAGACCAAACTTTGTAACTTCTGTATTGACAACAATTATGAAAGTATATCTAGGGGACTAATAATCTAATAAATCAATTATGTCAGCACTTTCACGTCAAGCTTTCGCACCTTATCTTTTAACCGATAGAAGTGAGTTTACCCAAATTAGACCAATGTTCAATGGTTATAATACTAACCCTGATAATTCGGATAAAATCCTTTATTTATCTGGCTTTACCAATGGAGCGGCTATTTCTGGTGGAAGTGTTGCCAACTCTTTAAGTCAACCAGTCCTAGCTAGAAAATATGAAAACAACGGTTCTATTTACAGACTTGACTCCGTAGAAAGACCAGCTAGTTACGCTGATACTTTAGGAAAAACAGTTACATCAACTGGCGTAGGTTCTGGATTTAGTTTTACAGGAGTAACTTTTAGTGTTGACGAAGCTGGATTTATAATGTTTACCGCCAAGGAAACTACTGGAAACCCTACCTTTACTTTACGAACTTCACTAGGTAATGCGAGAACATTTGCTTTTACAGGTGCTAGTTTTGTAGCAGTTAGTAATGGATATAAAAGATTTATTGCCCCAATTGCAGTTGGAACTTACGCAGGTGTTACCGTAGCTAACGTTGGAACTTTTGTGCCTGGTAATGTTACTAGTGTAGAAGCTATCTCATCTATTGCAGCAGTTATTGACTGGGATTCAATCCACCTAGCTAATAATGTTGAGTCATTTATAGGTTCACATCAATCTTTACTCTTTTCTTGTGTTGATGAATTAACTTGGAATAGAACTTTAGATACAGCAGATCAAAAATGTTCTAATTACACTACAGGTGTCACAGTCACGAATAAAACTTTAGAAATTGATTTAAAATACAATGATTTGAATTTTGGAATTGAAGCGGCTGCTATTGGTCAAAGTGTTAAACGTGGTACAGTGTCAAGACCTGTTATTATTAACGCCGTATCTGGTGGAAATAATGCCCTAGCGGTTACTGCTGGAGTTATTACAATTGCTGGATTAGTAGCTAGTAGAATAGCAAGTGTTACAATGAATAACATACCTTTAACACGAGTTGAAAGTATAGCACTTGTAAACGAAACCACTTATTCTTATGTAGGCGGTAACTTTAATTTTTCTACTTTATACAACACCGTAGTCCCTACAATTGTATACTTAGAAGTATCTACAGGAAACTTCTTTGACGATCTTAATTTACAGACTGGATATACAGGAAATCTATTTGTTACTAGAACATCTAGCGTAGGTACAACCCTAACCTGGGAATTGCCTTTAGTAGAAATTGTTTCCGTAACCCCTGAACAAGGTGACGCACAAGTTACCCATAACGTTAAAATCAAAGCCTACCCATTTAAAGAAGGTAATAACTACAGATTCTACCGTCAAACTAAATTCTAGTTTGACAAGTAGATACTTATAAGGCAGTTGTTAAATGTATGTATACACTAGAACATTTAACACTGCCTAATTTAGTTTTATATGGTGACGAGGCCGAAGATATTATGAGTAATTATTTAGATTTTAGGGACGCCTATGTTAACTATAGTGCAGTATTTTTGCCAATGGATATGGAAAATGCTAAATCAACAATCCACCAATTTGGTGAAGTACAATTGATGAAAGATGAAAGTGGCAAGCTAAGAAAACAAATTTTGGAGTCAACAAATGACGTAGAAAAACAAACTCTACAAGAGCAAATAACTGCTCTTGAAATTGCAACTGTAAAAGTAGTAGGTAACATAAAAGAAGTGGATCAGTTAATTGATAGTATGCAAGCGTACAAACCTGAAAAAAGAGAAATTATAAAGCAAGCTGAAAAAGATTTAAAGGACATCATAACTGAAATGTTATCAGCAATTAGTTCCTGTTTAAAAAAAGAAAATAAAGATGATAATTCTGTAACCCTAAAAGATTTAAAAACTTTATCTAAAGGAGGGAAGCTGAAGTTAATTATGGATATAGCACGAGAACCATTAAATGGAATCAATGGAGCTTTTTTAGCGTCCCTGGAGAAAATAGTTCAAGTAGCCTAACTAAAAAGGTTTATTCTCTTCCGTTCCTGTTATCTATGACGTCGGATTTACATAGCTGGAGTTTATCTCCTTTTATTTATAAAAAATCAATCCAGGAAAAGTTTTTAGTTTGGGTAGACCAAATGAATAAAAAAGAAATTGAAAGGCAAATAAGTACTCATTATTTATTGCTACCTCACTACAGTGAAAATCAAAGGCAGTTTAGACTTGACACAACCAAACTATACTGCTTAAGGGCGGGGGATGAGTAACGTTCAATACGACATAGAGTTAAATGCCAAATTAGATAAAATTGATGGCCAAATTTCTGGTGTAGAAAAAAGATTGGATAGTAGATTTAAACAAGCAGGTGCAAGTAGTGGAAACGCTTTTGTTAGTGGAATGACGCCTATTGTATCTGGAATTGGTGGAATAATAGCTTCTTTTAGCTTTGTTACTTTGGGTAAACAAGCTTTAACAACTGCAGGTAATTTACAAATAGCACAATTAAAGTACGAAACTTTATTAAAATCAGCTGATAAAGCTAAAGATAGAGTAGCTGAAATTGTACAATTTGCTAAAGAAACACCTTTTCAACAAGACGAAGTAATAAAAGCAGATACACTTTTACAAGGATTTGGAATCAGAACAAAAAAGAATTTACAAATTGTAGGTAACGCAGCTTCTATTTCTGGAAGTGGAATTAGTGACTTGTCTTTAATTTTAGGCCAACTTTCACAGTCCAACTCTCTTGAAAATATTAAACAACTAGCTGAAAGGGGTGTAGTAACTTTTGATGAATTAAAAGAAGCTGGGATTAGCTTTGCTAAAGACGGGTCAATAATAAACTCAACTGAAGAAACTTTTACTAAGGTTTTGGGAATAATTGACAAGAAATTTGAAGGGGGAAGTGCTAAAATTTCTAAAACATTGACAGGGCAATTAAGCACTGCAGTTGATGGATTTAATATTTCACTTGGAAAATTAGCTACACAATCTGGGGCTTATGATTTAGTTACTAATATTTTAGGTCAATTTAATAAACTTGTAGAAGAAAACCCAATTATTGCATCCGCATTGGGTGGGATTGCTATTGGAGTTAGTGCCTTATCAGCTAGTTTGTTATTTTTAGGCGGGCCTGCTACCTTGATAATTGGTGGAATAATAGCCGCAGTTTCTTTATTAGCACTAGCTTGGAATAATAATTTTGGCGGTATACAAGAAAAAACTAAAGCGTTTGTAGATTATTTTACAACTCAAATAATGCCCAAGATAAAACCTGTTATTGATGAATTAATACTGTTGGTTACTAATATTTTTACAATGGTTAAACCAGGATTGGAAAGGTTAATGTCTTTTTTTGGAGATAAGGCTTTGACTATTGCTAAGATTTTTAACGGGGTTGTAGATGTTGTTAGAGGGGTTTTGGAAGTTATTAATGGTTTATTTGCTGGAGATGGTAAAAAGATTTCTGATGGTTTTGGTAAAATTTTTGGCGGTTTAGGTCAAATAGTTAAACAATCAATGAATAGTGTAATTGAGAATATTAATTTAGCGATGAGTGGATTTAACACTTTAGGGAATGCTTTTGAAAAATTATCAGGTGGAAAGGTAAATGTAGCAGATATTCCACAAATTCCTAAATTAGCACAAGGGGGTAGTATAATTCCACCAGGTTATAACAACGACACCTTCCCTTTATTCGGGCCAGGTGGACGGTTACTTGCAATGGCACAAAGTGGAGAAAAGATTGATGTAGTCCCTAGAAATCAAGTAAGCAATAACAACAGCCAAACCAACAGCGGTAACACAGTCAACCAATATTACTATGGCAGTAATTCAAATTTTAGCTATCCTTTTTAAAAATATATTATGTCTGACCAATTAGAAAGCAAACAAAATTTATATCAGTTCGGCAACGGGTTGAATGACAATTATTATATTTTTAACAAAACACAGTTAACTACCAAAGGTACAATTAGTTTAAAATCCAACCATTTTGAAAGTTTTTCTGTAGATGGTTTTACTAAAACAAATGTTGGGGAAAGAAATAAAAAATCGGGTCAAGATTTATCTGTAGAATTTTTAGTAACTGATAAAGACTATTTTGGTATTGGTTATATCCAGCAGGTTTTTAATTCTAAAGAGCGGAAGTTGTTTTATTATGATTTAGATATAAACAATTTTGTTAATTTCTATTTCTGCCCCAATGCAGATCCGCTTGGAATACCAAACCAAGAAATATTGCCTGTAGAAACTTATGGTCAAGGGGTAAAACTATTAACTGCTAAATTTAAAACCCCGCCTTTTTTGTATCGATGTAAACCAAATCTAGCTTATTTTAATAAGAATGCGATTGTTTCTTTTATACCTAGATATGATGATGGTATTACTAGATTTGACGCAAGTGTTCCATATGACGCAGCACTTACAGTTTTTGTCGTTTCTTTAGCAGGTTTATCTAACCAGGAAAAACTAAACTTATTTATTGACCCTAAACAGCCTAATAATGCTTTGGTATATACCGACAAGTTTTTTGATTTAGGTGACTTTACAATTAATAACAGTGAGGCGGTTGTAAACACTACTTTGGTTAATAATTCTACCAATGATTTGTTGTTGACTAGTTTCTTTAACGACACCACGGCTAATAACAATATTTATATGATAGAACTGGGTCAATTAGCCACTAATAACACTTTAGCCATAACTAACCTTGACAATGGCTCTGACTTGTTAATAAGCTGGTTAAATGTAGCTAGTAGCCCTACTACACTAGTATATAACAGTGCAAAAGGTAAACTATATGATAGCACTTTAAAAACTGAAATTAACCCTAGTTTTTATGCTATTAATTCTACACTTGGAACTAAACTATTCTTTACAGGAATAGCTACAAAAAGCCAAACTTTAAATATTTCACCAGAACAAATTCGTTTACAGAAAAATACACCTGGAAATTTAACAATCAAAATAGAAGCTTTAAAAACTTATCATCTAAATTAAAAATATGTATTTACCCTCTTTAGT
>Ga0209414_1000472_pt1 | contig 19012 bp, 25 predicted proteins | sample LakVidmifraction_4_FD_181154 | JGI IMG/M metagenome (GOLD analysis project Ga0209414, IMG submission 181154) | Hypersaline microbial communities from Lake Vida, Antarctica - Brine Hole Two &gt;0.2 micron (SPAdes) (version 2) | ecosystem: Environmental > Aquatic > Non-marine Saline and Alkaline >... | reverse complement strand
CCGTGCTTGTCGCAGTCCCCGCAGTCGCCGTTACCGTCGTTCCAATGCGAATTGTCTGTCCCGCATTTGCTAAAACTACCACTGTGCCAACTGTGTCACAAACAATCTCTACTGTATTCCCTTGAACTGGCGCAGCTGGAAGTGTTTGCGTAGATGCTGCTGTAACAAAATAACCAAAGTTAACAAATAGTAAGCCTGAACTGCCTACATCTGTGTAGCCAGTTGCTCCGGTCGAATTAATCGTTATCGTATTTAAGCTAGGTGCAATAGTAATGCCTGCCCCAGCTGCAATTGTGAAATTACGTGCACCATTTGCAGAGAGGGTGTTGATAGTTAAAATACCCGGATCTTGAAGTAAAGATACAAATCCAGTTGTCACAGTAAAATCCGCGCTATCAAACGAAGCTACTCCTACAGTTGCCCCAGCTGCATTTATGCCCGCTGTAGCGTTCAGTCCAGTCACTGAAACTGTACTGCCTGAACCTGTTGTAGTAACTCCATTTGTGCCTAAAATTTCAAGGGTATTAGCGATCGGAATAGCCGAACCACTATCGGTTATAAAACTAGTCGGTATGTCTGGGTTGGTCGTTACAACGTCAAGAACTCCTCCATGACTCATCTATCCACCTTTTCTTTAATGCGGTCAATTTTGGTATAAATATCCTCTAAATGCTTTTCCATAACGTGTGTTTCACGTCTAAATGTACGCATTTCTTTAAGCATTGCGTCAGTATCGATTGCGTTAGTAGAAATCTTATTTATCAAAGCTTGTTCCAAGCTAGTTGACTGACAAAAAGCTAAATCAACCCGTTGCGATAACTCGAAAATCTTAGCGTTTGATTGTTCGTGCTTTTGTTCAATTAATTGAGCTAAATTGTCACAAGTGGCTCGTAAACTGTCTAAGGAGCTAGACACTATTTTACCTAACTTTATGATCTCTTCGTCAACTGTGGAAATTTGCCCTTTAGTCTGTTCTAGAGACGATAACAAAGATTCATGCTGGGTAAGATCGCTTTTTATGGAACAAAGCTTTTTATCCGCACTTACCGTGGCATTAGCTACATTTGCATTCAAAAGACTGTGTTTATTTATGATTTCTTGTTTTAGCTCTAAAGAAATTGAATCTGTATAAGACTTGGATGTTTTAATCAAATCCCGCAACTCGCTTAACTCCAGTCTAAACTCAGACAAAGAAACGTTGGTTGCGAGGATTGAGTTATTGTGATTTGTAATTTCTTGCTGGACTACAAGCTCAAATTCTTTGGCCAAATCTTTTCTTTTTAGCATTAATAAATGCACTCAATGTAAACAGCTCCAGAAATTGGCGCTGTGATTTGTTTGACTGAAAACTGTGTGCCCACACTTAAGACGTAGCTATCATCTTTTTGTGTGTTCATATTCGCTTGCACGTCATAGAGCCTGTAACTCTTGGCTGCTAAAAACATTTGATCTATAGAGGCATCAGTCGTAAAAAACAAGTCGCCCTGCGTGTTATTTGTGATACAAAATACTCTTACTTCTTTACCTGTGACCGGTCCAACAGTTGCATAAGTAGCGGAAATCGCCCCAAAAGCTATAGTTTTAATCGGCTCAAAATAAGCTCTCGCTACCATATTATTCCTCTTGAAGTTCAGCTTCTTTTTGACTATCAGCAATCATTTGTTCTTCTCTTTGCGCTGCAATCATTCGGTCTACCATGTATCCCTTCATCTGTAAAAGAGCGTCATGAATCTCGCCAATAGGCGCTTCCGCTGGCAATACTAATTGATAAACACGCTCAGCGATGGCTACTTCTAAAATTGTCTGTTGCTTGATCATACTTATCCTAAAACAATGAAAGTGACTGTTAAGTTTGCTATATCAGTTGTAGCACCTGCACCATTATTGAGTACAATTGTGAATGATCCAGCAGCTGCAGTAACTGATTTAATGTTTAACGCTGAGCCGTCTGTCGCACCATAAATTTGCGCTAAAACCACCGTAGCTGCGCTTGCTACTAAACTATTTGTGACCACAAAAGATTGTGAAGCAGATGCTGCTATACTTACGCCTGAGAAAATGACTTGCCCAATTCGTGTATTAGAAACGCGCGGACTTGCACCGGCAACTACAGTTGCTGCGGAAGTGAGTAAAGCATTATTGACCGAAGCTAAAGTTAACGGGGAAATTACGAGTTGATCCGATAGACCTGACAAAGCTTCCTGAGCTTTAGCAAACCTAGATTGACCTGTAAGATTTTGGTTAGATTGGCGTCCTGCATAGGCATTTGGTGTAGCAAATTTTGGCATAAAAAACCTTTGGTATATACCGTTTGTTAAATTCTACTGTACTAAACAAGTTTTTAATTTAAAAATTTAAATTGCTGATTTTGCGTTTTTGATACATAAATGAGTAACCAAGGAGACATAATGCAGCCCGTAAAAAGAGTGAATTTAGTGATGACAAATGAGTTGTATACAGAACTTAAAATAATTGCTCTATTAACCGGAAGAACGATGAGTTCGTTCATTCGCACCTGCATAAGAGAAAAGATTGTAGAGCTTAAGGGAGAAACAAAATCTTTAAATAATTAAAAGAAAGATTCAGACTTACGCATATTTAATCTATCCGCTTATAATAGAGTAAATAAGAACTGCGAGAAGTAATAAAATGGCTGCACTAAATATACTTTTTTGGATATGTATAGTTTTAGTATGGATCATTATCATCTATCGTTTCGTCTGTAATCTCGTCGGAATCGTCTACCTACTTGCTGGATTCTTGTTAAGATCTCTATATTTTTTGGTGTTCAGAAAGAATTACGTGGTGAAAAGACATATCGTCTACCTACTTGGCGAATTCTTGTTAAGATTTCTTTATTTTTTGGTGTTCAGAAAGAATTACGTCGAAAAAACCGATAAGACTTACGTCGAAAAAATCGATCCAGACCAAGATATTTCCGATTACTTGGCTCTCCGCGAACCCTAGTCGACAAACTGCCATTTATCTTTTGATTCTTCTTCTTGCATAGCTTCGTCAAGCTGAGCTACATACTTAGCAAACGCAGGAGCGTCTTGTCTTGCTGCTGACGCTAAAGACTGCGCATAGATCTTTCTTAAAGCAGGAGATTTATAAATGCGATAAACTAGTTTTCCGGCTTGATATCCGCCCGCTGCAGTTGCTACGCTCGCTGCGCCCGCTGGGCCGAATGTGAGAGCTGCTCCGCCTGCTGCTGCTGCTGCTTTAGCTCCAAATAGGCTAAGCAAACCTGAAGAAGTCACAACTTTAGGGGCATTCTTTTCTACCCAAGACCCTAAAAAGTTAGATTTTAAAATGGTCCCAAAAGCTTCATTTGCAGCTGTGTACTCTTTGAGAAACTCAGGATTACCTTTTCCGTATTCGTTGATCGTTTCATTAAGGTATCCGGTTATCTGTTTTGCGCGATTCTTAACGCCAGATTGAGTTGCTTTGTTTGGGACCGTCTGAAAAAGACTTTCTAGCTCTTTGTTTAAGCTTTTTTTCTGAGCAATAGCTTGCTCTACAGAAATTTTACCACTAAAGATTAGATTGTCCACTTTTTCTATTTGATCAACAACAAACTTTTCCGGTGCGGATAAATTGTTGTATGGGCGTCCTTGCGTCACTGAATTCTCTAAAGAGGTAAGCGATCGATTAAGTTTTGATGCATTTGTAGTAACTCCAGTAGGAAGAAGCTTTTCAGCTTTTTCATATATCTTGCTCACCTGCGTTGCCGCGGATTTAGTATCGAGCAAAGATAGTAAAAAAAGAGAACCAGCTTTTGTAGCTGCCCCTGCTGTGGGAGAGTCTCCAACTTGCTCTACAGTTTCCCCCAGCAAATTAGACCCGATAGATTTAGTGAAGGCTTTAGTAACACTACCCCCAGGGAGCGCGGTTTTAATTGCTTTTGCTCCTGCTCCTCCTGGAGTGAAAACTAATGCAGCATCTTCAACGACATCATCAACAAACTGTTCGATTTTATTTTTAGGCTTTAAATATTCACCAGTGTAAGGTTCAATATTTTTTCTGTGCTGCTGAGTCGTAGGAATTAACATCCCGACAGGAGTTTGATCGTAGGGTATGCTAGATTCACCGGTAATTGCGCTTGCAATAGGCCCAGCAACATAATCATTTGCTATCGATAGAATATCCCCAGGAAGCCCTATACCTCTTGTTGCCAAATTAGTACCTTGACGAGCTATATTTCTGACGCCTGACTTTAGGGCGGAAATTGGGAGACTGTCTTCGCTGTCTTCTTCAACAAATTTATAAGCCATCTTTAGTCTCAGGGTTCCAGTTGATTCCGTCGCTTACTAATCTTTCTCCGGTTGCTTCATTAAGAATCTTTTTACCTTTAAATTCTTTTGCACTTGGTAAACTTTCAAAGCTGCCAATCTCTGCAAACTTTGTTGCTAACTGGTCTACTTCTGGCTTTGATAGCTTTTCTGCAAATCTTTCCGCAGCATCTGAATCGATGTTTCTAGATCCGCCCGCGTCGTCATAAACTTTCTTTAAATTACTGGCATAAGATTTATTTATAGAGTTTACAATCTTCATTTGCTCAATAACTTGTCGCCGACCATCCACAGAGTTAAGTAGTGTAGGATATCTTAAAAGATATTGCTGAAGATCAAAGTTAGTTACTCGTGATCCGAAAGTGTCTTTAGCTCCCGCAGAAAACTCATTAAGTGTTTTTACAAAACGCTGAGATTCAGGACTAGCTAGATAGGGCAAAGCTAAATTTCCGTCTGATTTTACGTTAAGTCTTCCCATATCTTTAGGCAGCTTCCCAGACTTGTCTAAACTTTCTAAAATATTAAAGCGCTCTTTATCTCTTTCAAGACTGCGCAATTTATTTGTGTTTTCTGTATAAATTGAGCTTCCTGTAGCGAATCTTTCTTTACCGCGTGCTACTTTTTCAGCGGGAGTTAAACCGGCATCATTTTCGGATAAGTAAGATTTAAATTCATCCTCAGGAGTCGCTTGTACTTGTGGACCCGCTCCGCCTTGCGGTTGAGTAAGAGTATTTATTCCTCTTTTTCTCCCTTCAAGAATGTCTTTAGCAAAAGCTGTTTGTCCCCCAGTTGTAAGATCTACGTACAAATCAGCGTCTTCTTTAGACAGCCCTTTAGTTTGTAAATTGTTTACAATTCGAGTTTTTGTAGCGTTTTCTTGCGCTCTTTTAGCTTGTGATTGAAGCAGCTGCATTGCTTCAGGACGTCTTTCAGCGGACACCCTCGATAAGATTTGCTGCATCGCCGAATCTATATCTTTTGGAGTTCCTGTTGCATTAGCTTGAGTCAAAATCTCATCAATTGCAAAACCATCGGAAGAACTTTTCGAAGCTTTCCCTAACGCATCTCCAAAGTTTTGCCCAAAGTTTCGTCCATATTCAAATGCTGAACTCATGATTCAAATCCTTTGCTTTGCGGTTCAAGTATGTTTTGCGATTGTTGTGTGTTTTGCGGTTTACTTTTGAAGTAATCAAAGATGCTTTTTAGCCCTTGCTGACCTTGGTCACTTCCAAAATAGGATGAGGCAAACCCACCAGCTCCGCGAGATAGAATATCTTCAAACGATTCAGATTCCATAGCTCCTTGCCCTTGTCCTAAGATCGAGTTGATCGCGCCCGCACGTCTATTTTGAGCACCTTGCTGAAAGTTCATGTAGTTTTGATTTAGCAAGCTATCCATGTCCACACCAGCTCGCGTAAGTTCATCTTCCAACCCGGTACCTCTTTGCTGGCCCTGGCCAATGAATGATTGCTGAATTTGCGGTGCGGTTTGATTGCGAAATCTAGCTTTTGCTGGATCTACAAAAGATCTCTGAAAAGCTCCTTCGTCTGCTTGAAATAAGTCGTTAAAAGAACCATTTCCATTCAGGGAAGCAAGTAAATCATCGACCAATTCACGCTGTTTTCTTTGCATTGGTGTTTCAGAGTTTTTATTAGATAAAAACGCGCCACCAATAGCCCCAAGACCTGAACCTATTGCGGTACCTATTGGCCCACCAAAGGCTCCTAATGCTCCGCCTAGTGAAGCCCCTATTGAATTTGACATATTTTCCCCTAAGAAAGTGTTGTCCATGTTACGCTTGAAGAAGTCGGATGATTTGTTATCATCTCAACTTTATTAGTATTTAAGTTGATGCTAATGTCACCGTTGCTTAAAAAACTATCCGTTCCAAGCCCGTCTGTTGTTCTGGTATATACATCCGGCTTCCGATTCACAGCAATAGCCAAATCTTTGTACATAGTCTCTAAAATCTCTAATAATCGCTCGGAATTGATCCCAGCTCTGTCCCCGACATTGAAATACTCGTTGATTTTAGCCATATAACTTACCCGGTGGTTAATCCACCTATTGCACAGTGTATACGAATCGAAGTAATAATTGTTTGCGCTCCAGCACTTTCATTCTGCAAATCAATAGTTAAGAAATTCGATTCTTGATTTACTTCTATAGTAATCCACTCGCGAGACTTTGTAGTTAACGAACTAGGAATCAATTTTGCCGACTTAAAAGGAGATTGTTCTTCATCTTCATACATGTCTACATTCACACTGCCCGCATTTGTGTTTAGCAAAAATTCAATGTGCGATATGTAACATTTATTTCCTTGGCCTCTGTACGGATTGAATGGAACCATTTTTGCTTCAAAATTAATCAGTTTTGAAACAGATCCCCCACTTACCCATGTGCCAAAAATAGTCGAATCTATGTCCAAAGTTAATGAAGTAGTTGTAGCTGTTAAAATAGTCGCTATTTTTTCATTGATCTCCGTCATCCCAACTACGTTGTTTAAAATGACTCGATCGCCAACTTGCAATGCACATTCAGCAACACTCACAACAGCAGAGGTAGCCTTTGTTATGCCCGTTATACTCACATAATAATCATCAAAATCTCTGTTGATCTCATAGATAAATCCTAAATTATCTCCAGCCAATGTCTTTTGCGTTGCTTCCCCTACACCGATCTTATTCCAAACCTCTTCAGTCTCATCCATCCTTGCCCAGGAAGGATTGTATGTCTCGTCAATATCGTCCCAAGCTAAATTTAAGCCAGAATCAGACTCGCCGAATACGCTAAACCTCTGATCGTTAATAGAAAATGTAGATTCTTTGTAATTGTAAACCAAAACTTTATCTTGGGTCACGGATGTCAGATCTGATGTATTACTCCTATACGCGAATAGGAATTGCTCGTTTGCTCGATCAAAACCGCCGTATATCAAATCAAAATCTACTTGATTCACGTCATCTTGCGTAAAAAACGGAAAATTATTATCAAATCTCTTTGATTGGCGTCCATCTGTAGTAATCATGCCAGTTTTGCCAATCGATTTTACCTCTCCACTCCAAGATACACTTGAAAAAGAAGCATCTGTACCAAGCACCGAAGGTATTTTACGAATGAAATAGGGATTAAATGCGTCACGCGTTTTTTCTAAAGTCCAGGTAGAACGCTGGAAATTAATGACCATAAAATCACCCAAAACATTTATCCCGCGCATCGTCTCAAACGTGTCGGCTGAAAGCATGCCTGAGCCTGGCGTGCTAAACTTGTCTCCAGAACCTGCTGCAGTTCTAATACCCGAATACAAAATGGCTTGTGGGTATGCCACAGCTGCTATCGTGGGCATAAACAAATTTAAACGCTCTCCAAACCAGGAAATATACGTAGCTCTTGTCAACGGCCCTGCTGCCGGAGCCTGATAGTCTGGATTGTCTGTCGTGTTAGTAAATCGCTTTACATCCACTCCGTCATAGAAAAGTATGTCTGACATTCCTCGACTACAGAATACAAACCTTTGCGCATTTGTCTTAGTAGGATATGTAGTCCCCGAAACATAATCTTCATTGCTCGAAATCCCCAAAGAAGTTAACGCAACTGCACTATTAAACGGAATTTGCACAAAGGTATTAGTCGTATCAGAATACTTGTAGAGAAACTCTTTGCTCGCAACCAAGGTTGTCACAATGTTGTCGTTCGGATTCACATTTTGGAAAATCCCCATCACGCGGGTTCCATCAGTTAACCGGTTGCCAAATTGTGCAAACCCCAAGCGGGATTTTAGCTCTTGGCGGTATATAAAACCGTTGCGCAATGTCTCAAAAGCATCTGCCGGGCTTAAAAAGTTTACACCCTTTCGGTCTAAACCTGTGCGAAACCCAGTGATTTCATAAACTTCCATTGAGTCTTACCCTCCAAAACAAACAACCCAACCCTGGATCGGATTAGATAAAACACCGTTATTGTCTCGGATGTTCCCAATAACTCTAGTTGTGCTTTTAGCAGCATTTACAGAATTTGCACCTTTTACACTGTAGTAGACCGCTCCGCCGTCATTTGTGTCTTTAATCCCACCACCAAACACTAAATAATCGTTCGAAGGTAGCGCATTTGTGAAATTCAATTGAAAGGTTCCATTGACAATTTTAGATACAGAAGTCACGTTATGACTATAGACAAGCGTTACAACTCCCCCAGCAGCGTTAAACACAGCGCACGCTCTAATACCCAAGATCTGCATAACTGAGGTTGCTGTTGCAGTGGAATTCTGAGAGATCGCATACGGTTGAGCATCTTGCTGCGCTGTCGATTCTGTAGGAGTTTTAAATCTCGAGAAAAATGCCAAATCCATCGCAGTAGCAAGCGTAGCATTTGTCTGTAAAGATTTGTCCGCGTCGTTAGTCGCTTCAGTCTGTACAAAGCGATGATGACCATCTTGATCAACACCATCATTAAAGTAGTGATCCTTCTTCACCGTAGCTTCAGTGTAAGCCGTATTCTGTTGCATCGGCACAGTGTTTTGCTTTACTGACTTTGTTCCATCTGGACTAACTGAATTCCACGGCATGTTATTTACCTTTCATTTTGTCAGCTTTAACTCTTGGCTTTTTGGAATAGCCTTCTTTTGCTTTTTGAAGAGCCTGAGCAATGCCGTCTGGCTTGCCTTTAGATCTGCTAGCTAAATACTCTTCTTTCTCTTCATAACTTTCTAACGCTTGAGCATACTTAATGCCTTCAACTTTCTTTCCAGGCTTGGTTTTTGCCTTAGAAGGTGGCATCTTTTCTTTTAACTTTTTCATATAATCCTCTTATTTAAAATCTTGGAAAAGCTCTCTGTTGCTTAATCTGATTGTGCGTCTGGGTTAACACTAACTTTCTTTCATGCGCAAAATCTTTCTCTAACATCGTTCGCTTACTATCTTCAAATCTGTAATCTCGTGCGTAATTCATCGCTGCACCATACGCGATATATCTCATCCAATAATCAAACGGCAGCGCAGGATCGCCGACTGATGAAAAAGTTGGCACAATTTTATAACCAAATATTTTTACCGTATAGCTCACATTCGGAATCGTGCGAAATACCATCTCGTCGCCGTAATACAACATCATCGTCGGATATCCAGGGATCAAAATCTCTTCGTTATCCACTCCCCAAATAGAATAAAACTCCCCTGGATCTTGAATAATCGTAAGCTGATTCCAAGAAACAGACGCTGCTGGCGGATCTGTCAGAGTAATAAAAGCTTCCTGAGAGATATTGGCAAACTTGTTTATCGCTCCCACATCATTAAACTTGTATACCCCGGTCTCGTTTGTCTCATCGATCACAAACTCTAACGTGCCAAACTGCTCAAACAACCTCACATCATTCGACATCGTCAAATTTACAAAGTCGTTAATATATGTTAAAAGCACACTGTCTATTGAGTCAGGATCATTTTCATTGCGCCTGGCTATCGCTAAACGCATTGTTCTAAGACAATCTGAAACAAACTGAGCCATACTAGTCCTTGTAAATTGTTCTTAACGCAAATCTCGGCTCTTTATTTGCTACTCGAGTTTCTTTAGATCCATCCGGATTATCAAACCAGCCCCAAATCGAGGTTCCTTTTTCTGCTAAATACTCAACGACACAGCGCGGTAAGTCATAAGTTTTACCTGGAATTAACTTCTCTTTGTACTCGATCATTTCATTAGATAAGTAAACCGGCAAAGGATTGCTTGGCTGATCTTTACGCCCAAAGATGATTCTTTCAGTAGGGTGAAGTTCAATCGGACACTGCTTAATCTGATGACGACAAATACGCAGCTTCTTGTTTAACTTGCGAGCTTCTGCGTTATATCTCATGTAATCGCCCAAAGACTCCAAAGGCATCTCTTCAATACTCAACGGTTCTACAGCTGTCGCTTTCGCCATAATCGTATCTATTGGCGTTTCTTCTTTAGTCGTTTCTTTTGTTCTTCTCATCTATGTCCTTATGGTTCAAAAATATATGTGTGATTATTTAAATTGCATCTTCCACCCAAAACATAAGGTGTAAACTCTGTTGAATCCACATACTCTTTAGTAAGTTCGTACTTTAAAAGAAATGAACTATCTCCGTCCACTTCGATTTCAAATAATTTATTGTTTATCTGATCCATGCCTCGCAAAATTGGCATAGAAGAGTTTAAATCCGTCAATCGCACTTGATCACCAGAAGAGTATGCATGTGGCTCTGTAGTCGTAATCTGGCAGCGAGTGCTTAAACTAATCGCAGTTATAAAAGCTCTTTTTGGCACTTGGCCGATCGGTGGAATTGTCATAACCATCCATAAATTAAACCAAGCTAGACTAAAGTTTGCTAGTCTAGCTCAGTACTTTTAGCCTAAACTAAAAGATCACCCAAATCGGTGACTTCCCCAAACTTGATAACTTCGATCATAAATACATCTCCGTCTGAACCCATCACAGCAGTTCCAGCTGTTAATCTGTATTCAGTTGGGTCGTATTCAAATGGATTTGCCACGTAAGCACTTGCTTCTGGATTGTTTATCGAGATTACTCTTGTCTCAATAGTAATTCGTCCGCCTGCTACCCACGTTGTAAACCCAGTTGAATTAATCGCTTCATCTGTAATCACATCTTTTAGTGAGAACGTAGTCGCGCTTAAAACAACGATCGCATAACGATTGCCGTCCAGCTGTTGCATCCCGCGATTCGAGATACCAACATCACCAAGATCCGTAAATCTAGCAATTTGGTTAGTTTGAAAACCGTGAGCTGCTGTAGTCGTCACTACACAAGGATTAGCTTGTGTAACGCCAGCTATCAACGCTCTAAAAGCCGGTACGCCAGCTGCTGTATCAGCAACAGTAAAACCGTTCGTAGCAGTGTCTACGAAGTTAAAAGACTGAGCTGCTGCTGAATCTATAACGTTCGATTGATACGCACGTGCTGCTGTAGATTGACCTCTAAACCATACTGAAATTGGCTTCCCAGCTGCTGTAGCTGTCCAATCGCTTAGATTGTAGAAAGTTACTTTGTCTGGTTGGAAACCAAACTTAAATGTGCGTGCCGTTCCAGCTGAAATAAACTTGAACGATTCGGTCATCGTTTGACCTTGAAATAGATCTGACATAAATTCTCCAATTAAGCTTTAGTTGAGAGCAATGTCACGATATGAGAGTCATCGAGAATTGCTGCGTTAAACCAAGCTGTAAAGCCCATAGATTGAAATCTGTTTAGGTAATCGTTAAAACCTAACGGCTTCAAGATCATTTCTGTAGATACTTCGTCTAAACCAACATACCCATAAGCGTTAGCTCCGATAAAAGTATTGCTGTAAACAGGCGGATTTCCCGTTGTCACTTTGACTAAAGTCGAAGTTACCCAGCGCGCTTCATCTGTCGCACCGAACTCAGCTTGTAACACAGGATCTTGTGATCCGTACGCAGCTGTTGGTAAAAACGCATCAAGAGAGCGAATATCCGGCTTTAGTTTTACGTGAGATGTTACCCAATAAGCTGCTTCAACCGGTCCAGTACCGAACTTTGAAGTTCCTTCGATAGTCGGAGTCATCTTTTCTGTATCATTTTCATCAAGATAAGCAATCGCTCTATTGACGTCGATTTGAGTCAGCTCGGTGATAGCATTACCATTCACACCGTTAAGGCATGAAATTTGTGGTACAGCAGAATCAAAAACATCGCGTGTAACTTTGTCGAGCATCGTGTGCATTGTCTGAGAAAGATTGTCAGCTGTTTCACTTGCAGTATCATCTTCAACAACGAGGATAACTTTGCGAGATAGCAACACAACTTTACCAAATTCTTGGACAGTGACGTTGATGTCGAACTTTTGGATTTGCTCAGGAGATGGATCAGCATCTTGAGAAAGCACTACTGGATCAGAATTCAAGTTCTCTTGACGTCTGAAAGCCATTGTATCTGTGTTCTTTTGCGGAAGAGTAAATGCTCGTCCAAAAAGATTGTGAACGCAACGTGGCTTACTTCTTTGAAGTAAAGCTCTGTGCGCCCAGCGATCGCTCATCGAGCCATAGCCTGCGGTTGTTGTTACTGACATGTGGAAAGCTCCTTTAGAGCCTTAACGTCGCTTTTTCACCGACTGTCGCCAAGTTACATATTCAGAATCAGACATGGTCATAACATCAACACTTTGATTCATTGCTGCAGCTTTAGGGATGGCCATCGGCGAACCAGGCGTTTCCTTTTTAGGCATCGGCGCAGATCTCAACGCTGCTTTTTGTTTTGGGGATAACTTATCCATCAATTCCCACGCTTCTTCGTATCTGTTACCTGCACTCGAGATCGCTGAGGCGAGATTAGGCCGTTGTTTTAAAAATTCGGCTAGTTTTTCATTTATTTCTTCAGCCTTTTCCGGATTGTTTCGGATCCAACTGCGCTCTTCTACCGCACGAATAATATCTTCCTGGCTTTTGCCAAGATCTTTCTTCGTAGCAGGCTCAAAGAGATCTTCTTCCGGTTCAGCAGCTTTATTAGCTCTCAACTGACTTAATTGATGCTCTCTGTAAACCTTTAATTCTTGCTCGACATCCTGTCTTTTCTTTCTCTCTTTTTGCAAAGCAGAAAGCGGAACGCGTTCTTCACGTTCTTCATGTACAGGCTCGGCTTGTTGTTGAACTTCGTTTAAAACTTGGCTTACAACTTCTTGTTCTTCTGTGGCAGAAACGGTTTCTGTCATATAATCTCCCGTTCGTACGTGACATAGCCTGTCACGATGGCATTGCACCCTTTGCTTGCAGGTAGGCGACACCTGTGGTATTAAACTCAACTTTTAGCTTCTGACCTGGTTTTTTAGGTGGAACCATCCAGATTAGTTCACATATTCCCCTCGCATTACTTACAAACCACACAAGTGTATTGCTCATAAATGGCGGAAGTTTTCTTGTTACTTTTGGAGCAGCTATATTAAAATTTCCTAGATTCATAGTGTCGAATTTAGCATGAAATGTAAGGAAATAATTTTCTTTTTCTCCTTGCATTTGGTTTACCGATTCTTCTACAAATTTATTTATAACCTTTGTTAAAGCTATTTTTTCATCTACAAATTGCATAGGAAGCATCAACCCTGATTGTGGACACTTCACTAACTTCATATATTCACCGAATTGGTTGAATAATAGGTAGCTTGTGGCCTATCATGTTGTATATGGAAGTCCTTTGTCATCTCTGTAAAACTCCTTTTAACAAGGAACCCTGTAAAGTCAAAAAACATAAGAACTCTTTTTGCTCTAGACTTTGCCACTACACTTTTAAGACTAAAGCTATCCAAAAAATCTGCTCCATATGCGGTAACGATTTTGTGATAACTCCAAAAGAGCTTGCAAAAAGGCAAACCGCTAGTTGTTCTGTTGCCTGCTCTAAAAAAGCGGTTAGCAAGTTGTTTTCCATGACGCGAAAATGCAAGATTTGTGGAGAAGAGTTCACTTTTCCTAAATCTCGAGCTAAATATTTCAAAAAAGAATATTGCTCTCTTTATTGCAGTAATAGCCGTGAAGCAAGTGGTTATACGCATGAAAACAAATACAGAGAAATAGCTCTTCGTACACTTCCGAATGAGTGCTATTTTTGCAGTGATAAAACGAACAAATTGGAAGTGCATCATAAAGACCATAATAGGAAAAATAATGCCATCCAAAATCTTTGCATTCTCTGTATTAGTTGCCACCGCAAAATTCACGTGCTACATCCCACTCTTGCCACGTAAAGAATCAACTGACTTCTGCGCTTTTTGTAGTAGCTTGTTCGCTTTAGCTTGATCAGCGTTACCGCCGGGACCACACATCGGTGCTGTTTCTCTAGCAGCCTTCATCGGATTTTTAGAATAAGAACAAAGTCCTTTTCCTGAGTCCATGAAAGAACCAGACGTCTTCATTTTACTTTTATCGTATGGCATACAAGCCTCCTTTGACCTAACAAATGTATACTAAATCTTTTACTATATATTAGTCATTTTTTTAAAAAGAAAAAGGATTTTAGATTGTAGGTTGCTTTTCAGGAGATTGCATTTGTGATTGCTGCATCATTAGATTTTCCGCAGATATTGTTGCAGTCTATTCTCTCAAGCACAATACTTAAGTTCATGCAAACTCACTGCTCTTTTTGTCAGAACTCTTTTGACACCTATCCTTATAAAGTCAAACGAAACCGACCACTTTTTTGTTCTACTGTCTGTCAATATGCGTTTAAGAAAACGCGAATTAAACTTATTTGTAGGATATGTAAACTTAATTTTGATGCTAGTGCTCATCGAGTTAAAAATCAAATTGAATGCTTTTGTACAAAAAAATGTGCCGATGAAGCTTTGAGAGTTAATAAAATCCATCGAGACTGCAAAACTTGCGGACAAAAGTTTGAGTTTCTTGAATCGAGATTAAAATATTCTGATAGGGCTTATTGCTCTGATACGTGCTTTAAAAATAGAGAGAAAACTCATGTCTCTTGCGCGTGTAAATCGTGTGGGGAACAATTCTACATCAGCAAGTCTGCAAAAGCTGATAACAGAGGGATTTATTGTTCTAAAAAATGTTACGCTATACATGCTGTAAAGGAAAAAAATCCTCTCTTTAAACATGGTCATGGCTGGTTTAAGAAAATGTCTAAAGAAACTAGAATTTCTGTCTGCTCTATCTGTGACAAGCATGGGAAAACTGACATCCATCATATTGATGGGAATGAACGGAACAATAATAGCAGTAACTTCATCACTGTTTGTCGGAGCTGTCATATGCGTATACACCATCTTTCTGGTCGACATTCCATCCCTATAGACAAAGCATTACAAGTATTTAAACTTATATTCCACCTAAATCCGCGGGCGCTCTCGACGTGGCGGACTGTTGAGGATTTGGCGGGGAAACCTGCTGGTTCTCAAACGATCCTTGAGTCTCAGAGTTAATAGAATCAGATTTTTCAAATACTTTGTTAGAGACACTTTCTTGGTCTATGCGTTCCTGAGCTTCTAGCAAATTCACAAACTCTAAAACTTTGATAATCCTGTCTTCATGCATTGAGGATATCTCTACTATAGTCTTAGCTCTGGCTAGAGCTGCTTGCGCACGATTTTCTGATGCTTCCGAAACGCGCTCTTCCGCCAAAGCAACTTCTCCTAAAACACGCGCTCTTCTGGATTGTGCAAGCGCAAGGTTTTCTTCTTTTTGCGAGTTTGCTAATTCCATAGCCATTCGTTCTTGCTCATTTATTTTAGCTTGCTGAGCCTGCTGCTGCTCTTCTTTTTTCTCAATTGCTTCTTGTAGATCGCTTAGTCCCGCCATCTGTAGAGCGCGAACAATCTCAGATTCAGGCACGTCCACAATCCCTTCACGCTTGAGATTAACCAGCTCATAATAGTACGCATCACGCTGAGACTGAGAGCGCACGCCTTCTTTAATGGTAGCGTCATACTGCTCAAATTCTTGGTCGTAAAATTGTGGAGTCGGCTCTTCAGCTAAAATACGCTTCACTTTACCAACGGGCATATTGAGCTGAATTGCTTTGATTACTAACCCGCCCAAAACTTGTTGGCTTTGCTCGATATTATCAAAGACTTTGCGATTCGAGCGTAACCCCTGTGCAACTCTAACTTGTGCAAGACGCCCTGAAACTTGCGTGTTACCCTTCTCGTCTACACCAAGCAACGACTCGTTCACATTCGACAAACTCAGTGCTAGCTGATCTAACACACCCTGGTATTCGATCAAAGCGGGATTTGCTCCGCCACCTTGCAGCTGCTGTACAGATTCTAACCCTTGCGGTGCATTTTCAGGGTCAATGCCAATAAGCTTATTTTGCCCCGATTGCTGCATGTCTTGAGGATCAGCTACAGAGCCAATGAGGTACTTGAACCCCGTCGAGATTGTAGAGTCCATCATGTCGATGATCTTCATGTGTCTTTTATTAAACTGACGCTGCGCTGAATACGTAGTCGAAGCCATTCCTTGCAAACGCTGTGACGGCATCCAAATTGACGGTTCCATATAACAAGTGATTGGCACGAAAGGATATGTGTGCACGATACCTGTCTTGTCTTCGCCACAATAAACTTCTTGGCCGTTCAGCATTATTCTCAGCTCTACATACTCGCGCTCAACTGTGCGAATATCTACGCGATTTGGAATGTCTTGCGCTTCGATTCCCAACATGTCCGCATCTTCACGCAAAGCCTCTAAACGCTTTATACCTTTTTTAAGCTTAGCAACTTCCGCATCTGGAAGATCACTGATGTCTCTATAGAATGCTGACTCTTCATCAACTAAAAATCTGCGTGGTCTAGTAGTCCTACGATAATACTGATCATAAGCCATCAAGTTTCGATTGCGAGAAAGTGTAGTGAAATTCGGATGGTAGGAGAGAAACTTGTCATCGCGAAATGAGTTCTGAATTTCATCAATTCTTTTTGGATCTACAAAAGGTAGCAGTTGCTTGATGATGCTGCGTTCTACTAAATCTCTCGTGATCGCAAAACCGCAATCTTTTAGATCTAGCCTTTCAAAAGTGGGATCGAGAAGAAATGAATTGTACGTTCTTTTGAAAAAGGAAATCTCGCCGTTGATGAAATCGCGGGAGTAATCCATCTGAATTCCGCAAAGAGCAATTCCTGATTTCATCCCTTCATCAGCTGCATCTAAAAAAGTAGTGTAGCCACCGCCCTTATCCCACGTGTAGTAAGAAAGTTTCGTTAGCTGGTCTGCAGTCTTTTGATCTGACCCTTCGATCGGAGACACAACAATTGCGTTTAGATGATCTCTTAAGTAGCCTGAAAAAAACTGCAAGGGGCGACGCATTATATTAAGCTCGAGAGGTTCTCTACCCTCTTTAATCAGCTGCTTACGCTCTGCATTGCTCCAGGTGTATCCTGACGCTGCAAGCGTATAAACTTCGGCATCTTTAACAAAGGGCTGCCAATAATCGTGTGCGTAGCGATAGTTTTCTTGAAATTCAGACCAAGCTTCATTTTCTGTTAGCATAGATTCAATGTAGCAAAGTAAACATTTTATTAGTAAGTAGGAATTATTTTAAAATTCAAAACCGCTGAGCACGATTCTCTACTACCAGCCTGTGCTTTTCAAACGCGCCCCTGTTACCTCCAGCAGCTTCTATATGTGATACTGCTTGCATAGCGTAGATGAAAGCATCAGCATAGTTAGAACTCACATCGTGCAAAGGTTCATCAAGATACTTCCCATTTTGTTCTGACCATTTTTTTCGATACTTTCCGACTTGATCTAAGAGCTTTTTTACTCTAGAGATAGAAAAGACGCAGCGGTCAAACTTCAGTTTTGCGTTAGAAATGTTCAGGTTTTTATCTGTGCGCTTTAAGACGACAAAACGCGTTGCTGATGCACTGAAAAGACGCTTGAAATCTCTTTCGTATGTATTTTCGACGACAATTCCGTCGCGGTGAGCAGCATCGTGCGGTAGAAAGATCGTGTGATAGACATAGTGCTTATCTTGCTGAAGATAACGAGCGTAAAAATCTACGCCTTTGTTTTTGTCTTCGTAGTAGTCGATCACTTTTATCTCGCCGTGTTGCACTTGAAAAAAGCAGATCACGGTCAGATCGTTAACGCCGATATCCATCGCTATGTAAACGGGTTGCAGCGCGTCGTAAAGAGAAGTAGAAAGACACCTGTTATCTTGAAATGCTTTTTCAATGCAGAGCTGAAAGTAGTAAGCATCTGATGATGATGTAAAAGCTTCAGAAATTGTCGATGGAAATTCCTGTTTTATCTTTTCGCCCAAGACTGATTGCTGATGACAATACCACCTTTTTTGGCCCAAACTTAGTGACATGCTACAGTCTTTTTCCATCTTTGCAAAATAGTCAGCTTGATCTGTGCTGATTGACAAACTTCCTTCTTTTTCAAGCACATATGCAGACTCTAAAAACCATGGATAAAAGAAAAGTTTGTACTCAAGATCAGACAAAGACTCATTGCCCCTTTGCGCTGCAAGCTGCACCATCTCCGCGTAATAACCCGCGTTGCCTTCGCCCGTACTTTCGATGACGATCGTTCCGTCTTTGCTCACTGTTTGCAAAGTTCCTGTGATCACTTCTTCAGCTTTGATGGGATTTCTAGCGCATGTCTTACCGAACTCGCTCACTAGTACAACTTGATACGCTCCGCCTCTTAAAGTCGTATCTACACGCAAATAACTGCCGTTCGCGAAAGTGATTTCTCGTGCTGATCGCTGACTTATGCCGACCAAACTTTTCGCGAAGGGCGTTAAAGTATCTAGCGCGTGTCCGATGATTCTTTTAAAGATGTGCTGAGCGTGCTCTAAAGAGTAGCTTACAATCCCCGCCGAAAGATTCGGTTTAAAGATTGCTTCGTCGAGTAAGTATAGTACAGCGAAAGTACTCATGCCCAACTGTCGCGCTTTTAGAATGAGATTTCTTTTGTGCATCTTTTCAAGCACATCGCTTTGCACGCTGTTCAGTCTAAAGCGTACAGAATCGCCATCTTTGTCTACGATCCTGTAGAGATTATTCATGCGCCAAGTTTTTGACTTTATGAAAGCTAAAGATGACTTTAAAATGGCGTCGTTTTCTATAGAAAGCTTTCCAGGAATCGGTTGCATTTAAAACCCTCAGTTTTTAAAGTGAAAAAAAAGAATTCTCATGATCATACCAGACGACATCGACGACTTAGCTGATGAGATCTTCTCTCTACGCAAAAAGATACTCACAGTGT
>Ga0209414_1000470_pt1 | contig 19100 bp, 17 predicted proteins | sample LakVidmifraction_4_FD_181154 | JGI IMG/M metagenome (GOLD analysis project Ga0209414, IMG submission 181154) | Hypersaline microbial communities from Lake Vida, Antarctica - Brine Hole Two &gt;0.2 micron (SPAdes) (version 2) | ecosystem: Environmental > Aquatic > Non-marine Saline and Alkaline >... | reverse complement strand
GCCTAAGGCAAGGTTGTCTACAAACTTTTCAAAGCTTTTCTGCACATCACGAGCTGAGGAGAAGTAATCAGGATGGTCAAGTTCGATGTTGGTTACAAGGGCACCACGCAAATGATAGGAGAGGAAGTGGTCCTGGTACTCGCACGCCTCGAACAGGGCAGAATCACTGCCCTGATAGAAGGGCATTGAATACCCTTTCACTGTTGAGCCAAAGATGCTGTAGAAGGGAAAGGCCGTGAAGGTTCCCGTCGAGAGTAGGTACGAGGTAAGGGCCACGGTGGTGGTCTTGCCGTGTGTTCCTGCTACAGCATAGCTGTCGCCCAATGTAGAAAGGTAAGAAAGAAACTGGGGGTAGGAATAGATAGCCTTGCCAAGGCTTGTAGCCTCGGTAAGGATGGGCATGGTTAGTTGATACGCGGAGCTATGGATGACGATATCGGCACCACGATCCAACAGCGATGAGAAAAACCCCTCATGGACAACTATGTCATGAAGGGTTAAGAGTTCATCAGTGGTGAACTTTTCGGCTACATCGCAGCCTGAGACCAGAGCGCCAGAGGCTTTGAGCAGGATAGCCAGTGAGGCCATGCCTGTCCCTTTTATGCCTACAAAGTACACCGTACGTCCTAAAAAATTCACCCTTGCTCCTCTGTCTAAAAAAGGAAAAAAAAGACTGCCAACTAGGACAGTCTCACATGCAAACTCGTAACGGTTATTTTGCTGCAGCAGCCTTGATATTGGCACTGCATGCTTTGCATACTTTTGCCTTCTCACCGTCAACGGTGGCTTCATACAGAATCTTTACTTCAGTTCGCTTGCAGACTGGGCAAGTGCCCCGTCCATGGTTAACTTCCTCGCGGATACCACTACCTCTATGTGCTTTGGACATATACTTTACTCCTTACGGTTCAAACAATCTACCGTTTGACTATATAGCTCACCCTTTGGAGTGTCAAGTATGGTCAATTATAGTTTTGTTCCCAAAAGCAGTATTAGGGGGCAAAAATACTATGTCAAGGAAACCCTTAAGGAAAAGGCAGGTATAAGTCCTATCCTTTTCCCAGAATTATATCATACTTATTCGTCTTCCCACTTTACAAAGAAGGAAGCATTTTCTAGTAGAAATATATACCATGCGTAGCCGAAACAACCCAATTCATTCTTGACAAGTAATGCAAAACATGTTACTTATTGGACATGAGATATAAGGTCTTGGTTCTTAAGAAATGTAAAAAAACAATAGAAAAGATGCCAAGGACCGCAAGAGAGCGTCTTGTTTTGCTCGTCGATGACATCTCAGATTCCGGACCGATTCAGACGCAATATATGAATTATAGTAAGTTGGGTGAGAATACCTATCATTGTCATCTTACTTATCATTGGATAGCGTGCTGGAGGCATGAAAACGGATCATTATTAGTGGAGGTATACTATGTTGATAGTCGTGAAAACGGACAGCCTTGATTTTACGCTGAGTGGGGACAAGATTCCTGAAGATCTCATTGCGTTGTTGAAAGAGAAATATGCCGGTTCTATTTTCTTTTGTGATGATACACAAGAGTATGAATCTGCCCAAGATATGGATTGGTATAAGAATACTAAGGCAGAGATGCATGGAGGATCGCACCTAAGGAACTACCGCAAGATGGCCAAGATGACACAAACGGACCTAGCAAAGAAACTAGCTACCAGCAAGCAGTTCATTTCCAACCTTGAGAACGGTATCCGTCCGATCAGCAGAAAAATGGCTATTGCTTTGGGTAAAGAGTTTGGGGTAACCCCAGGTAGATTCATCGAAAGCTGAAAACCCATTATAGGGAAAAGCTGATAGCTAGCATCCCTTCCACTGTGCTGTCAGCATCTGTAGTTCCCTGATACCATTCCATGGGAATCTCAAGGGCAAGGTCTATGGTAAAGGCCCCAAGACGGGCACCCAAGCCCAAGGTATGGATACCTTGCGTGAGATCAAACTTAAACAAGTCACTGGGTAGGTCCTTCTTCTCCCTGTATCCGCTTTTCAGGCTCACAGACCAAGTTGGCAACAGCTGTAGCTTGAGGTCAAAGCCTATCCGCAGCTCCCTACTCAGATCAGAGCCCAAGTCGACAAGGTCCAAGGCTGTCTGCAACTTGAGCAGATGCAGAAGGTTGTTCGAATCATAGGTGGGGGTGCTGAATGAGAAGCCCCAGTCCAGCGCCTTGTATATCTCATCTGCACTGACCCGCAAAGGATCACTTCCTTGGGCGTAGGCAAGTCTGTCACTGGCAATTCCCATCTTGAACCAGTCATAGTCAAGCAAGAGGCCGAAACCCACTGAGATCAGGGCTTTACTTTCCAAGAGCTCAAACCGTCCTAAGGAGGTCTGGACAATAAAGTCCGCCAGTATGCGATCATTGCGTATGTCTATCGGGTTGCGCTCTGATACCGAAAGAGCCTTTACACTCAGACCAAAGGCAAAGACAGACCGGCCGATTGCCCAGTCAAGCTGCAATAGGGTGTGGGTCTGACCGCGGAAACGGGTTGCACCACCCAGAGCCTCGATATCTCGGTCTTTTAGTGAAATCTGGTTCTGCAGGGTAAGGGCTACATTGCTACCGCTGAAGGTGGCACTGAGGTGGTTGAAGGGATTCTCCATCAGGGGGTTCGGCTCATGGTCGTGAAAGTTTGCTGCTCGTATCGAATCGTGATAGCTACCGGTCAAGGTAAAGAAACTCTTTTCACGGACTCTTGCATAGAGCAATGCGGGGTTGTAAAAAAAAGATGAGGGCGATGTTGAAAGGGCAACCCCAGCTGAACCCATCCCTATCGTACCTCTCTCTGTCTGCAAAAGAGGATAGGAAAACAAGGAGGGGATGCTCAGTGCCATACAAATAAGTACAAGTAGGAATCGTTTCATGCATCTACCTTGAGGGGATTGTTCTCTGATGGCTCTTGCCCTCACAAAAGCTAAACCTTGCGCCGAGTGTTACTACTGTTATAGCACGCTCACAAGTGATTACCAACAGCATACCAAAAAAAGGTGGGCGACTCTACTACCAGTTGCATGAGCACCCCTTCGGTGGTACGATATCTGCATGAATACGCTTTTGGGTCTGTTGAACGCTCTAGGCATTGAGACTTCCCACCCTGCTCAAACACAAATCATCACAAAAATTTGCTATAACTCCAAAGAGTGTGTAGAAGCAAGTGTCTTCTTTGCCTTTCCTGGTCTCCATACACAAGGGGACCTCTACATCGAAGATGCAATCGCCAAGGGCGCTATCTGCATCTTCAGCACACAAGAGATAGCCAACAAACAGGAAGGCATCCTTTACCATGTCACAGACGCACCCCGTCCCCTCTTCTCGCGCATGTGCGCAGCTTTCTACAGCTGGCCAAGCAAGAGCCTTGAAGTCATCGGGGTCACCGGCACCGATGGCAAGAGCACCACAAGCGACTACCTATACCAGATACTGCAGGCAAAAGGATGCAGGGTCGGGCTATTGGGAACCGTCAGCATGGATGACGGGGAAGGAAAGAGGCCCTCACCCTATCGCCAGAGCACCCCTGAAGCAGACCAGTTGCAAGCCTTCCTTTACCGTTGCAAGATGAACGGTCTTACCCATGTCATCCTGGAGTGCACCAGCCATGCCCTAAGTTGCGAACATGACAGGCTTGCCACCATAGAGTTCGCCCTTGCCCTGGTGACGACCATAAGTAGCGAACACCTGGAGTTCCACAAGAGCCAGGAGGCCTATGTAGAGGCAAAATGCAACCTGGTCAGAGCACTGCAACCTGGAGGGTCCTTCCTTACTACGAAGCAGAACCCCTCTATGGTTACGTTCATCGATGCCCTTCCCCCTTCATCTTCTTCGTACCTGCTTGAAAAGACACTCCCCTTCACGACAACCACGCATGCAGACCTCACAATAGTGATACACTACAAACAACATGCAGTAAGAACTCCCTTGGCTCTTCCCTGTCTCGCAAGCAATGCGATGCTCGCACTGCTTGCCTGCTCGCTTATTTTGCAAGAAAAAGCAGAAAACCTTCTAAGCCTACTAGCAGAGCTCAAACCAGTTGCAGGTCGGATGATCACAGTAAAGAACAGGCTTGGCTTACGGATCATCATAGACTTTGCCCATACAGCTGACGCCTATGAGCAGCTCTTCTCCCATATGAAAGACACAGCACAAGGGGGGAAGATCATAACCGTCTTTGGCTGTGCAGGTGAGCGAGACACCTCCAAGCGTTCTGCCATGGGCCAAAGAGCCTCTCATTATGCCGATCACATCATCCTCACCGAGGAAGATCCGAGAAACGAACCTACTAGCACCATCTTCAAGGATATTCGATCCCAAATGGAAAACACTTCCTGTGCAATAGAAGAGATAGAAGACCGCACAGAAGCCATACACAGGGCCTTCTCCCTCTCAGAAAAGGGGGATACCCTGCTCTTCCTGGGCAAGGGCCATGAAACCACTATTGAAGGCAAAAAGAGAAAGCGACCTTGGAATGAGGAAAAGACGGTGCGTTCCTTACTCGAGATGCGAGAGAGGGAAATCTTATGAACATTGCCCTTCTCTATGGAGGACGATCGGGCGAGCATGAGGTCTCCATCAACAGTGCCAAGGGCGTGTACCCGCACCTTTGCAATCTAGGTCATAGCGTCTCCCTTATAGCCATCACCCTGGAAGGGAGATGGTTCCTGCAAGAAGAAAAAGAAAAAATATTAGCAATAGAACCAACAATACAAACAGACCATCCCCTCACCGTAGTCCCTGGCAAAGGCCTCTTCTGTGAAGGGGAACAGCTCCCTTTGGATGTGGCATTTGCCGTAACCCACGGCTTTGGAGGAGAGGATGGAAACCTGCAGGGCCTCTGCTTGCTGGCAAACCTCCCGCTGTGTGGATGCGATACCCTCTCATGTGCCATCGGGATGCATAAGGATATAGCGGCTAAGCTCTTCTCCTTGGAAGGCATCCCGACTGTTCCCTCACAGGTAGTGAGTGACCAAGATATCCAGTGGTTGGAGGGAAGAACTGACGTTCCTCCTCTCTGGCTCTCCATACAAAATGATACTCACACCATCAAGGTCACTACTGTAAGTATTTCAAGCAGTAGTAATCAGAAAATTGATGCAGAAACCAATAAGCAATCTAGTACCACTGCTAGAACAGACCGATGGATGGAAGCATGTCTAACAATGCAAAACAAACTGGGCCCTTCCCTCTTCATCAAGCCTGAGGACAGCGGCTCATCTTTAGGGGTTTCAGCCCTACGCCTCCCTGATGAAAATACCTTCAGGCATGCTGTTTTGGAAGCTACGAAGCACAGCACTTGCATATTGGTACAGGCCCTCATCGAGCCTATGGATGAACTTGAGTGTGCTCTGCTTGAAACAGATGATGGCTCACTCATTGCAGCAGGACCGGCCCGTGTGGTGGACCCTGGCAAGATGAGCAACCATTTCCTCAGCTATGCGTACAAATACGCCCAGGTCGACAGTGCCTACCTACAGCTTCCTTCTTCCTATCCAGAGAAGATTGAAGAGAGGATTCGTCTCTTTGCCAAACAAGCCTTCAGAGCCATTGGGGGCGAGGGGTATGCCCGTGTCGATTTCTTCGTATCAGGGCAGACTATCTACCTGAACGAGATCAACACATCCCCTGGGATGACCGGCAAGAGCCACTTCCCCCTTCTTATGGCTCATGCAGGATATTCGATGGAACAGGTATTACAGACACTTATCGATCATGCTTTACAACGAAAGAAGAGAGAAAGCCTACGCACCTACCGACCCCCGGGATCTTAAGGATGGAGCAGATAATCTTTCATGTGGACATGGATGCCTTCTATGCCGCAATCGAACAGCATGACAACCCCTCCTTAGCAGGCAAGCCTCTGGTCATAGGAGGCTTGGGTCCAAGGAGCGTGGTGGCCACAGCTTCCTATGAGGCGCGCAAGTTCGGCCTCCACTCTGCCATGCCAATGAGCCGGGCACTACAGCTCTGCCCCTCAGTGCTTGTAGTGAAACCCAACATGCACCGCTATAGTCAGGTCAGCAAGACTGTCATGGAGACGTGTCGCTCGTTCTGCCCTTCTGTCCAACAGCTCTCCATCGACGAAGCCTTTCTCGATATGACAGGAACACGCCGCCTCTATGGGCTGCCTAGAGAGGCAGCCATCCTGCTCAAGAGCAGGGTGAAGGAGGAGACAGGGCTGAACATCTCTGTAGGAATAGGACCTTCACACTTCATTGCAAAGATGGCAAGCGACTTTGACAAGCCCGATGGATTGTGCAGGGTCTCCCCAGGGCGGGAAGAGGACTTCATCGATGCGGTGGGACTGAAGAAGCTGTGGGGTGTGGGTAAGGTCACCCAAGACCTGTTGGCAAGAAAGCATATCACCACCACAGCTGAGTTACGACAATATTCCCTTGTCTCACTACAGTCCATCTTCGGCAACTCCATGGGAAGCTTCCTCTACCATGCATGCAGGGGCATAGACCCAGGCATCTTTACCAGCCAGGCAAAGAGCCACTCCATCTCCACAGAGACGACCTTTCCTGAAGATGTGCACACCTCTGTGGTATTGGAGCAGAACCTGTTGCAGATGAGCCATGAAGTGATGTTCCGTGCCCTGGATGAGAAGCAGATAGGACGGACCATCGGCATCAAGGTGAGAGCTCCTGACTTCACTACCTACAGCTCTCAGATAACCCCGAAGGCGAACATTTACAGTGCAGAGCAGATATACTCCTATGCAAAGCAACTGCTCTACCAGAAGTGGCATGAGGGCATGCCTGTCAGGCTTATCGGAGTCGGGCTCTACCAGCTCTATGATGGGGACAAGCCCATGCAGGAAGAGCTGTTTGAAGATCCCTTCCAGAAAAGGCGTGAGCTGGAGAAGGTCATCCTCAAGATGCAGAAGAAAGGCCAGCAGGTCTTCAAGGCAACCAATCTGGAAGAGGATAAAGAGTAAGGCGAGTGAGGCGACTGAGGCTAGCTCGGTGAGTGAGAAGAGAGCTCAGTGACTCGTAGATTTGCTACAGGCTCTTTTCCTTATGCAACAAGGTCAGGCGCAACACACTGAGCATCATCCCCACTACCAAGAGGGCCTGCAGGACCGGGAGCCACACAAGGCCGACTGTCGATGCCAGGGCTCCCACCACAGGGGGCATGACCATATTTCCCACATAGGCTGTGGCCATCTGCATCCCAATGATGGCCTGACTCGACCCTACCCCAAAACGCCTTGGAGTCTCATGGATCATGCTGGGGAAGATTGGGGCGCTTCCCAAGCCCAGCAGGACCAGGGCAAAGCCTGCCACATTGGCATTTGGAGAGAGAAAGAGGAAAAGACTTACCAGACAAAGGACCAACCCACCAAAGGTCATCTGGTTATTGGAGACCCGAAAGGTGATGAAGCCACTGAAGATTCTTCCCACCGTGATGCCCATATAGTAGAGCCCTCCCCATAGGGCTGCCTTGGTGGGGTCCAGGCCCTTTACCTGCACCAGGTAGGTTGTTGCCCAGAGACCTGTAGCGATTTCAAGAGAGCAATAGAGGAAGAAGGTCAGCAGGGCAAGAGGAACGCCCTTGATCTTCAAGGCCGCCCTGTTGCTCTGTGTTTGTTCACCAACCTCCGTAACATCATGGTCGCGCCACCTGCGCAGGGAGAATGCAAGGACAAGTACCAAGACAATCTGCAATCCCCCGATAGCTCTGTAACCTCCCCTATAGCTGTAGCCCAAGGAGAGAGCTAGGGCAACAATGGCTGGGCCCATACTTGCCCCCACACCCCAGAAACTATGCAGCCAACTCATATGCCGAGCCTTGTAGTGTAACGCCACATAGTTGTTCAAGGCGGTATCGACAGATCCTGCACCCAAACCCAAGGGAAGGGCAAAGATCAGCAGCAGTACGATATGGTGAGAAAAGGAGAAGCCAAGTAAGGCGAGGGCGGTCATCAGGACACTGATGAGTGTAACCTTGCCGGTGCCGAACCTTGCAATGACCTTGGTGCTGTACAGGGCGGAGATGACGGTTCCAAAGCTGGTTGTTGCCGCTATGAGGCCGGCACTCCAAAGAGGGAGACCAAGCTCAATGTGCATGACAGGCCAGGCACTGCCAAGCACTGCATCAGGGAGACCCAAACTGATAAACGAGACATAGATAATGATCAAAAGTGCCATGTTAGCGTCCTGTTGTGAGGAAATAGATGGTGACTACTACAGCGAGTGCGATCCTGTAGTACCCGAAGATGGAGAAGTCATGCTTCCGCACATAGGCAACCAGGCCCTTTATACATACTAAGGAGACTAAAAACGATGCGACGAACGCCACCGCAATGAGCAGGTACTCATCCTTAGTATAGGAGAAGCCAAGCTTGAGCAGTTTCAACAACGAAGCCCCTACCATGACGGGGATGGCCATGAAGAAGGAGAACTGGGCGGCTATGCCCCGTTCGATGCCAAAGAGAATTCCCCCTAGGATGGTAGAGCCTGAGCGGCTTGTGCCAGGCACCAGGGCCAGCATCTGAAAGGCTCCCATCGCCAGGGCATCATTAAAGGAGATGGTATCCAGGCTTGTTATCCTGGGAGCACTTGCCCCCCTTCCCTTCTTTTCCAACACCACATAGACCACCCCGTAGACTACAAGGGCAACCACTATAACCTGCCACGTGTAGAGGTAGGTATACATCAGGTCGTCCAGGAGCAAGCCTGCAATACCTGCAGGGATGGTGGCCACCAACACCTTGGCCCAGAGGATCCACGTGTTGGTCTTTTCTTCCTTGTCTTTCTTAGGTGAAAAGGGGTTGAGCAGGGAAAAATAGAGGATGATGACAGCAAGGATGGAAGCGAGCTGTATGATGACCATGAACAGCTCTTTGCCTTTTGGGCTCATTGCCAGCTTGAGCAACTCATCAAGCAGAAGAAGGTGCCCAGTTGAACTTATGGGAAGCCACTCTGTAATTCCTTGCACCATACCCAACAGCAACGCCTTCAAAACTTCAAGCATAGGCCCTCCTCAACACGTTCGCCAGTCTAGAACATAATCAAGGCCAGTTCAAGCTTGTGCAATTAGGTTGGGCATAGGTTGTGATACCTTGTACGGATTTGTCTTAAGTGGTAGATTTGCACCCATAAGGAAGTGCACATGGCCCTACATATTGTCCTGTTTGAACCTGAAATACCACAAAATACCGGCAATATAGCCCGAACCTGTGCGGCCATTGGTGCGACACTGCACCTTGTGCACCCTTTGGGGTACTCCTTGGATGAGAAACATCTCAAGCGAGCAGGGCTGGACTACTGGCACCTGCTGACCCTGGTCGAACACGAAAGTGTTGCCTCTTTCATGCAAGAGCACAAGGACGACCATCTGGTCTTCTTTACCACCAAGGCACACCAGCTTTATAGTGAGGTCAAGTACCCCTCGGAAGAGTGCTACCTTATCTTCGGAAAGGAGAGCCGCGGCATTAGCGAGCATATCCTAATCGGACACGAAAAGGGGTGTGTGCGCATCCCCATGCTCGAGGAGGCCAGAAGCCTCAACCTTTCCAACACAGTGGCCATAGCCGCATACGAATATATGAGACAACAGCATTTTCCGGCCCTCTTACAGAAGGGGACCCTACACAGACTAAGCTGGGGAGAAGCAACATGAAAAAGATAGGAATCATCGGAGCGGGAAATATGGGTGGTGCTATTGCACAGGCCTTGAGCTCGGAGAAAGAGTGGCAGGTAAGCATCTTTGACCTGGACAAGGCAAAGCTGGATAGTTTGAAGGACTGTACTGCTGTCAATTCATTGGAAGAGCTCGTGCAAGGTGAAGACCTGCTGCTGCTTGCCGTCAAGCCGCAAGTGCTGCCCTCCCTCTACCCCATCCTGCGTAAGGCGGGATCGAGACAGAAGAAGTGGATCAGCATTGCAGCCGGGGTGAGTTTGGAAACCCTGACAGAGAACCTGGGAACCGAAGAGGTTGTGCGATACATGCCCAACCTGGCCGCCCAAGTGCGCCAGTCGGTCACCGCAGTGACTCCCAGCCTGAAGGCTTCAGCAGCTCTGAAGGACACAGCGCTGGTCATAGCAGAGCTTATCGGAACGGCCTTCATCCTCCCTGAGGATCAGATAGCGGCCTTCACCGGCATCAGCGGCTCCGCCATCGCCTATGTACTGCAGTTCTTCCATGCCCTTGCCATGGGTGGGGTCAAGGAAGGCCTTCCCTATCCCCAGGCCCTGGCCATTGCTCGCGATACCGCCCTGAGTGCAGCGGCCTTACAGAAAGCAGGTGAAGAAAATCCTGTAAAGCTTGCCACCATGGTCTGCTCTGCAGGGGGGACTACAATCGAAGGGATGCAGGCCCTTGCCGAAGGCGCTTTCGACGCTACGGTGATGGCAGCAGTATCAGCATCCTCTGCCAAGTTCCGCCTCCTAGAGGAAAAGGCCAAGCAGCACTTGTAGAAAACCTTGTATTTTGTACTATCATACCTAATGAGGAAGTATCATGATTGACTTGAAAGAACTGAAAGAGAGACGTGACGAGATTGCACAGAATATCAGCAACCGTTATATGAGTGTCGACATCGATGAGATAATCGTATTGCAGGAAAAGCGCTCTACCATGTTGCAAGAGAGCGAGGCCTACAGGGCAAAACGTAATGAGAATGCCCAGAAGATGAAGGCCAAGCTCGATAAGGAAACCCGCGATGGCTATATTGCCGAGGGCAAGGAGATCAAGGAGACCATCGCCAAGCTGGAAGCTGAACTCGAGATAGTCGAAGCTGCCTTCCAGACAAAGGCGAGGACCATCCCCAACTATGCCCACAAGGATGCCCCCATCGGCAAAGAGGACAAGGACAGCACGACCGTCAAGGTGGTGGGAAAAGCTCCTTCTTTTTCATTCAAGCCCAAGGACCATGTCCAGCTCGGAGAGAGTCTGGACCTCATCGACTTCGATACAGCCACAAGAGTCTCCGGACCCAAGTTCTACTACCTGAAAAACCAGGCTGTGATCCTGCAGATGGCCATGGAACGATATGCCCTCGATATCGTGATAAAGCGGGGCTTCACCCCCTTCATCACCCCGGACATTGCCAAGGAAGAAATCCTTAGAGGCATAGGCTTCAACCCCCGTGGGGAAGAGAGCAACATCTACACCCTCGAAGGAACAGATACCTGCCTGGTAGGGACTGCTGAGATTACCCTCGGCGGCTACTATGCCAACCAGATCCTCGACAAGAAGAAACTGCCCATAAAGATGAGCGGACTATCCCACTGTTTCCGTCGTGAAGCAGGAGGGGCCGGGCAGTACTCCAAGGGCCTCTACCGGGTGCACCAGTTCTCCAAGCTTGAGATGTTCATCTACTGTCTTCCTGAAGAGAGCGAGAAATACCATAGCATGCTCCTTGAAATTGAAGAGGAGATCTTCAGTGGCCTGGGTCTCTCCTACCGTGTAGTGGACACCGCTACAGGAGACCTTGGAGCCCCTGCATACCGTAAGTATGATATCGAGGCATGGATGCCTGGCCGTGGTGAAGACGGTGAGTATGGGGAGGTGACCTCCACCAGCAACTGTACCGACTACCAAGCTCGAGCCCTTGGCATCCGCTATCGTGATGACGAAGGCGCCATCCAGTTTGTCCATATGATCAACGGGACTGCCATCGCCCTCAGCCGGGCCATGGTAGCCTTGTTGGAGAACTTCCAGAATGAAGATGGATCGGTATCGATTCCCTCTTCATTGGTCCCCTACACAGGCTTTGAAACCATTCAAGCACTGTAATAAGGAATGAAACACATAATGTATACAAGCGCACTCACTACAGATTTTTATGAGCTGACCATGATGCAGGGATACTTCAGCGAGAAGCACAACCCTGAAGTCGTCTTTGAAATGTTCTACCGTACCAACCCTTTCGAAGGTGGGTACGTGATCTTCGCAGGTCTTAATGACTTTATCGACAAGCTGGAGAACCTCTCCTTCAGTTCTGAGGACGTTGCCTACCTGACAAGCCTCAATACATTCACACCCGAGTTTCTACAGTACCTCAGCACATTTTCCTTTACAGGGGACATCTATGCGATGACTGAAGGGACTGTGGTATTCCCAGGCGAGCCTCTGGTGAGGGTACATACCAATCTCATAGAAGCCCAGCTCATCGAGAGCCTGATGCTCAACAACCTGAACTTCCAGAGTCTTATTGCCACCAAGGCTTCCAGGATGTCCTTGGCTGCAAGACGTGGCTTGCTCATGGAGTTTGGCCTCAGACGTGCCCAAGGCCAGGATGGAGCTCTTTCCGCTTCAAGGGCCGCCTTCATTGGAGGAGCCCAGGTCACCAGCAATACCCTTGCGGGCAAGACCTACGGCATTCCGGTCGCAGGGACCATGGCACACTCCTGGATCATGAGTTTTCCTTCTGAATTGGAGTCCTTCAGAATCTTCGCCAAGTATTACCCTGACCATCCTACCCTGCTAATCGACACCTACGACACGTTAGGATCGGGTATAGAGAATGCCATCATCGTCGGCCTAGAGCAGAAAAAAATCGGCAAGAAGATTGGGGTGAGGATCGACAGTGGAGACCTCTCTTACCTGCCTCGCGTGGTTCGTAAGCGTTTCGATGATGCTGGGCTATCTGATGCCACCATTTCCATCTCAAGCGACCTGAATGAGGAAATCGTGCAGACCCTCATCCAAGATGAAGTGCCCATCGACAGCTGGGGCATTGGAACCCATCTGGTTACCGGTGGCAAGCAGTCAGCACTCAATGGGGTCTACAAGCTTACAGCCAAACAGGACAATGATGGGAATATGATTCCCACCATGAAGATATCCAACACCTACGAAAAGACCACCAACCCTGGGATAAAGCAGGTTTGGAGGTTCTACGATTATGAGGGAGGTGCTTTGGCTGACCTGATAGCCCTTGAGAAAGAGCATATCACCACAGGCAAGGCCTATACTTTCTCCCACCCTTTCTCAGAGGTTGATTTCTTTGAGATGCTTCCCAATCGCTATGCAAAGTGCGTTCCTCTGCTGACCAAGAAAGTGGGGGGAGGCAAGCGCATCGGAGAAAAGCCAAATGTACAGGAGATACAGACGTTCTCCATGGAAAATGTCAAGGAATTCCACAAGACGTACCTTCGCCTGATCAATCCTCATATCTACAAGGTGAGTCTCTCTTCCAAGCTCAAGAAGATGAAGATGGACCTGCTTGTAGAGCAGAGAAGAAAGGTAAAGGAAGACGCAGCCCTCTAAATTCTCTCCACACGGTATCGGAGCACTGTCTTGAGGTGCTCCGGTTCTGTCTTATTGGGGTTGGAGAGATATATTTCACGGTGTGTGGCATCGAGACGCTCAAGCTTGTTCTCCAGGCAGAACCGATCCATTTTCTCAAAGGAACGGTTTTCATTCTCATAGGGGCCAATGTGCATCATGGTGACACACAGTCCGTCTTCAATACGCTCAAAATGGGCATCCTTCACAGATATACCCTTGGTGAAGCTACACCTTTCAGCTACCAGTGAGAAAATCTCCTCAGTGATGAAGGGTGGCTGTGCTATCATGCTTGCCCAATGCCACGTGTCACGGTTCTCCACCTCTATGGCACTCCACAGCCCTTCCAAGGGCGAAACCACAAAACCCTTATACCACAATTCTTCCTTGAACTTCATCTTCAGCGTATAGCTCAGTTCAAAAAGAAGCTTGATAGCCTCATCGTAGGCCTCATCAAGAGGAGATCCTTCACCCTCCACCACAAAATAGGGGCATGGGGAGACTGTTATCAGCGTGGGTTCTGACTTGGGGGAATAGAGGGCCTTGAACTGTTTCTTACGGTTGTGGTTTTCCATAGACTACTCCTACACACATGAAATCACAGCCATGGCGATAGCAAGGGCTACCTGCTGCCTCCAGGCTGGCGAGATGATGTTCCGTGCCTCTTCCTCATTGGACAAGAAGCCCACTTCAAGCAGGACCGAAGGGACCCTGCTTGCATTAAGCACATACAGGTCCCTCTCCTTGATCCCCCTGTTGCGGCTGGCGGGCATCCTTTGGGAGAGCACATCCTCAACCGTCTTGGCTACAAACAAATTCCGTCCGTTGAGCAACCTGTTCAGCTCCAAGGAGGTGAAAGGGGCGAACAGGGGAATATTTCTGATAGGGGTATGCTCATCAAGGAAGGAGACTCGCTTCTCCTGTCGTTTGGTCAGTATTTCAAAGCCCGATGCTTCGCGGGTCTGGGCACTGTTGATATGGATGGAAACGAACAGCAGACTGCTCTGGGGGGCGAGTTCTGCCGTATAGGCAATGCGCGACCGTTCTGCAAGGGAGATGTAGGTATCGTCAATGCGCGTCATGATAAGGTTCAGGGAGGGTTGTTCGATGGAAAGCAGGGCAAACACCCTCTTGGTGATGTCCAGGACCAGGTCGCTCTCATTTACCGTCCCGCCCGCAAAGCTGTAGGAGGCGCTTGCCCCCGGATCCCTTCCCCCATGGCCGGCATCGAGGATGACAGTCGTTACAGGATAGGAGAAAGGGTCCTTTGCTGCGCTCAAGGGAGAAAGGGTGAGCAGGGTCAGCACTATAAAGAAAGCTAGGTGGGCGCCCTTGTTCATGGCAACACCTCAGGGGGGAATTCCCAATGTTCCAAGAGTTGGAAAAAATCACTCTTCTGGAGCCAGAGCAGTCGTTTTTTCACCTCGTCAGACAGGGCATCCTTGTCGATGAAGCCCTTATACTTGCGAATAAGGTTTTTGCCCTTTATCTGCTGGAGAGAAAGAGCCTTGGTGTAACAGCGTTTGAAGCCTTCACTTTCACTACGGTCCTCAATGATGGATTGGCGGTCGGTGAACTGCATCAGCAGGTGACTGGAGGCTTTGACGGTATGGCCCAACAGGTAACACCGGATTCCCCAGTCGAGCACCTGGAAGAACTCGCTGTGGATCTTCTCGTCAAAACCACGCAAGCGTTGGAAGAGGGCACGGTCATACATGCCTAAGGCCATCACAGGGTAGAGTGTCTTCTCCCCTCCTGGGGCATCGATGGTGGGAAAATGGGAATAGGGGTCGAGTTTGCGTCCATCCAGATGGGGAGACCTGAGCGTTGGCACAATCTCCTTGTCCATATTGGCTATCAGGGAGGCAAGGGCGGCGGGAGACTCTTTCTCTCTCATCAGGGAGAAAAGGGCTACGCCATCAAATCGGACCAGGACCAGGTCACTTCGTACGATGAGGAAGTAGCTGGTCTGACACTCATTGGCCACGGCGTTGATCTTTTCCCCGGTAAGCGACGAGGAGGGAAATACCAGGAACGTCACTTCCTTGTACGCTTCCTGCATCTCCTGAATGTCTAGCCTGCCTTCCTGGGTGACCACATGCAGGGCATAGTTCATATGATCCACATACCAGCTCAGGTTCTCACAGAGCTGCTCGGGTGTGCCGACATCAAGGATACCGATGGCCAACTGCTCGGTGCTGTGCAGCTGGTTGATGCGCGATCCAAGATTAAGGCGTCTTCTGTAGATTCTATAGTTACTCGTCATCGGGGAGCAGCACCAAATCCTCCGGACGGAACAAGACGTCCTTATGCCCGTTACCAAGCAACTCTATGATGTCACGGCTCTCATGGCCGGCAATCTTTGCGATATCGGTAGAGTTGAAGTACGGGGCAGCCTTGGCAAAAGCCACACCATCGATGGTACAGACCTCAACAACATCCCCGGCCTCAAAGCCTCCCTCTACGCGTACGACCCCTTTGGGTAGGAGGCTTTTGTGGGATAGCAGGGCTTTCTTCGCCCCCTCATCCACTATTATTGTTCCCAGATGGGAGTTATTCAAAAGCCACCGCTCGCGCTGGCTCATCCGCTTCTTGGGATGGATGAAGGTGCCAAGAGCCTCACCTTCCATCAGGCGCACCAGGACATCCTGTTCATAGCCGCTTGCTATGATCGAGGCACAGCCACCAACGGCTGCAATCTTTGCTGCAAGCAGCTTGGTCTTCATCCCACCGGTGGAGTAAAGGCTACCTGCCCCGCCTGCAAGGGCGAGGATTTCGTTATCAAGGACCTCTATCTCCTTGAGCAGAACAGCTGATGGGTCTTTCTTGGGATCAGCGGTATAGAGCCCGCTGATGTCAGTGAGGATGATCAGGAGGTCGGCATCAATCTTGCTGGCGACCATGGCGCTCATGCGGTCATTGTCGCCAAAGGCTGAGCCGATCTCTGCGGTGCTTACGGTGTCGTTCTCATTGAAGATGGGGATTACTCCCAGGTCCAACAGGGTGAAGGAGCTGTTTCGGAGGTTCACATAGGTATGGCGGTTGTTCATCTCCTTGCGGGTAAGCAGGATTTGCGAACATACCACCCCATGCTTCTTGAAGGCCCTGCGGTAGCTGCTCATCAATAGGGGCTGGCCAACGGAGGCACAGGCCTGCCTCATGGCAACCTGTTTGACAGGGCCTGTGAGCTTAAGCTCCTTAGCTCCCATCCCGATGGCCCCTGAGGTTACCAGCAAGACCTGCAGACCCTTTTGTTGCATTTTCACCAGCTGCTCTGCAATATGGTCGATGCACCCTTCGTCTATGCCGTCTTTGGTGGAGAGCAGGTTCGTCCCCACCTTCACCACTACCCTTTGTATGGAGGACATGTCTCGTTTCATAGTGAATCCCCCGATACAAGGCTAGAGCCGGAACACGGGAGTTCAGTGTGCAGGAAAGCCTTGGCATCGCTACCACTGTATGAGGAGACTGTTTGGCCGTTACCACTGAGCAGCCATTTGCTGCTCATAAGTCCCGATAGGCCCACAGGACCACGGGCATGGATCTTAGCTGTGCTGATACCCACCTCAGCTCCAAGGCCGAAGCGGAACCCATCGGCAAAGCGCGTTGAGCAGTTTGCAAAAACATCAGCAGAATCAACATCACGCATAAAGCGCCTGATGGCCTGTTTGTCCTCGCTGATGATAGCATCGGTATGCTTTGAGCCATAGAGGGCTATATGAGAGAGAGCCTCTTCAAGATTTTCCACCACCCTGATGTTCAGTTCGAGGGCGAGGTACTCTAGGTCGTAGTCACCCTCCTTGTAGGGGAGGCAGGTGATACTAGATGAGGTGGCCCTATCACCATGGATGATGACACCCTTCTCTTCCAAAGCTTGAGCAACAAGGGGAAGAAATGTATGAGCGACGCTCTTGTTGACCAAAAGCGTCTCGATTGCATTGCAGGCAGCAGGATACTGCGTCTTGGAATCTACGGAGCAGGCAACAGCTTTTTGCAGGTCAGCATCTTTATCCACATACATGTGGCAGATACCATCGGCATGGCCGAGCACCGCTATGTGGGTGTTGTCCATGACGTAGCGGACAAAGGCGTTCGAGCCTCGTGGGATCAGGAGGTCGATCGCATCATCCATCTTCAGCATGAGGCTCACATCGCTATGGCTTTCCAAGAGAAGGAGCCAATCCTCTCCTAAAGGAGAAGATTGGGCGCTCTTTTTGATGGAGGCTACCAGGGCCGTATTGGTCCTGAAGGCTTCCTTGCCCCCCTTCAGAATGATGCCGTTGCCACTCTTCAGGCAGAGGGAGACTATTTGCACCAGGGCATCGGGTCGAGCCTCGAAGATCATGCCGATGACTCCGATGGGGAAGCTGACCCGCTCAAGCAGCAGGTCCTCATCGAGAAGCCGACGCTCCAGGACCTCTCCGATGGGGTCAGGAAGCTTTGCAACTTGGGTAAGGCCCAACTGCACCGAAGCGAGCTTTTCCTCATCGAATACAAGCCGCTTGATGAGGGCAGAGCCCAGGTTCTCAGCTTTTGCTTGTGCCAGATCTTCCTGGTTTGCGCCCCTGATCAGGGCCCAGTCGCGACTGAGGCCCTCAGCAATAGAGAGCAACAGGGTGTTGCGTACGCTTTCGCTACTGCCGGATAGGGCGGTAGCGCTTGTTTTGAGTTTCAGTATATCGTCTTGAATGCGTTTGCCATCCATTTGGTAACCTCTTTGTTATGGTATGTATACAGTAAACTGAATAGCAGAAGGTATCAAGAAGAAAAGAGGATGATCAATTTGGGAACAAGAGGATTATCCAAGAGAAACTTGACCCTGTATTTTTAGAAAGAGGCTCCACGAGATGAGAAGGTCCAAGCAGCTTAATCGTACAAGAGCCCATAGTGTACTAGATTTTTCACAGGCAGTTGTTTTAACGATTCAATCGATGTGCAACGATACGTGATAAATCGCTCTATTTTGCAACGATGCATGCAACGATAGCTCTATCGTTGCACTACTGGTGAGATAATGCTATGCTGTACATGTCAGTTTAAAAGGAAAAACAGAGTATGTTTGAAAGAGAAAAATTCAATGTAGAGTTTAAAGAGGAAATATCAAGGTCATTTCTCAAAACTGTAAGTGCATTTGCCAATTACCATGATGGAAAAATACTCTTTGGAGTCAATGATAATGGTGAGGTTGTAGGGATAAAAGGTTCCGATACCATGTACTTGCAAATAGAACATATGATTAATGACTCTATAGATCCTGTACCTTCTTATACACTGGAATCAAAGGTTTTACAGGATAAGGAAATCATAGTTCTAACCGTGAGCAAAGGAAACAATACCCCCTATTATTATCATGGGAAGGCATATAGAAGATCCAATACATCAACGTTGGAAGTCGATCGATTAGAGTTGCATAGGCTAGTTTTGGAAGGAATGAATATACAGTATGAAAGCTTAAAATCATCCATACAAGATTTAGATTTTACCATTTTGGAAAAAGATCTCAAAAGTAAGGTGGGCATAGATGCTATGACCATAGATGTATTGAGAATCTTACTCCTCTATGACAAAAAGGGGTATTTCAATATTGCAGGAAAACTATTGGCAGATACCAATGATTGTGAGCATTGTGGTATCGATATAGTGAAATTTGGAAAAGACATCGACCAAATACTGTACAGAACAACACTCCATAAAACTTCTATACTGAGACTGTATTATGAAGCAATTGAAGTGTTTGAAAGATATTATACATATGAAGAAATCGACGGGTTTGTCCGTATAAAAAAAGAGTTAGTTCCTAAGGAAGCTTTTAGAGAATCACTAGCAAATGCACTAGTACA
>Ga0209414_1000469_pt1 | contig 19103 bp, 13 predicted proteins | sample LakVidmifraction_4_FD_181154 | JGI IMG/M metagenome (GOLD analysis project Ga0209414, IMG submission 181154) | Hypersaline microbial communities from Lake Vida, Antarctica - Brine Hole Two &gt;0.2 micron (SPAdes) (version 2) | ecosystem: Environmental > Aquatic > Non-marine Saline and Alkaline >... | reverse complement strand
CCCGCCGCTACAGTTGCCAATTTGCAAAACAACACTAAAACGGCAGATTCATGCTGTAGCGACGGGCGTTGACCGTCGAAAATATATATTTTCATGTTTTTCACTGCAAGCTGGAAGCTTGCGTTACCGAAAGACACCTGCAACGAAGATCGTTGCGTTACCCCAGGGAATGTGTCACCCTTTCAGGGTTTATTTGTGGGAGGATGGCCAACCATGGGTTTACACCCGTGGCTATATGCTGCCGCTCCGTTGGAGCTAAAACTGCGAATACTGAAATAAGAAAGGAGGACTAAGGACCAAGGACTAAGGACTAAAACAACTAACACTCTTTTCCGATTTCAACGAGACTGCAAGCATGCATCATAATAATCTTCTACCGATTTGAGATTAAAGAAATGATAACCTTATTGCAGACCACGTTGCCATTTTGCATACTTAAAGCAAAATGACGGCGTGGACTGCAATAAAAAATTAGTGAGGAACCGACCAACGGGAGATAGGCTGGAGTTTACGACAGCAATGAGTGCAACGAATGGCCAATTAGCGAAAATTCGGCGACTAAAATTCTTCTCTTCTCTCTTCATTGCATTACGAAATTCACTGCCGTGAGCAGGGGAATTCTTATTTTTTATTATGTTTCCTAGGGCGTTGCCCTAGGCTGAGTTGTTACGGGCTTTCAGCCCTATCATGGTTTCCACGGGGAAAACGAGGTGAACTACTTTTTTCTCTGTGTCCTCTAGCGTAGCGAGTGGTTAAACCTCTTTCTTTAATCATTCTGCTGTAAATCATTCTGCAAATAATCCTTTTAATCGGCTTGACTTTGGAGTGAGTTTAATGTTTAATGCGCAAGTTTTAAATATTAGGGCTCTGTCAAGGTTTGTGTGGGTGAGATACTTTTGTTCGACCCAGCTATTACTTTGTGTATAAACAACAAGTAGTAGCTGGGTCGTATTGTTTTGTTATAGCAACCCCGCATTGCATACGGGGCTAATAAAATTAGACTACTTCCATGCGTCGCCTTCGGCTATGCAGGACACAGTCGTAGTTTTAGAACGGCGAAGCTGTTCAACATTAATAGCCATGCATGAAATGCATGGTCAATTAATCATTATTAATCTAACGACCCCGCCGCCACTTTCGGCGACAGCAGAAAGTGGTAGCGGGGTCGAATTTAAAGAATTTAGGGCCTTGCCACACAAACCGCGACAGAGCCATAATTAGTAAGGATTCTATGGAGTTTTCAATAGGGCAGATAATAATGTTATCAATATGTGCAGCGCTTATTGGCATGCATAAAACAGGTTTAGCTGGTGCTGGAGCACTTTCAATACCAATATCAGTTGCTATCTTTGGTGCAAAGAGTTCAACAGGGGTAATGCTTCCAATATTGATAATGGGGGATATATTTGCTGTTGCACATTATTTTAAATATACAAATTGGAAATGTATTGCTAGATTAGTTCCAGGAAGTGTAGTTGGCGTTATAACGGCAGTTTTATTGGGGCAGTATATTGACGATGTAACCTTTAAAAAACTTATTGCATCTGCAATTATTCTATGTCTGATTTTTCTTCTTATACAGAAAAAGCATAAGCACCTTCTGGTTCTTATAAAAAATTCTAAGATTTTTGCAGGTATAATTGGAATTTTAGGGGGTTTTGCTTCAATGATTGGTAATGCAGCCGGTGGTATTTTTTCGACCTACTTTGTAAGTCTGGAACTTCAGAAACAAACTTTCATTGGAACAACAGCAATAACATTTTTTCTGCTTAATGTCTTTAAACTTCCTTTTCATATTTTTGTATGGAAAACAATTACTTTAAATACTTTTCTTATTGATTTATGTACGATACCCGGAATTCTTATTGGTGGATTTGCAGGCGTGTGGCTTGTGAAGCTTATACCTGACAAGTATTATAGAACTTTTATTATTGTTATGACTATTATTTCTTCAATTATTTTGTTGGTATAGGGTGGGGGAATAAATGCGTAAATGCGAAAATTCGTAAATTGTGGAATAGCTCCGCAGGTATTTATGTTTGCATAAGAGAGAGGACTACGGACTTAGTGACCAAGGACTAAAACAAACGATGCTTGCTCGAGCAACTATTGACATTTTTGGGTCATTTAGTCCTTAGTCCGTAGTCCTCCTAATTGACTCTTTTGCAAGGTCATTGAACGCAACGATCCTATTGAAAACGCCAACAACCTTGTGCTACCACGCAAACCAAGGACTAAAACAAACGATGCTTGCTCGAGCAACTATTGACATTTTTGGGTCATTTAGTCCTTAGTCCGTAGTCCTCCTAATTGACATTTCGGTGAAGCCATTGAACGCAATGAGCCTCGTTGCAAGGGAAAACGTTACCTAGCTTGCTAGTCCCACCCGCCGGGATGGAATATATGTTTTCGTCGGTCAACGCCCGACGCTACAGCACAGTGTAAGTTATGCCGATGCTAAACTGTAGCGGCGGGCGTTGACCGCCGAAAAGAGCCACCAACCAGAAAAACAGGGTCTGTTTCATCATTCTTCTGTTTTTTCTTGCAATTTTGCTTTGTATTTTGTACTTTACAGTCAGTATATTAAAATATTATGTGAAAGGTGGTTGTTATGGAGGATTTTTTTGGACAATATGGGCATGTGGTTCAGGCATTAATAGCAACACTATTTACGTGGGGTGTTACGGCTGCGGGAGCAGCTTTGGTATATTTTACCAGTTCCGTTAACCGTAAGGTTATGGATTCAATGCTTGGTTTTGCTGCGGGTGTTATGATTGCAGCTAGTTTCTGGTCGCTTTTGGCACCAGGTATTGCGATGGCTGAAGAGCTTGGCCATATTCCATGGTTGACGGCAGTTATCGGGTTTATGGGTGGTGGAATCTTTATGAGACTTGCAGACAAGATAATGCCTCATATTCATCCGAGGATGGCAAAGAGTGAAGGTATTAAAACTTCATGGCAGAGAAGCACTCTTCTGGTTTTGGCTATAACACTTCATAATATTCCAGAAGGTCTTGCAGTTGGGGTTGCTTTTGGTGCTGTTGCAGCAGGGGTACCTTCTGCTACACTTGGAGGAGCAATTGCATTGGCTATTGGTATCGGTTTGCAGAATTTTCCTGAAGGCACTGCTGTTGCAATGCCTCTTCGAAGAGAGGGAATGTCTAAGAATAGAAGTTTTATGTATGGACAGTTTTCCGGCATGGTTGAGCCTATTGCGGGTGTGATAGGTGCTTATTTTGTTCTTAAGATGCAGAATATCTTACCATATGCTCTATGTTTTGCAGCTGGAGCGATGATTTTTGTTGTGGTTGAAGAGCTTATTCCTGAATCTCAACGTGAAGAAAAAAATATTGATTTAGTTACTATGGCAACTATGTTCGGATTCTCTCTTATGATGGTTCTGGATGTTGCGCTGGGGTAAACGAGCGGAGCTCGTTTAGTGGATAGTTTGTAGTAAATAGTAAATAGTTCACTCCGTGGGTAGGAAGAAATCATTAATAATTAAGAACAAGAGAATGAACGTCCAACATCGAACATCCAACATCCAATAATGAATGAAGGACACTCCGTGGGTAGGAAGAAATCATTAATAATTAAGAACAAGAAATGAACGTCCAACATCGAATCACCGCAAAGCGGGACTAGCATAGCTAGCAGAAGAAGACATCCAAGGGTGAATTGTGGAAGTCGCAACGCTCTTGTGTTCACTTAAGAGAGAGGACTACGGACTTAGTGACCAAAGACTAAAAAGGAACAACGGTTGCGTCAGGAATCTAAAACGAGCTTGAATGACAACAGGTGGTTTGAAAACTCAAGACAAGACAAGGAGGACTAAGGACTTAATGACCAAGGACCAAAAGATTCTAACGGTTGCGTCAGGAATCTAAAACGAGCTTGAACAACAACAGGCGGTCTGGAAACTCAAGAAAGGAAACAGCGGACTCAGTGATAAAAAAACAAAGACTCCATGACCAAGAGAGCAACTATTGACATTTTTTGGTCATTTAGTCCTTGGTCCGTAGTCCTCCTAGTTGACTTCTCGGTGAAGCCATTAAACGCAACGATCCTATTGAAAACGCCAACAACCTAGAAGGTTGTGCTACCCCGCAAAGCTGGAAACCAAAACAAACGATGTTTGCTCGAGCAACTATTGACATTTTTTGGTCATTTAGTCCATAGTCATTTAGTCCTCGTAATTGACTCTTTGGCAAGGTCATTAAAAATGCAACGATTCTCGTTGCAAGTGAAAACACTGCAAGCTGAAAGCGTGCGTTACCCAAAGACACTACCGTGGGTAGGTGCGAGCTTTGCTCGTTTTTTATTTCCACGGGTTCACACCCGTGGCTACAAAGATGTCGCTCCTATGGAGCTAAATAAATCCCTGCGGCTGTGTCCTGCATCTTTGTCGAGCCGTGGGAACGAAAGCTGAATGTGACGCGGCTATAGTTTATGACGATGAGGACATCGTCGTTCCCGAACACTGTGCAAGCTGGAAGCGTGCGTTATTCAAAGACACTACCGTGGCTTTGTCCGTTCCGAAGCGACACGGCTACAAGGTTAAAGTTCTTTTATGCAAAAAAAAACTCGTTGTATTTTCATACAACGAGTTCTTGTAAAGATTGCTATTTTGTCTATTCTATAATTATTTAGAATAGAATTCAATAATAAGTTGGATTTCTGCAGGAGGAGCAGCTTCTTCCGGTGTAGGATAACGGACAACTTTTGCTGATAATTCTTCTTTGTTTGTTTCCAACCATAGAACTTCTTCTTTTTTAGAAGTTTCAATGCTTGTAATAACAAGATCTTTTGAACCTTGCTTGTCTCTAACAGTGATTATATCATCCAAGCTTACTAGCATTGAAGGAATACTTGCTTTTCCACCGTTAAGTTTGAAATGACCATGTGTTACCATTTGGCGAGCTTGTGATCTTGTGCTAGCAAAACCTGCTCTATAGATAGCATTATCCAGTCTTCTTTCAAGCATTTCAAGCATTACGTCACCCGTAACTCCAGATTTTGTTTTTGCTTTCTTGAAGACGTTTTTAAATTGTTTTTCACTCATGCCGTATGACAAACGTAGTTTTTGTTTTTCAATTAACTGGTGTTTGTATTCAGATGGTTTTGAGCGACTTGTACCGTGCTCACCTGGACCATGAGGTTTTGTATCCAAAAGTTTATCGTACTTTGGATTTCCATATATATTGATGCCTAGACGGCGTACTATTTTACCCTTAGCTTTTTGACAACGTGCCATAAAATTTCCTTATTACTATAATTAATTTAACAGAAAAATGCATTCTTTACAATGTGTACATTTAAACAAGAGGCGGATTATACTCTTATCATATTTTTTTTTCAACTCTTTTTTTATCTTTTCTTAGTTTTTTCTTTATTTCTGGTTAATTATCATTTTTGTCATGCTTTTTAATTGAGTGACTCATGACTCATGACTCAAGACGCATGATGCATGTTTTTCCGCGCCGAGGCGACGCGGCTACAGAGGACCAAATGACTAAGGACTCAGGACTAAGGACTAATTTTAACTGAAAGGTGAGATATGCAAGGTGAGAGATATTTGCGGAATGAGATTAAGAGTTAGGATAAAGAGCCAATGAACGTCCAACATCCAACGTCGAATGAAAGACACTCTCGTCTTCGCTTTTCAAGCTTCCGCCTTCGCCGTTCCGGACTACGGCGAGACAAGACGGCTGACACGGCCGTGGGCAAGAAAAACTCTGCACAGGTTTCTAACGACCTTAAAGTCGTTAAGGTCTTTAAGGTCCTTAAGGATAGAGAGAATGCTTTCCCCAAATTATCAATTATCAATTATCAATTGTCAATTTTTTTGAATATCTGTTGTTTTTTATTGCTATGTTTTGTTTTGTTAAGTACAATTGCAATAATAACAATATAAAAAACATTTATTGTAAGGAGTTTTATGCAGAGAGTTGGAGTTATAGGTGCTGGGCGTTTTGGTCATGCTCTATGTAAGATTCTTGTGAATAGGAATATTGAGATTATTCTTCTTGATATTGATTCATCACGAGTTCAGGCAATGGGCACAGTTGTTTCTAAGGTTTTTCAGGGAGATTCAACCAATATTGCTGTTTTGGAAGAAGCAGGATTTGCACAGTGTGATGCTGTAGTTGTTGCGATTGGCGAGAATATTGAGAGTAGTATTTTGAGTGCGATGAACTTAAAGGAGCTTGGAATAAAGAAAATTATTGCCAAAGCTGCATCAGAGACACATGGAAAGGTTTTAGCCAAGATTGGTGTTGATGAAATTGTATTTCCAAATATAGAGAGAGCAGAAAGACTTGCTCGTTCGCTAATTGCCGGTACGGCAGTTGACTATTTTGATATTGGTAATGGTGTGAGTGTTTCTGAGTTTAAGGTTCCTGAAAAGTATATTGGGAAAGCTCTTATTGATACAGATCTTCGAATTAGGCATAGTTTAACAATTTTGTCAATTAAACGAAAGCTGGAGGCAGAAGATGTTCAGGCAGAAATTATTGTTAATCCTGGGGGGAATGATGTTCTTAGACAGGGTGATACTATTACTGTTTTTGGTAAGACAAAGAATTTGGATGATATTTTAAAAGCTTAAAAAACTAGTAAGGAAAAAGATATGGCAGTGCATTTAGTTATAACGGCTGGTAAAGATTTAGGAAGAAAGATTTCGATTCCTAAAGATGGAAGCAAGGTTGGTCGAACGACTTCCGACAATGATATTGTGATTATTGATGATATGCTATCTCGTCATCATTGTAGATTCTACTTTGAGAATGATTTGTTGTATGTTGAAGATTTGGATAGTGCCAATGGGACACTTGTTAATGATGCTGAAATTAAAAGCAAAGCACTAATGCCCGGAAATGAAGTTCTTCTTGGCGACACAATTCTAAAAGTTGTTTCCAACAGAGTTGATGGTACGGTGATAGCACCTGTTGCAGATGATGTACAGCCTTCCGCAAAAGTAAAAGCTTCTTCAGGCAAGTCAATTGTTGATTTGGGATTTAATTCGTCGAAATCATCATCAGGAGAACATACGGGAGCATCTATAGGAAAGAAACCTTTGGGTTTTGTTCTTGTAATTGTTGTTTTAATGTTACTTTTTATCTGGGGACCAAAGATTGTTAAATCCTTTAAATTAGGGAATTCTAATAATAGTAATAGTACAATCTCCGTTATTGCACCTATAGCAAGCGATGGACTGCTGCTGACATACGAAAAAGTAGAGGCAAGTCCGGAAAATATATTTAGATATTATCTGACCTTGGATGCTAAGACAAACCTGACAGTTGAGATTGATGATTTAATTAATGATAGGCATGTCTCAAAAAATGTGACTATTGATAATCCTGAATATATGGAGAAGATCACAACCGCTATACGCAACTCCGGTATTGATAGTTTGGAGGATAATTATGAAGGACTTTCTGCGGATAGTTCAATTAAATCATATGAGTTGTCTATTACAATTGGTATTAATCATAAGACTATAAAAGTTTATAATAGAGTTGAACCTGAAGAGTTTAAGCTTGCAAGGGAAACGATTGAGGAGTTTGCCAAGAATGAACTTGGCATATGGGCAATTCAATTTTCTAAGGAGAAATTGCTTGAGTTGGCACAAGATGCTTATTTAAACGGGCAGAAGTTATATAGTGAAAAAGAGGTTGATTATGGTAACCTGTCTGAGTCAATTGTGAATTTAAAACAGGCCGAGTGGTATTTGGAGACAGTTGATCCTAAGCCAGATTATTATCCTGAAATGATTACACTTATGAATGATGGCGAAATGGAACTGAAGCAGAAGTATGATGATCAGAATTTTCTTGCAGAACAGGCAATGAAGCTTAAAGAGTGGCGTGTGGCAGAACAGGAGTTGCAGCAGATTATTGCAATGATTCCGAACAGGTCTGACAAACGCAACGTTGAAGCAAGAAGAAAATTAGTGGAAGCAAAGAGAAGGATTGAGACTGAACAATGAGCAAGAGTATTAAATTAATAGGTTTGATTTTGGTTTTGGCAAATGTAATTTTTGCACAGAATGCAGAGAAGTGTCAACTTCATATAAAGACAGATCCAGAGGGTGCTATCATTAGGTGTAATGGTGAACTTCAGGATGTCAGCCCGACAACAATTAAAGGTTTGGAAATGGGTAATTATATTGTATCGGCATCTTTGAAAGGCTATAAAACAGTTTATCAGAATGTCAGTTTTGATAGTCCTTCTATGAGAGCAGCTTTGGAGATAGAGATGGAACCGGAACTTGGTTTGGTCTTGGTTCAGACAGAACCAGATGGAGCTGAAGTTGAAATTGATGGTAAAACATACGGAACCACGCCGCTTCTTATTAGTTCACTAAGATTGGGAGAGTATGAAGTTGTGTTAAAGAAAAGTGGTTTTGATGTACAGAAAATACCACTCGTAATCAACAATCGTCGTCCGATAATGATTGAGAAGATGTTGGCATCAGACACTGCAACTTTGATTATAAGTTCAGATCCAACGAATGCAAATGTAACCATTAATGGCGTTCCCAAAGGCACAACGCCGTGCACAATAAGTGGTGTCAGAAAAGGTGAAGCCAGGGTAGAGATTTCATTGGAGTCCTATGAAAGTTTTGCCACAACAATGCTTTTATCACCTAATCAGCAGGAAAGCATTGAAGTACAGCTTAAACCACTTCCTTCGTCTTTGGAGATAACATCTTTACCAAGGTTAGCTAGAATTTATATTGATGGTAAGTTTAAAGGAGTTGCTCCTGTAAAAGAAATGGACATTAAGCCGGGTAACTATCTGGTTTCTGCCGAACTGGATGGCTATGAGACATTAAAACAAAACATCACAGTAGGCATGGGAGAGGATTCTAAGGAAGAGCTTAGATTGGAAAGTAATGCCGGAACGCTTGAAATTATTACAGCGCCGACAGGTGTGAAAATTCTTGTTGATGGCAAAGATTATGGTACTACAAAGTCAGGCCAGGATGGTGCGGTTGAAATATCAGCACCACTGTTGATTGACTCATTAATAGCTGGGGAGCATGTTGTTACATTTACCCGATCAAAATTCTTTCCAGCATCCCAATCAATTATTATTGTGAAGGGGGAGAAGACAAAACTTCAAAAGAATTTAAACAGAAAGTTTGAGCCTGATTGTGCTCTTATTACCACTGAGGGTATAAGTTATAAAGGTGAGTTTGTTGAGACTACTCCTGGCGGAGGCAAAGTTCTTGAGACAGCTGTTGGAATTTTCAAAACATTTGAGACTGCTAACATCAGATCTTTTGAGCTGTTAGATAATTTTGAGTTATGAGGACGAGCTTTGCTCGTAGTGCATAGTTTACAGTGCACAGTATACAGTTTGCACTGCTATGAGCAGGAAGAAATCAATTATTAATTATGAATGGTGGAAAGCCTCAAGCGGCGTTTATTTAATTCGACGACCAACGGTCGACGCTACAGTATACTACAAGAGATTTGAATACTGAACTGTAGCGGCGATGGACTTTCGGCGTGGCCGGCAAGACGGCAATGAGGACATTGCCGCTCCCAGGCAGACATACAACGATTGAACGCAGGCTCGGGAGCGAGAACGTCCTCGTTCTCATACAGGGCTGACAGCCCGTAATATAATAGCCTTGGGTTTCAACCCTAGGATAATAACAAAAACAGAAGTTTTTACCTGCTGTGAGCAGTGTCTTAACTAATAACTGACAACTAAGCAACTAATAACTAAAAACTATTTCTGTATACCCTATGAATTCAAAAATGGAAGACAACGAAAAATGGCTTAATGCTAGGGAGTTAATAAAAGATTCCAAGCTTAGCGTTATAATGCCTACATATAATCTCGGCAATGCAATTGCAGAAAACATAGAGCATGTTGTCTCTATTTTTTCAGGAAATATTCCTTTTGAAATTATTGTTATAGACGATGGCAGTCATGATGGGTCAGCTTCTGTAATAACGGAAATTTCATTGAAACACACTTGTGTAAAGCCTCTGATTTTTCATAGGAACAAGGGGAAAGGAACAGGCTTAAAACGAGGCTTTGAGGTTTCAGATGGCAATTATATACTATTGCTTGATGGCGATCTTGATCTTCCTCCAGAGCAGGCATCTCGATTCTTTGATATTATGCAGAAAGAAAATGCGGATGTTGTCATTGGTTCCAAGATGCACCCTGAGTCTGAAATAGATTATCCTTTGAAACGTCGAATCTACAGTTTCTTGTACTACACAATGGTTAAGCTAGTTGTAGGTTTACCAGTTAGGGATACACAGACCGGCATAAAGCTTTACAAGCGCGAGGTCCTTGAATATGTAATTCCAAGAATGCTTGTAAAACATTATGCTTTTGATCTGGAAGTTTTATCCATTGCCTTTGAAAAAGGTTTCAAAGTATCTGAGGCTCCTGTCAAGCTTGTGTTTAAAGGTGGTCATGAAAGTTTTGGTCCGGTTCAATATCATAGCATAAAAAAAATAATTCTTGACACTTTTGCAATTTTTTACAGAATAAGAATAATTAAATATTATAAATCAGTTCGAATTGTCAGCATGCCCGATCCGGCACCGTTGGTTTCTATTGTTGTTGCCATGCCCACGGTTACAGAATATGTTGATGAATGCCTGGATGGAATATCAAAGCAGACATATAGAAATTTTGAAGTGATACTGCTGCCGGATGTTGCATCAGGCAGAGAGTGGCCTGAATATGTTAGAGAAATTGTCACAGGACCAATTCGTCCAGCAGAGAAACGTAACATTGGTATTGATAATGCAAATGGCGAGATAACAGCATTTATTGATGATGATGCGTCACCTTCAATGCACTGGTTGCATCAAGCTGTACAGTATTTTTCGGATCCTGCCGTGGGTGGAGCATGTGGTCCGGCCACAACTCCGCATAATGATCCATATATGGCAAAAATGGGAGGGCGGATTTATGCAAATTATCTTCTGTCAGGTGGCTATATTTACAGGTATATGCCGACAAGTGTTCAGGAAGTTGATGATTATCCAACGTGTAACCTTTTAATAAGAACAGATATCTTAAAAGCTATCGGGGGATATAGAACAGATTTCTGGCCGGGAGAAGATACATATCTCTGTATTCAAGTGGTAAAAGAGAAGGGGTATAAGATTATTTATGATCCATATGCAGAGGTGTTTCATCACAGAAGAAAACTTTTCTTACCTCATCTGAGACAGATGGGGAGATATGCTTTGCATAGAGGCTATTTTGCAAGAAAATTTCCTTCGACTTCACGTAAGATTTCATATTTAATGCCAACTCTTTTGTTGTTAGGTACGGCTTTTGGACCTTTGTCATTTTTTATATCTCCTGTTTTTATCAATATATATTTGGGCGTTTTACTGTTTTATGCTCTTGTAACTTTTTTTGGTGCATTTTCACATAATTTAAAGAATTGGATTATCTGCTGGGCAGGAATTGTGACTTCTCACTATTATTATGGTTTTCGTTTTCTAATTGGATTTTTTTCTGCAGCCATGCCTGAGGCAAAACAGAAATTTGATCATCCGTCGGAGAATAATGGTTAATGGTTAGTGGTTAGTTGTTAATGGAAGAATGCCTATAGCGTATTTATTTAAATATTCTCGCACAGAGGCACGAAGGCCGCCAAGAAGAGGTGAAATTTCCGCGCCGGAGCGACGCAGCTACAGCGTTAGTCTTGCAAATTAACGGTTGATTGCAGTTTCATCCTGTAGCCGAGTATGAAGGAAATGGGCTCGGACAGTGCATCGCAAGCTTCCAGCTTGCAAGTAAAGACGCCAACAACCTAAAAGGTTGTGCTACCTTAAAATCTGCAAATCAGTATTGTATTGCAAGAACGGGATCAGCCTTCGCAGTTCCTGTCTACGGCTTGACAAGGCGAGAATGTCCTCATTATCATGAAAAGTTGACAAGTTAGAAATGGTCTTATAAATTATTGATAATTATACAGTTATAAATGTCAAAAATAAAAAACGACCATAAAAAACAAGAAAATGACGGGTTGTAGTACAAAGAATTAGGAATTCAGGGAAGAGTTTTTAGCGTGGAATTCAATTTTATTGCGATTCCATGCGGTCGCGACACAGCTACAGGATGGACAAGATGGACATTGTGGACGAGATGGACAAACAACGATTCCCTTTTATGTTTTATTGATTCTCGAACAACGAATCAAGATTAACGAAGAAATGGCCTGCCAGTAGGGAGTCGAACCCCAAACCTCTTGATTCGTAGTCAAGTGCTCTATCCAATTGAGCTACTAGCAGATTAAGAAAAGTCGTTTGTCGTTTGTCGATTCTTCGATTGTCGTTTATCGTTTGTCGAACAACGAACAACGAATCAAGATTAACGAAGAAATGGCCTGCCAGTAGGGAGTCGAACCCCAAACCTCTTGATTCGTAGTCAAGTGCTCTATCCAATTGAGCTACTAGCAGATTCAAAAAACAGAGTGAATGTTATCCTTTGTTAGGTTAAAAATCAATAAAAAAATGAAAAAAAGCAAGAAAAACCTTTTCTTTTGCTGTTTAATATACTATATTCCCCGTTTCTCATGTGCGAAAACAGAGATTTCTTGGGAAGTCTCTGATTCTAATATAAAATTAAGAGCTCGCACAAAATTATGTTATTATAAGAAAAAGATTAAATGACAGAAACAACAAAACAAACAGAAGAGCAAATTTTACAAGATGCTCTTGACGTGGCGATGATGTACGAAGAAACTTTGAAAGATTTTTCAGAGGGTTCAATCGTAGTAGGTAAAATTCTTGAACTTCAAAATAATGAAGTGCTGATCGATATAGGTTACAAATCAGAAGGCGTAGTGCCAACTGACGAATTTTCAGATATTGAAAGTGTTCGCATTGGCGATGAAGTAAGTGTTTTGCTAGTAAATATTGAAGATGACGATGGAATGGTTGTCTTGAGTAAGAGCAAAGCAGATGAAAAATTACAATGGGATAACGTAATCTGTAATTACAATGAAGATGATTTGATTACCGGTACAGTAACCTCAATGGTTCGTGGTGGTCTTATTGTTGATATCGACGGTGTAGAAGCGTTCTTGCCTGGATCACAAATTGATGTTATTCCTATGAAGAATATCAGTGATCTAGTTGGAACACGTCACGAATTCAAAATCTTAAAAATTACTCCTGAAAGAAGAAACGTAATTCTTTCAAGAAGAGCACTTATCGAAGAGCGTCTAAAGGCAAAGAAGAGAAGCCTTATGGATACTATCGAAAAGGGTCAAATTCGCGCTGGTATAGCCAAGAACATTACAGATTTTGGTGTATTCGTAGATTTAGGTGGATTAGATGGATTACTACATATTACCGATATGAGTTGGGGCAGAATTAAGCACCCAACAGAAATGGTAACAGTAGGCGACACTCTTGAAGTAATGATTCTTGATATTGACTATGATAAAGAGAGAGTATCTCTTGGTCTAAAACAAAAAGTTAATAATCCTTGGGTTAACATTGGTGAAAAATATCCAGTAGGAACACAACTACATGGTAAAGTTGTCAACATTGCTCCATATGGTGCATTTGTAGAACTTGAAAATGGTGTTGAAGGTCTTGTTCATATTTCAGAAATTTCATGGACAAAGAGAATTGTCAGAGCATCAGATGTTCTTGCAGTTGGCGATGAAGTAGATATTGTTGTTCTCAGCATTAATGTTGATGAACAGAAAATTGCTTTGGGTATGAGACAGACAGAAGATAATCCTTGGGACACAGTTCATAAGCGTTATCCAGTTGGTTCAAAAATCACTGGTAAGGTTCGTAACTTCACTTCATATGGTGCATTTGTAGAACTTGAAGATGGTATTGATGGCATGATTCATGTTTCAGATATGTCATGGACTCGAAAAATCAATCACCCAACAGAATTACTTAAGAAGGGTGCTGAAGTTGAAGCAGTTGTTCTAGAAGTGAATCCACAGGAAAACAGAATCAGTCTTGGTTTGAAACAAGCTCAGGATGATCCATGGAACACAATTGAAGCTCGTTATGAAGTTGGAATGAAGGTAACTGGTGTTGTGACGAAGGTTGCATCATTTGGAGCTTTCATTGAGATTGAAGAGGGTGTTGATGCTCTAGTTCATATTTCACAGATCAGCAACGATCACGTTGAAAAGGTTAAAGACGCTTTGAATGTAGGCGACCCTATTGAAGCACGTGTTATCAAGATTGACAGAGCTGAAAGAAGAATTGGTTTGAGTATTAAAGCAGGTGTTATGGATGAGTCTGAGTTTAACAAACAAAAAGATGAAATCGTAGACGGCTTACAAGCCAGTGATGATATGGTTAACTTGGCAGGTGCCTTTGACGACGCATTTAGCATTGGCGATGTTGTTGGAGAAGAGTGGGAACCATCTGCAGGTAAAAAATAATCACTTATTGAATATTACAACATGCTGATAAATGCTGAGTTTTCGGCATTTATTGCATGTTTTTATACCTTTATTATATAATGGTTTTGGGTGGTTAGCCACCCCCACACTTTGGCGCCTTTTTCTGAGTAATTCAGGTTAGGCGCTTTTTACTTTATTAGGTTAGTTTAAATCTAATATAAAAGAAATTTGTTAAATCAATGATTTGCAGATATTAATTGGGATATAATGATGTCGGATATAATTCAAATTTTAAAAGATCGTGGTATTTTTGAAAATGTTACAAGTGATGAATTGCAGAAGCTTGCTCAAAAAGAGAGTTTGACAGTTTATGCAGGGTTTGATCCAACAAGTGAGAGTTTGCAGGCTGGTAACTTTGTGACAATTATGGTACTTGCACATTTTCAACGCTGCGGGCACAAAGTAATTGCTGTAGTTGGTGGTGCAACAGGTATGATAGGGGATCCTTCCGGTAAATCAGCTGAACGTAATTTGTTGACAGAAGAACAGGTTCAGATTAATCTAGAAGGTATTAAAGAGAATTTATCTCGTTTTCTTGATTTTGAGGGAGAGAATGCGCCATCTAAGTTGGTAAACAACAATGACTGGATGAAGCAATTCTCATATGTAGATTTTTTGAGAGATGTTGGAAAGTTTTTTCGCATGGGCACCATGCTTGGCAAAGATAGTGTTAAGTCAAGAATGGAAAGTGACAGCGGTATGAGCTATACTGAATTCAGTTACCAGCTTCTTCAGGCGTATGATTTTCTAAGATTATATGATGATGATGGGTGCAATATTCAGGTAGGTGGTTCTGACCAGTGGGGAAATATTACAGCAGGCATTGATCTTGTTCATAAGCAGAGAGGCAAAGAGGTCTTTGGTCTTACTTTTCCCTTAGTTTGTGACAGTAGTGGTAAAAAGTTTGGTAAAAGTGAGGGTAATGCAATTTATCTTTCAAGTGCCAAAACATCATACTTTGATTTTTATCAATTCTTTATAAGAACACAGGATGAAGATGTTGAAAGATTTTTGAAGATCTTTACTTTTGTCTCTTTGGAAGAGATATCAGAAATAATGAAAGAGTCTGAATCAGTTCCTGAGCAGAGACTTGCTCAAAAGAGACTTGCGGATGAAGTGACTCGTATTGTGCATGGGGAGCGTGGTCTGGAAATAGCACAGAAGGCAAGTTCTGTTTTGTACGGTGGTAGTATCGAAAATATCGATGCTGCAACTTTGCTGGAAATTTTCAGTAGTGTTTCATCTTGTGACCTATCGGTAGATGAAGTTAAGGGTGCTAATGTTGTTGATCTTGTCGCTGCTTCCGGTCTTTGCAAAAGCAAAGGTGAAGCAAGACGCCTTGTTCAGAATGGTGGTTTGTACTTGAACAATAATAGGGTAACAGACATAGACACTATCGTTGGTGAAAAAGATATCATTGACGGTAAACTAATTATTTTACGTAGTGGAAAAAGAAATTATTTTCTTGTTGAAATAGATCATTAAGAAAGGAATAAAATGTATTCAGCATCAGATTTAAGAAAAGGTTTAAAAATAGAGATTGATGGATCTCCATATGTTATTACAGATTTCACATTTACAAAACCAGGTAAAGGACAGTCAATCTATACATGTAAGATGAAAAATCTTATAAATGGTAATACTATGACAAAGCAGTATCGTTCTGTTGAAAAGATTGAGAAACCAGCTCTTTCAGAAAAGAGTCTTGAGTTTTCATATATTGACGGGAATCAATTTGTTTTCATGAATGAGAATTATGAGCAGATTTTGATTTCAGATGAAATTATTGGTGAAGACAAATACTATCTTCAGGAAGGTATTATGGTTGAAGTTCTTTATCACAATGGTGACCCAATTGGAATTACAATGCCTAATTTTGTTGAGCGAGAAATCACACATACAGAGCCTGGAGCAAGGGGAAATACAGCAACAAATGTTGTCAAACCGGCAGAAATTGAAACAGGTCTTGTAATTCAGGTTCCTATTTTCATTAATATTGGTGATAATGTCAAAATAGATACACGAACCGGGGCATACGTTGAACGTGTTTCGTCTTAAATTTAAAGAAAGAAAATATTATGAGTTATGATAAAATAGTTGTACCTTCAGAAGGTGCAAAGATTACTAAAGATGCAGATGGCAAATTGAATGTGCCAGCAAATCCAATTTTACCTTTTATTGAAGGAGATGGAATTGGTCCGGACATTACTTCGGCTGCAATGGCTGTTTGGAATGCTGCAGTTGAAAAAGCTTATGGTGGTGATCGTAAAGTTTCATGGATGGAAGTTTATACTGGCGAAAAAGCATTTAATATGTATGGTGAATGGTTACCGGAAGAGACTCTTGAAGCAATTAATGAATATTTAGTTGCAATTAAAGGACCTCTAACAACACCAATTGGTGGTGGAATGAGATCGCTTAATGTTGCTCTAAGACAAAAACTCGACCTATATGTTTGTCTTAGGCCTGTTCGCTGGTTTGAAGGCGTTCCTACACCAATAAAACGTCCTGATCTTACAAATATGGTTATTTTTAGAGAGAATACAGAAGATATCTATGCCGGTATTGAGTGGGCAGCTGGTACTCCAGAGTGCAAGAAAGTTATTGATTTTTTACAAGATGAAATGGGAGTGAAAAACATTCGTTTTCCTGACACATCAGGTATTGGTATTAAACCAATCTCTAAAGAGGGAACACGTCGTTTAGTTCGTTCTGCAATTCAATATGCAATTGATAATAACCAACCATCTGTTACACTTGTTCACAAGGGTAATATCATGAAATTTACAGAAGGTGGTTTTAAAGACTGGGGTTATGAGTTGGTAAGAGAAGAATTTGCAGATTTTGCTGTTGTTGCTGAAGATTGCAACTGGGAAGCACCAGAAGGTAAGATTCTTGTTAAAGATGTTATTGCTGATGCATTCCTACAGCAGATATTGACTCGTCCTGCTGAATATTCAGTTATTGCAACAATGAACCTTAATGGTGATTACATTTCAGATGCTCTAGCAGCATGTGTTGGTGGAATTGGTATTGCTCCAGGAGCAAACATCAACTATGAAACAGGTGTTGCTATTTTTGAAGCTACACATGGTACAGCTCCTAAGTATAAGGGGATGGATAAGGTTAACCCTGGTTCATTGATTTTATCTGGTGAAATGATGTTCAGATATATGGGATGGACAGAAGCTGCTGACCTAATTATTGAAGGTATTGGTGGTGCTATCTCAAACAAAACTGTTACATATGATTTCGCTCGCCAGATGGATGGTGCAAACGAGGTGAAATGCAGCGAGTTTGCTCAGGCTGTTGTTACCGAAATTATGAAATAATTTCTATTGTAAAACTATTATTAGTGTGATACATTCATATGAAATTATATTTATATGGAGAACTAAGTGATGAAAACAGTAATTCAAGTTAAACAGAATGATATTCAAAAACTGACGGTTGAAGATGTCAGAGATTATGGAAGAAAAGTGCTTCGCAGTAAGAAAACTGCTTTAGATTGCTATAAAACTATAACAAATAAAAAGTAATGTATTCTAATTTGCCAGCATTTGTTCTAGGATTCCATGGTTGCGAGCGTGCAATTGGTGAGAACCTTGTTGCCAATCCAGAATCCTTTATGAAGCCTAGTTCTAATTCTTATGATTGGTTAGGGCATGGTTGTTATTTTTGGGAAAATTCTGATTTACGGGCGATTCACTGGTCTGAAGAGATGGCAGCACATGGTAAAATTAAAGAACCTTTTGTTATTGGGGCTATTATTGATCTTGGACAATGTTTAAATCTGGTTGATCCGCAACATGCAGACATTTTAAAAGGTTGTTATGATTTACTAGTTGAAGTAGTAAAGAAAACTGGAGAAATCATGCCTTACAATAAGAATGGTTCAAATAGTCTTGACTGTGCCGTTATCAATCTTATTGATCAGGTTACTGATTTCAAGCAACAACCTAGATATGATACAGTTAGGGCTCCTTTTTTAGAAGGTGAACACTTATATCCAGGAGCTTGTTTTAGGGATGACACTCATATGCAGATATGTGTAAGAAACAATAACTGTATAAAAGGTCTCTTTCATGTTAGAAAAATGATATAAAAAAAAGCGATTCTTAATGAATCGCTTTTTTTGGTTCTAAAATACAGAAAAACGTTGTTTTTCTCCGAGCCGAAGCGACTCGGCTACAGCTGTTATGCAGTAAAAACAAACGTTTTATGCGAGAACACCTAACTGTAGCTATGCCCTGTTGATACGGTCTAACTTATTACGTAACACGCATAACGTATCACGCTTTTTACATATAGATTGGTCCGAGGTATTCACATACTCTGTAATCATCACCAGCAAATCTATCCCACATTGTTGGACGGAAGATATCTGATTCAGCAACATTGTGCATATCAACAGGAATTCTTAGCATAGCATTGATTGTAATCATATCGGCACCAATGTAACCAAATGAGTTGGCATCATGGTTTGGTCCGATTTTTGACATATACTCATATGAGCTCATTCCACGAGGTTTCCAGTATGCTTCAGGCCATGTCCAGTTTGTAACTTCACTGATGTGTTCAGCAACTTTTTTGGGAAGTTCAACCGTATCGCCTTCAATAATTGAGCATGTCAGCATATTATCTATGCAATTATAACGATATGCTG
>Ga0209414_1000468_pt1 | contig 19158 bp, 19 predicted proteins | sample LakVidmifraction_4_FD_181154 | JGI IMG/M metagenome (GOLD analysis project Ga0209414, IMG submission 181154) | Hypersaline microbial communities from Lake Vida, Antarctica - Brine Hole Two &gt;0.2 micron (SPAdes) (version 2) | ecosystem: Environmental > Aquatic > Non-marine Saline and Alkaline >... | reverse complement strand
TTAATTACTGCTCATATTCAACTTATATTTGGCTTTATCGTCTATTATACTTCAACCTATTATGAAACAATGCGAAGTTTAGGAATGGGTGAAGTCATGAAAAACAGCGAACTTAGAAAACCATTGATTGAGCACCCATTAATGATTATTATTGCTATTGCTTTAATTACTATCGGATTTTCAAAACACAAAAAGAAAACAACAGATGCGGCAAAATTTAAGACAATAACCATTTTTTATGGCATCGCTTTATTGCTTATTCTAGCGGTAATTCCTTGGAATTTATGGTTTTCTAACTAATAACATTAGTATCCGAAGCCAATTGGCTTCGGATTTTTTTTAAATTATGGAAAAAATATTATCGTACTTTCTTTCATCAATCTTCTACCTGCTTTATGGTGTTTTTCTGCTTATTTTTCATGGCTTACAGTGGCTTGGTTATAACCTTGGAAAATACCGTGGTCACAAAATAGCGGTTGATTTAATGAACGGAAGCCTAACTTTGCTTCTTTATATTTTAGGAACCCGCATAAAATTTATCAGTAAATACCCAATTCCAAAAAATGTGCCCTTAATTATCGTTTCAAACCATCAAGGTATGAATGACATTCCGCCTGTTTCATGGTTTTTAAGAAAGTACCATCCAAAATTTGTTTCTAAAATTGAATTGGGGAAAGGAATTCCGGGTGTTTCCTATAATTTAACCCACGGCGGCTCCGTTTTAATCAACAGAAATGATTCCCGACAGGCTTTAACCGCCCTGAAAGAATTTGGACAATACATCGAAAAAAACAATTATTCTGCAGTTATTTTTCCTGAAGGCACCAGAAGTAAAGATGGTATTCCTAAACGATTTTCTGAAAACGGGCTTAAAATGCTCACCAAATTTGCACCTTCAGCCTATGTAATTCCAATGACTATCAACAATTGCTGGAGGCTCAATAAATTTGGAAAATTCCCTTTGGGATTGGGAGTTAAGATTACTTTTGAACTTCATGAACCCATAAAAGCAGATTCCCTAGAATTTGTTAAACTGTGTGAAAAAGTTGAAAATACCGTTAAAAATGCTGTAATTTAGCAAATACTACTAAATTAAAGAACATGGCGTTAAACAATATCAGGTTAGAAGTGATGCTGACCTTAGAAAAAAGCATCAGTAATTATGTTGATAAATTTTTAATAGCTCCAGAAAAAATTTGGCAACCAACAGACTTTCTTCCAAATTCACAAAGTGATAAATTTATTGAAGAAGTAAAAGAAATTAGAGAAATTTCAAAGGAATTAGATGATGATTTTTGGACGGTTTTGGTTGGAGATACCATTACGGAAGAAGCATTGCCAACTTATGAATCCTGGTTACTCGATATTGACGGTATTTCTCAACGCAGCAATAACGGAGGCGATAATGGCTGGGCAAAATGGATACGAGCCTGGACTAGCGAAGAAAACAGGCATGGCGATGTTTTGAACAAATATATCTATTTATCAGGAAGGGTAAATATGCGCGAAGTTGAAATTACCACCCAACATTTAATCGCTGACGGAATGGATATTGGCACTTCTCGTGATCCTTATAAAAACTTCGTTTATACCAGTTTTCAGGAATTGGCAACGTATATTTCACATAACAATGTTGCAAAAATTGCACGTAAAAACGGACATACCATTTTGGCAAAAATGTCTAAAATTATTGCAGGTGATGAAATGCGGCACCATATGGCATATACGGAATTTGTGAAACAAATTTTTGAATACGATCCCAGTGAAATGATGCTGGCTTTTCAATATATGATGAAAAACAAAATAGTAATGCCTGCATATCATTTAAGACATTCGTATGAAGAAAAAGGAACACTCTTTAGTCAATTTTCTACCGTAGCGCAACGCGCAGGTGTTTATACCGGTTTCGATTATGTTGATATCATTAAAAAACTAAATGACACTTGGGCTATCGATAAAATTACCGGATTGACTGATGAAGCAGAAAAAGCAAGAGAATATTTGTTGAAATTGCCCGAACGTATGTATCGAATTACCGAACGTATTGTTGTTCCTGAAACAAAGTATCCATTTAAATGGCTGAATCCATTAGTTTAAAAAGTAAAGTCATGCTGAACTTGTTTCAGCATCTCAATATATATTGTGAGACCCTGAAATAAATTCAGGGTGACGCAATTTATTGGTATTCAATTTTAAAAGTATCTCTGTCGTTTAAAAAGCCTAGTTTGTTTCTAATTTCAGAAATGTGATTTTTATCCAAAGTGAAAATAACTGTTTCCTCCATATTTTCATGCGTTTCAGCTACTTGTTCTCCCAAACTGTCAAACGCTGCTGAATGACCATTGTATTCATAATTATTGGCATCAATGCCTACCCTGTTTACGCCAATGGTGTAACACATATTTTCAATGGCTCTCGCTTTTAACAAGGTGTCCCAAGCTGCTATTCTTATTTTTGGCCAATTGGCAACATAAATTAATAAATCATATTCTTCAACATTTCGAGCCCAAACCGGGAAACGCAAATCGTAACAAACCAGCGGACAGATTTTCCATCCCTTGAAATTCACAATTAACTTTTCTTTCCCGCTCTCATACACTTTCTCTTCTCCGGCCAAGGTGAATAAATGCCGCTTGTCGTAAAAATTGATTTCTCCTGAAGGGTGAACAAATAAAAACCGGTTATAAAAATTGTTATTCTCAAATATAATAACGCTTCCGGAAATCGCCGTATCTTTTTCAGAAGCAATTTTCCGCATCCATTTTACTGTTTCTCCGTGCATGGTATCCCCAATTTTTTGAGGTTGCATGCTAAAACCTGTGGTAAACATTTCAGGCAAAATAATTAAATCAACCTGCTCTTTAATTTGATTTATTTTCTCTAAAAAAATTTTCCTGTTTTGTTCAGCATTCTGCCAAACTAGATTCGCTTGTATTAGTGCTACTCTAAGTTTATCTTCCATAAAAAAAACTAATTTTATTACATTTTTCTTTTTAGTTTCTCACTTTTATTTCTCAAACCCTCTAATTTCTTTTTCCATTTTTCTTCATCATCTGGAGATAATTTACCTTTCTTACTTAGCCTTTCATGTTTTTTAAGTTCCTTTTCATACTGCTTTTGAGCTTCTTCATATTTCTTTAGTGCAGTTTCCTTTTTCTTAAGCTCCTTTTCAGCTCTTTTCATCCTTTTTTCAGATGTTCTCATCTTCCTTTCAGCTTCATTTTGAGCTTTTTCGGCAGCTTTTAGTTTTTCCTCAGCCAATTGTTGTTGACTTAGTTTATTCTTAATGTTTACCTGTTGTTCTTGTGATAAGGAACTTGTAATGTCTTTTCCATCTATAAATATCACATCACTTTTAACCACATATTGCACACCATTATATTCTATTTTTTGTGCTTGAACAATCGTAATTGTGAATAAAAAGATCAAAACTGCTATTAATTTTATTTTTTTCATGATTCAAAAATTTTAATGTTTACAAAATTACTAATTAAATGGAACACAAAATATCTGCTGCTTTTTTTAAGGTTTCATCTGTTTTTGCAAAGCAAAAACGCAATACTTTTGTGTCTAATCCAGCTTCATTAAATACAGAAATTGGTATTGATGCTATTTTTTGTTCTTTGGTTAATCTAATTGCAAAATCATAATCACTTTCCTTGGTTATTTTTTTGAAGTTTAACAATTGAAAATAGGTTCCTTTTGAAGGAATAAATTCAAAACGTGAATCTTTAATTAAACTCAAAAACAAATCTCTTTTTTGCTGATAAAAACTGCCCAGCTCCAAATAATGATTGGGATTTTTTAAATATTCGGCCAGTGCAACTTGTGTTGGATGATTTACGCTAAACACATTAAACTGATGCACTTTTCTAAATTCTTCTGTTAAATAGGACGGAGCAATGCAATAACCCACTTTCCATCCGGTGTTGTGAAATGTTTTTCCGAAGGAAGCCGTAATAAATGTTCTTTCAGCCAAAGAAGGAAACAGGGCTGCCGATTGATGCTTTTCACCATCAAATATAATATGCTCGTAAACCTCATCACTCAATAACAAAATGTTGGTGTTTTTTAACAACGCTTCCAACTGCAGCATATCCTCTTTTGATAAAATCCTGCCCGAAGGATTGTGCGGAGAATTAATGATAATCATCTTGGTTTTATCGGTAATCAATCCTTTTACTTTTCCCCAATCTATGTTGAAATCTTCCGGATTTAGTTGAACGGCTATTGTTTTTCCTCCAAACAATTCAATAGAAGGTTCATAACTGTCATAAGCAGGTTTAAAAATAATGACTTCATCATCTTTTCCAACAGTTGCCGCAATAGCCGTAAATATAGCCTGCGTTGCACCTGCCGTAATGGTTATTTCAGTATCCGGATTGTAAGAAATTCCATACAAGTTTTCCATTTTTTCTGCAATCGCGGCTCTTAAACTAAAAATACCGGGCATTGGAGCGTATTGGTTATTTCCATCAACCATTGCTTTATTTACCAATTCAATCAATTTTGAATCACTCTCAAAATTTGGAAATCCTTGCGATAAGTTTAGGGCATTTTCTTTGGATGCCAAACCGCTCATAGTGCTAAAAATACTGGTTTTAACTGCGGGAAGTTTTGAAGGGAAAGAAACTCTAAAGTTTGACATATTGTATTGTTAAATGTTTATTCGTTATATTGTTTAAACTCCTAATTTACTAAAATTAAACTTCTGGTGAAAATTCCAATATATCGGATGGCTGGCATTCCAATGCTTCGCAAATTGCTTCTAAAGTAGAAAAACGGATGGCTTTGGCTTTTCCTGATTTCAAAATAGAAAGATTTGCCGTAGTTATTCCAATTTTTTCAGCCAAATATTTACTTCTCATTTTTCTGGTGGCGAGCATTATATCTAAATTTACAATGATTGGCATAGCTATATTGTTAATTCATTTTCTTCTTTCATTTTTTTGGATATTTTAAAGATTTCACTTAAAATCATAAAGAAAAATCCTAAGCAAAGCAAAAGAAAGAACTGACTAAAACCCAATTGCAAACTGATTTTTTGCATATAATATATTTTGTATAAAAAAGAAGGAACTCCAATGAGAATAGAAGATAAAACAAGTAAATTTCCAATTTTTTTAAAATTATTCACAACCATTTCATCAAATATTTTAACTCTTATAAAACAACCGAGAATTTTTCTAAAAAGATAGACGCAATAAATTAATAGCAAATATGAAAGCAGCATAACTGCCAAAATAATTTTCGTCCCTAAGTCGAAAGTTTCAATCTCAATTCCATTTATTGCGAAAGGAAAATAATTAAAATCCGAAGTAAAAAAACTATAAGGAATAAAAATTAAAATAAGAGGAATAATTGGCAAGGATAAAATCCAAACCAAATCAACAATTGATTTTAAAATAATTAGCTTTCTCATAATAATAAAAAATTTAGCGAAACAAATATATAATTAATTATCGTTAATCAATATTTAATTTCCCTTTTTAAACAATAAAATAATATTTCATTCAAAAATAAAAAATTTCATATTGTTTTTTTGGGTGGTCATTCAAATATAACCAACTTGCATGTTTAAAATTTAAAGATGAAAAAACTTAAAGCCTTTTGGGGAAAATATTCAGTTTATTTTACTGATGTTTGGCAATATTTAATCATAATTGTTATTTTTATAATTGCCGGCATTGTTTATTTAATCATCAATTAAAAAACCCAAAAGAAGATTCTTTTGGGTTTTCACTTAAAAATTAAAGTTTGATTTATATTAAATAGTCGCCGCTAAATATTCTCGATTCAAGCGTGCAATATTTTCAAGTGTAATTCCTTTTGGACATTCAACTTCGCAGGCGCCGGTATTGGTACAGTTTCCAAAACCTTCCAAATCCATTTGCGCAACCATATTCATTACTCGGTCTTTTGCTTCAATCTTACCTTGTGGCAATAAGGCAAATTGTGAAACTTTTGCAGCAACAAACAACATGGCACTTGAGTTTTTACAACTCGCAACACAAGCTCCACAACCTATACAAGAAGCAGCATCCATAGATAAATCTGCATTGTGCTTAGAAATTGGGATTGAATTTGCGTCTTGTGTATTTCCCGATGTGTTCACGGAAATATATCCACCAGCTTGTTGAATACGCTCAAAAGCCATACGGTCAACCACTAAATCTTTAATTACCGGAAAAGCATTTGCTCTAAAAGGTTCTATAAAAATAGTATCCCCATCTTTAAACATTCGCATGTGTAATTGACAGGTGGTAATACCTCTGTCCGGACCATGAGCCTCTCCATTAATTTGTAAAGAACACATTCCGCAAATACCTTCTCTACAGTCGTGATCAAAAGCTATCGGTTCTTCATCTTTTGCAACCAGAGCTTCATTTAAAACGTCCATCATTTCTAAAAATGACATATGTTCTGAAATATCAGTTACTTTATATTCGACCATTCGACCTTTGTCTTGTGGTCCTTTTTGTCTCCAAATTTTTAACGTTAAATTCATATCTTTAGTTTATTAGCCAATTAGTCAATAGGCAATAGTGTTTTTATTCTTTGCTTATTGATTTAATAAAGGCATTTAACATTTTATTTTCTTCAATTATTAAATTTAATATTTTACTAGATTGATTTTCGTTTATCAAATCTAGTTCTTTCGAAATAATTACTTGAGTTTCTAACTCTAATAATGAGCCTCTGGCAATTTTTACAAATTGAATATAGTTTTGAGTGTAATTTCTACCATAACCTTCAGCTATATTTGAAGGGATAGAAACAGCAGCTCTTTTCATTTGACTTTGTAAACCATAAACTTCTTTATCTGGTAAATTTTCACATAATAGATAGGTTTCTTTGACAATTTCAATTCCTTTTTGCCAAATTAATAAATCTTTATATGATTTTATTGCATTCATTTACCTATTGCCTGTTGCCTATTTCGCTATTATCTATTTATAAGAACGAGTTTTTAATTCAATATCTTTAAATTCTAATTCTTCTTTGTGCAGAATAGCTTCACTAGGTTTCCCTGTATATTCCCATGCGGCAACATAAGCGAAATCTTTATCATCTCTTTTGGCTTCACCGTCTTCCGTTATATGTTCTTCTCGGAAATGACCTCCGCAAGATTCTTCGCGTTCCAAAGCATCTTTTGCAAACAACTCACCCAATTCTAAGAAATCGGCAACTCTGCCCGCTTTTTCAAGCTCTTGGTTAAATTCATTCAATGCTCCCGGAACTTTCACATTTTTCCAGAAATCTTCTCTGATATCTTGAATTTCTTTAATGGCTTCCTTTAAATGCTTTTCATTACGAGCCATTCCAACTTTATTCCACATTACCAATCCTAATTTCTTATGGAAATAATCTACAGAATGTGTTCCTTTATTATTGATAAAGAATTCTAATTTGTCTTTTATTTGTTTCTCGGCTTCCTCAAATTCAGGACTATTTGTTGGTATTTTTCCAGTTCTAATATCATCTGCCAAATAATCGCCAATGGTATAAGGCAACACAAAATATCCGTCGGCCAATCCCTGCATTAATGCAGAAGCTCCTAATCTGTTTGCACCGTGATCAGAGAAGTTTGCTTCACCAATACAATACAAGCCTGGAACAGTAGTCATTAAATTATAATCTACCCAAACACCACCCATTGTATAATGGGTTGCAGGATAAATCATCATTGGTGTTTTGTATGGATTTTGATCGATGATTTTCTCATACATTTGGAATAAATTTCCGTACTTTTCTTCAATAACAGCCTCTCCTAACTCAATAATTTTTTCTTTTGTGGCATCGTGTATTCCGTGTATTTTAGCTTGTTCAGTACCGTAACGTTTAATTGAGGTAGCAAAATCTAAATACACTGCTTCACCTGTTCCGTTAATACCAAAACCAGCATCACAACGTTCTTTTGCTGCTCTTGAAGCAACATCACGAGGCACCAAGTTACCAAATGCAGGATATCTTCTTTCTAAATAATAATCTCTATTTTCTTCAGCAATTTCAATAGGTTTCATTTTTCCTTGTTGAATCGCTTTTGCATCTTCAATTCTTGCAGGAACCCAAATTCTACCATCGTTACGCAATGATTCAGACATCAGCGTTAATTTTGATTGGTAATCTCCAGAACGCGGAATACACGTTGGGTGAATTTGTGTAAAGCAAGGGTTTGCAAAATAGGCTCCTTTTTTATGAATTTTCCAAGCAGCAGTTGCATTTGAACCCATAGCATTGGTTGATAAGAAATAAACATTTCCATAACCACCAGTAGCAACCACAACAGCATGTGCAGAATGACGCTCAATTTCTCCTGTAATTAAATCGCGTGCAATAATGCCTCTTGCTTTTCCGTCAATTTTCACCACATCCAACATTTCGTGACGGTTAAACATTTCTATTTTACCACGGGCAATCTGGCGATTCATTGCTGAATAAGCTCCTAACAATAATTGTTGGCCTGTTTGACCTTTCGCATAAAAAGTACGCGAAACCAACACGCCACCAAATGAGCGATTGTCAAGCAATCCACCATAATCACGTGCAAAAGGAACTCCTTGTGCCACACATTGGTCAATAATATTACCTGAAACTTCTGCCAAACGATATACGTTTGCTTCACGCGAACGGTAATCTCCTCCTTTTACTGTATCATAAAATAAGCGATAGTTTGAATCACCATCACCCATATAATTTTTTGCTGCATTTATACCTCCTTGCGCGGCAATTGAATGTGCTCTACGAGGCGAATCCTGGTATGCAAATGCTTTTACGCTATAGCCTAACTCTGCTAAAGTAGCAGCAGCAGAACCTCCCGCCAAACCTGTTCCAATAACAATAATGTCTATATTACGTTTATTGGCTGGGTTCACCAAGTTAATTTTATCTTTATATAATGTCCATTTATCTTTTATTGGACCTTCTGGTATTCTTGAATTTAAAGTCGTCATAATTTTATTAGATTAATGGTTTAATTGACTGAAATAGTGAAACAATGCTATGGTAATAAATCCTAATGGAATGGCTATTGCGTAAATTTTACCCAATGTCTTTACACATTTTGTATATTTATTTAAACCTACAGATTGAAATGCCGATTGAAAACCATGTAATAAATGTAATGCCAATAATACAAAGGCAATTACATAAGCTCCAACTCTTAATGGGTTGGTGAATTTGTGTTGCAATTCCGCAAAATATCTTGTTGGGTCTTCCGGTAAAAATTCAATGTATTTGTAGTTCATTTCAGGAAACCAGAAATCAATAAAATGCAATACAAGAAAGGCTAAAATAACACCTCCGCTTACTGCCATATTTCTAGACATCCAAGTTGAATTTGCAGCACCATTGTATTTTACATATTTAATACTTCTTGAACTTCTATTCTTTATCTCTAAAACAAATCCCATCACAAAGTGAAAAACAACACCAAAAATTAAAACGGGCTGCATTAAAAATTGTATTAAAAAATTGGTCCCCATAAAATGAGACAACTCATTAAATACATTTTCACTGAATAATGAAGTTATGTTTACAGTTAAATGAATAAGTAAGAAAATAATAAGGAAAAGTGCAGATAAAGCCATCGCTACTTTCCTTGCGATTGATGAAGATAAAATTCCGCTCATTTATTTTAATTTTAAAAGGTCAAATATAATAATTTGAATCGAGGATTTTTAAAAACTGGCAAATATATCCGGGTAATTTAGATTCACTTTAAATAACGCAGCTTAAAATAAAATCTGACAAATGTCATTATTATAAGCGCTTTCCTAATTTACCTTTAAAAAAAATCTAAAAGTTAGCCTTATGGCAGTTAAAAAAGGACTATTCAAAACATCGGTTGGGCGTAAAAATCTAATGGCCATAACCGGACTTTTCATCATCTTTTTCCTTATAATTCACGTTATTGGGAATCTTATATTAGTTATTCCAAACTCCTTTTTTCCAATAGAATTTTGGGGAGATGTAGAAAATGCACATGATATGTATAACGCATATTCTCACTTTTTAGTGCATTTTTGGCCCGTAACAGTTGTTGCCTGGGCTCTTTATGCCTCAATTATTGCACATGTTGTAGATGCATTATTAATTACACTTCAAAACAAAAAATCTAGAGGAGAAAAATATCAGGTTACTAATAATTCAACAAGCACATGGTATTCCAGAAACATGGGGTTTTTAGGAACTGTGATTGGTGTTTTCATTGTCTTACATATGGCGCAATTTTGGTTGCCTTACAAAGTGCTTAATGTAGAACACGACTTATATGATTTGGTAACTGCTACCTTTAAAGTTTGGTGGTTTGTGTTAATCTATGAAATAGGAATTATAGCCTTAGGTTTTCACTTAGTTCATGGTATTGAAAGTGCGCATCGTTCTTTGGGAATTTACCCTAAAAAAGTGATGCATGTTATCAACTACATTGCACTATTCTTTAGTTTAATTATGGCAATTTTATATGCTATTATTCCTATCATCCTTTACTTCAAATAAAATAGAATTATGGCTCTTAACGCAAAAATTCCAGTAGGACCTTTAAAAGATAAATGGCAAAATTACCTTGCTAAAACAAGAATTGTTAACCCCGCAAACCGCAAAAAATTAGATGTAATTGTAGTTGGTGGTGGATTATCTGGTGGAGGTGCAGCCGCATCATTAGCAGAATTAGGCTATAACGTAAAAGTTTTCTTTTTTCAAGATTCCGCAAGACGTTCACACTCTGTAGCTGCCCAAGGCGGCGTAAATGCAGCAAAAAATTATAAAAATGACGGTGACAATGTATATAGAATGTTTTATGACACCATTAAAGGAGGTGATTTTAGATCTCGTGAAGCCAATGTATATAGAATGGCTGAATGTTCCGTTGATTTGATAGACCATATGGTTGCTCAAGGTGTTCCGTTTGGACGTGAGTACGGCGGTTATTTAAGTAATCGATCATTTGGAGGTGTTTTGGTATCCCGTACTTTTTATGCTCGCGGACAAACAGGACAACAATTACTTTTAGCTACCTATCAAGCAATGATGAAGCAAATTAAAGTGGGTAAATTAAAACAATACAATCGCCATGAAATTTTAGATATTGTAATCGTTGATGGTAAAGCTCGGGGCATTATTGCCCGTAATCTAGATACAGGAGAAATTGAAAGACACTCAGCTCATGCTGTTGTTTTTGGAACAGGTGGTTTTGGAAAAATCTTCTACCTATCAACTTTAGCAATGAATTCAAATGGTTCTGCTAACTGGCGTGCACATAAAAAAGGTGCTTATTTTGCAAATCCCTCTTGGACACAAATTCACCCAACAGCATTACCGCAATCTGGTGAGCATCAATCCAAATTAACATTAATGTCTGAATCGCTTAGAAACGATGGGCGCATTTGGGTTCCTAAAAATAAAGATGAAAAACGCGCACCGGGCGACATTCCTGATGAAGACAGAGATTATTATTTAGAAAGGCGTTACCCCGCATTCGGTAATTTGGTACCTCGTGATGTAGCATCTAGAGCCGCTAAAGAAAGAATGGATGCTGGTTATGGAATAGGTCCTCTAAAGAATGCCGTTTATCTTGACTTCAAAACCGCTATTGAAAAATTAGGCGAAGAAACGATAAAAGAACGTTATGGGAATCTTTTCACTATGTATGAAAAAATCACCGCAATTAACGCTTATAAAGAGCCTATGAAAATATCGCCCGCCGCCCATTTCTCCATGGGGGGCTTATGGGTAGATTATGAGTTGCAAACTACAATTCCAGGGTTGTTTGCCGTTGGCGAAGCAAATTTTGCTGACCATGGAGCAAATCGTTTAGGTGCAAATTCACTATTACAAGCATCGGTTGACGGTAATTTTATTTTACCAAACACCATTTCAAATTACTTGGCTGATGATATCCGTACCGGAAAAATTCCTACAAATACCCCTGAATTTGAGGAAGCCGAAAAAGCGGTAAAAGATCAGGTGGCAAAATTACTTGCAATTAAAGGAACAATGCCTGTTGATCAGATTCATCGTCGTTTAGGAAAAATCATGTTTAAAGAAGTGGCTATGTCTCGAAACGAAAAAGGGATGATTTGGGCAATTGAAGAAATTAAAAAACTAAGAAAAGAATTTTGGGAAAATGTAGCAGTTCCCGGAAATGAAAATGGACCAAACTCAGAATTGGAAAAAGCCGGGCGCTTAGCAGATTATTTAGAAATAGCTGAATTGATGGCGGTTGATGCATTAGACAGAAAAGAAAGTTGTGGCGCTCACTTCAGAGAAGATTATCAAACGGATGAAGGTGAAGCAATGCGAGACGATGAAAACTACATGTACTCTTCTGCTTGGGAATGGCAACAAGGAAAAGATTGGAAATTGCACAAAGAACCATTAGAATTTACGGAAGTTAAACCAACAGTTCGCTCATACAAATAATAAAGATTATGAAACTGACACTTAAAATATGGCGACAAGAAAATGCCAAAACGAAAGGAAAATTAGTAACCTATAAATTATCCGACTTGAGTTCTGATACGTCCTTTTTAGAAATGCTGGATGTACTTAATGAGCAACTTGCGTCAAAAGGTGAGCCAACCGTTGAATTTGACCATGATTGCCGAGAAGGAATTTGCGGACAATGTTCACTAGTTATAAACGGAAAAGCCCACGGCCCTGAAGAGCATTACACCACTTGCCAAACTCACTTGCGCTCTTTTAACGATGGTGATACTATTACCATTGAACCTTTTAGAGCAAATTCATTTCCAGTTATTCGAGATTTAAGAGTAGATAGAAGTTCTATGGATCGAATCATACAAGCTGGTGGTTATATCTCTTCTTATACAGGGATGGCTCCTGAAGCAAATTCAATTCCTATACATCATGACATCGCCGAAAGCGCTTTTGATAGTGCAGCGTGTATAGGTTGTGGTGCTTGTGTGGCTGCATGTAAAAATTCATCTGCTGCACTATTTGTCTCAGCTAAAATAAGTCATTTGGCAAAACTTCCTCAAGGTAAAATAGAACGCCAAGAAAGAGTGCTTTGGATGGTTAATGCACATGACGAAGAAGGTTTTGGTAGTTGTTCAAATACTGGTGCCTGTGCTATTGTTTGCCCACAAGAAGTGCCATTATTAGATATAACTCGCATGAATTTTGAGTATAATAGAGCTAAATGTCTTAGTAAATAATAGAAAAAAATCAAATAATTATTTTTTAATTGGGTTTCTTTTTTAAACGGAAACCCAATTTTAATTATAGGAAGTTTTCAACTTCAAATAACAATTGGAGGCGCTTTTTAGACGGCCTCATTTTTATTGTTAAAAGTTAAATCTGGGATTTACAATGGTGTTGAACATGGATCCGAATGAATAATTTAAACCAACACTAAAAAAGTAATTATAGCCCGATTTCACCTGTTGTTGGCTTAATAGTAATTCTTCTAAAGACAAATCACCCGCAGCCAAATTTATTTGATTATTGGTAATGTCATAATTTCCGCTAATATTAAATGAAAGTCCTTTTACAATCCTGAAGTTTGTTCCCAAATAAAATGAAAATGCATTTAAAGAAGGATTTTTTAAAAAACTTTCATAAGACACCTCACTTGTAATACTACCCCATTTTTGCTTTACGATTCCACCCAAACTTAGGTTATGTTCCCACAAAAACTCCTTTTCTTTATTAAAAATGGTTCTCTCATTATAATTTGTATGTATACCACCAACTTTATAGGCTAACATCAATTGTTTTTCAGAAGATTTTTCATACGAAAAGAAATTGTACTCAATTGCAGGTTTTAGGGAACCGTAAAATGCTTTATTACCATAAGTAGATTTACCAGCTTCGGCAAATACGCCTGCTGACCAATGATTGTTAATACTAACAACATCATATAAAGTTAGACTTGAAGATTTTCGGGTTGATATAATATCGGCCCCATCAAAAGTATATACCGATCTGCTATCGTTTAAATTCCCTCTTAAATAAAATTTATTTTCAACTTTAACCTGTTTTACCGTAACGCTAAAATTTAAATTTCGGTCTTTATTTGATTCTTGTCCATAAAAATAGCCTCGAAGTCCAAAGTCAAAAACCCAATTATTCCAAACGTCTTTTTGTTCTTTAACATCAACTTCTTTTTCCTTTTTCATTTCAACGGATATTTTATCGTGAGCACCATTTTTTAACCAATAGCGTACCAAACCAAGTTTGGTATATTTCAATATCATTTCTCTAATTTCACTATCTGTACTGTCAGAATTGGTTGAAAAAGTTAATTTATCCTGAACTTCGTTGTAGTGGTTTTGACCGATGAATTCTATTTCATATATGGTACCGCCACTTCCATTTACTTGCGTTCTAAATAACAAATGTACATCGGCATCCTTTTGATCTCTAACAAACTCAACATAGTCTAAGTTTTGTTTGATATAGGTAATATCGCAATAATTACAGTTTAGGAAAATTTTAAGGGTAGTTTCGTTGTTTTGGGAGAATAAATTACAACTTGCCAATACAGCAAGTAGAAGAATTATTTTTTTCATAGCGTTTTACACATTTTTTATATTAAAACCTCGGCTAATTTACAATTATATAAAACACTGTATCAATAACAAAAAGTTAAAATGGCATTATAAATAAAAAACCGTCAATTATCTTAGGTGTTTTACTTTTAAAGTGTTCAATCATTTATTTGTTTGAAGGAATTAAACACTTCCTGTTTTGCCAAGAATCCAGCAATTCTTCTGAAGGAATTATTTTACCGTCACAAGTTAAAAAATTCCCAATGGAGTCTTTTTTAATAACTCTTAAATCACCACTTAAAATTGCATTTACAATTTTATAGGCAAGTCCGTTTTTAGAGTCCGAATTCCCTTTTTGTGTAAAACTCAATCCAACATTGTTATTGAACAAATCCATTTCTTTTGATGCTTTATCTGGCACAATCCCATTTTCTGTTTCGTGTTTTTTATAGGTAATGTAATTGTCCTTCTCGTGTGCTCTACCCAAAGAAATTGCTGCTCGTTTTCCAATTTCTTGCCGTAATCTTGCCATCCAATAGGCGTGCCTAAACGCATCTACTTGTCCTCCGGCTATATCTTTATCCAACAAATCGGTTTTGGCCACAGAATCTGAAACTCTACTGGCTTCAAGAGAAACTTCTAAAGCACTTTTGGCTTTACACGGATGAAACAGCACCCATTTTTTATAGGGAGCTGACAAGTTCCAGAATCTCTCCCAATTTGATTGCGCACTCAATTGACTGCATAAAAAAAGAATTACCATAAAAGCTACGCTTTTTTTCATTTTTGAAGCATTTGAATTAGCTTAATCAATTAATTGATTAGTGAAGTATAAGAAATGGCGTTTTGGAATAATACTTAACGTTATTTATGCGCGGTCTAAAAAGTATTTCTTCGAATAAATTGAGATTTTTCGCCGCCATAATTATCAGATCTATATCCATTTTATCAATAAAATTTTCAATGGAAACTTCAAAATTTTTGTTGATCTCCACATGGAAACAATGGGGTTGATCCTTAAAATAGTCATGCAACGTCTCTTTGTTCCAAAGTTGCTCTTTGTCAAGACCTTCATCCTTTTTGGCAAGATGAACAAATCTAAGTTTCGACTTGTTGGCACTTAATAAATCGGTACTGTTTTGCAATAAATTCGCTTCATTAAAATTGGTGTAATCTGTTGGAAAAGCAACCTCATTTATCCCAATAAAACGGGCCTCATTTGGCACAACCAAAATAGAACATTTGACTTTGGTAATCACGTTTTCAAAAACAGAAACGCCTTTTGTTATTCCAACAGAAGGTCTTCCATCAATTCCCATAACAATTAAATCAATATTTTTATCTTCAACTTGAAATTTGGTTGCTTCAATGATTTCAGCAGCAACTACAATTGGAATAAAAACGTGTTTTCCTTTTAAGGGTGAAGAGGAAATCCTTTCTATTAATATCTCAAATGCTTTTTTTGGATCCTTTGCATTTACAGTACTCTCATCATTCAACAAATAGAAACTGCATTGCTCATTTTTAAAAAGTGAGAGTGCATAAGTTATTGAGTTCCAAGAATTGGTTGAAAAATTTGTTAAGATTAATACGTTTTTCATTTAATTTATCATTAATGCAAAAATAAACAACCATACATTAATAATAAATGACATAAGTCAGTGAAATTTTAAAATCACAATTTCCCTTTTTAAAATGTAAAAAACGCCTTAATTAATTGATTCTAACTTCTCAAGGTCAATAATTCTAATATTTCTTCCCTCAATTTCAAGAATACCGCTCTTTTTAAAATCGGCTAAAGTTCTAATTAAACTTTCTGTTGCAATACCGGCAACTCCGGCAAGATCCCTGCGAGATATATTGATACTGTTTGAGGGTTTTCGGGTCATCATTTTGGCGAATTTCAAGATGGTTATGGCCGTTTTTCTTCGCACGGATCTATAGGCCATTTGCAATAATTGGTCCTTAACTTCTATTAAATTCTCATTTATCAATTGAAATAATTCTAAAGAAAGCTTAAAATTATTTTCCAGAATCTGTTGTAAAATGGTTTTTGAAACGGCTAAGATTTCTGTATTTTCCATTGCCGTAATGGTTTCATAATAGTGAGAATTATCGACAATAGCAGAAAAGCCTAAAAAGTCATCAGCATTATGAATATTAATAATTAGTTCTTTCCCAAATTCATTAAGCTTAATACTTTTAACACCGCCTTTATAAATTAAATAAACATTGTTGGAATTTTCACCTTCCTTATAAATCACTTCTCCTTTTTCGTACTTTTTTTCCGTTCCAAAATCACAAAAATAGTTTTTTAAATCTTCAATGTTTTCAATATGATCAAAGCTATCATCTCTTTTTTCAGAAGTTTTCTCAACAATTTCATCTTCCTTTAAAAGCGCAGATTTCACCAGTCTGCTTTCAACAGCACTTAACAAAAGTTCTTCTTTTACAGGTTTGGTAAGATAATCATCGGCACCCAAATCCATTCCTTTTCTAACATCCAATATTTCGGTTTTTGCCGACATGAAAATAAATGGAATCCGCTTGGTCTTTTCATCTTTAGAAAGTCTTTTCAACACGTCATAGCCATCTAATTCAGGCATCATAATATCACAGATAATAAGATCGGGAATCATTATTTTTGCTTGTTCAATACCTCTTTTACCATTAGCGGCCATAATTACCCTGTAATTTTCCAATTCCAACATTTCGGCAGTCGTTTCCCTTAAAACCGTGTCGTCTTCAATTATTAATATTGTTTTCATTTCTCTATAATTAATGGTAATTTTACAATAAATGTAGTGCCTTCATTTACCTTGCTTATAAATTTTATAGTTCCTCCCAAACTTTCTAAATGCCCTTTTACAATGTTTAACCCAATACCCGTTCCCTGATTTGTCAATGCATTTTCAGCCCTGAAATACCTTTTAAAAATATGCTTTTGATCGGCAAACGGAATTCCAATTCCTTCATCCTTTATTTCAAAAATAAACCCTTCAGAATTGGGTGTAATTTTAAAATCTATTTTTGTGTTTTCGGCAGAATATTTGATCGCATTGTGCAATAAATTTGACAATACCACTTCAATAATTCTTACATCCTGATAAATATTAATGTTGTCAATATTTGACGGATAGTTAATATGTTGTCCATTTTTTAACATCATATTGGCATTGTAAATCACTTCGTTCACCACTTTACTTAATTTAAAGTTTCTGAAAACATATCTCACTTTTCCCATATCCTGTCGTTCAATAGATAAAAAATCGTTAAGAATTCCATCTAAATAATGGACTTTATTTTTAATGGTAAGCAAGTGTTTATCCCTTTTGTCCTGCATTTCTGATTTGGTATATTTTCCTGCCAAAACCGCAGCGTTTAAAACGCCGCTTAATGGTGTTTTAAACTCATGGGAAACCAACGATAAAAATTTTGTTTTAAGTTCGTTAAGTTCTTTTTCCTTTTTAAGGGCATTTCTCAACTTTGATTCTGCTTTTACGCGCTTTTCAATTTCTTCCTTTAAATTGGTGACTGTTATATTAAGTTCTGCTGTTCTTGTAGATATTTTACTTTCTAACAGCGCATTCAATTCTAAAACTTTAGCTTCGGAAGCTTTTCTGATTGTAATATCAATAATAATGGACATTACAAAAGTTTTATCCTTTATTTGAAATGGATTCAGCCCAACTTCAACCGGAAATTTACTGCCATTTTTATTGGCGCCAAACAATTCCTTATTTTGACCCATTTTCCTTGCGGAAGATTCTTTATAAAACTTATTGAAATGACTACCATGAACCGCATGATACGAAGGCGGTATTAATATATTTAAAGGCTGGCTACGTAATTCATTTTTAGCATATCCGAACATTTGCTCTGCAGCAAAATTGGTTGCTACAATTGTCTGATTTTCATCAACAACCACAACACCTTCGGCTACTGCTTCAAATAAAACATTAAAAACGAATTCGTTTTCATGAAATAAGTTAGGCAATGGTATTTATTTTTAGTTAATAGTAGCCCCCAAAATACGAAAAATTCACGAGTTTCAAATGCATTTTTACCTAAAGTTTAATCCTAGATTTTCTTAAGCATAAAGCCTTTAACTTAATATGTTTTTGTCATTGTTGAAGACACCACAATAATAAAATCGGCTTTCCCTTTATTTTCTTTATCAAACTTTTTTACATTTTCGGACTCAACAACACTCACTGTAACAATTTTTAATGTTGGGTTTTCTTGTTTCAAATACCAATTGATTCCTTCAAAATCATCAGAATGGTAAGAACCATTATAGTGAATAAACAAGTTGTCATTTTTTCTGTTTTTACTAATAAAATAGGCCATAGTGGCATCTTTAATTGCTTGTGCTTTTGGTAAATTATCACCACCATGACCACCCATCATTTTCATCATTTTTACATATCCGGGTAAATCGGCATTATATTTTATGGGTAATGGCGCCATCCATAATTTTTCTTGGACTGAAAGTGAGTCTAAACTTTCAAATCCATATTTATAAACTTTACTGGCAAAGTTTCTGGGTACGTTCGTAGCAATGAATTTTATTTTATTTTCTTTCGCGAAATCAACCAAAGGCTTGTAATCTGTCGGATAATTATCCCACAATCTGGCAACGGTG